>Ga0224522_1000094_pt1 | contig 45524 bp, 56 predicted proteins | sample CFST25metaG_FD_182733 | JGI IMG/M metagenome (GOLD analysis project Ga0224522, IMG submission 182733) | Peat soil microbial communities from Stordalen Mire, Sweden - C.F.S.T25 | ecosystem: Environmental > Terrestrial > Soil > Wetlands > Peat | place: Sweden: Norrbotten County, Stordalen Mire...
ATCACCACCACAAATTACATCACCACCACAAATTAACAAAAGCCGTAAAAGCCATGAAAGCTTTCGTGAATTAATGAAAGCTCTAAAAGCTATCATTCTAATACCATTGCTTAAAAATTAATCAAAAGTCTCTAAAGTGTTTTTAGTGGTATTCGGTGATATCCACAAGAAGACTTACAAAGCATATCTGCTTATGCCACCATGGATATCACAATAAGCAACTTTTTGGGATGAATATTACTATTCCACTGCTAATTAGATATTAAAACATAGAATGTAGGACACAACATATTATGAAGTTTGATTATATTAAAAATTAAAAAAAGAATAACAAAAAGAGATAAACATGTTTTTGAATATTGACTTACCTTTTCGGAGATTATTGGTAAAGAAGGAATTTTGAATTTTTTATATTTTTCATAACGTTCTTTTGTGTCTTGTTTTATATTCTTACACAATTGTTTTAGTTCTGTTCCTAAAGACATGATCCTTTTTCTTTATCATGAAAATTTAGTTCTGTATCAACCAACTAGGATGAAATTACCATATTAGAAAGATATTTTCTGCAGCAGTGTACCTAAAGTTCTGCAATATCCAATTGGCACTATGTACTTTTTCTGTCACTACAAAAAATAGAATTTATCATTTTTAATGATGTGGATGTTTTCATACAAAGACTATGTATCAAAAACTGTCACAAGAATATGAATCTCCATTGAATTAAATATTCCAAAATAATTATAATATTTTGTGATATTTAAATTGATAGTGCTTCTGTGCATGGCCAGTGGACTTTTTGTTTTAATGCTAGTGATTATATTAGCAAGTAGCTTTCTATTCTCAGCGTTGATGAAAACAATCTAACCTAATAGGTAATTAGTTAAAAAAGCAAATGAGATCGCAGTTTTGCCACAAAAACTGTGCATAAAAAAGTTATCAACACTCTATTTTTAATTTAGAAGAATCGTAGGTTAAACATTAAACGGCTACCAGAGAGTATTGAAAATATCTAATTTTTGGTCGGACATGATCTAAACTAAAATATTAATAGCAAAATAGTACATTAAAAAGATAAGAGAAAACACGGAAACGTAGAATAAAGAGATCATGAGCACTCAGCCTACATGATTCTATGCTTACAAGCAATTGTGATAAATTAGTTTAAAGATAAGACAAATTATTTCACGAAAGTACTTGAAAATTACTACGTCATACGTAACAATAGCCTTTAGTAATAAGACAAAACGTAAGACAAAAATTACAGAATAAACTAAATAAATTACCAAACGTCTTACGAGATCATTTAGATAAATCAGAAGATTCTATAATTCAAATCAACGAATTATTTCTTTATATATTAATTATATTTCTTTATATATTAATTATGTATGATCATATGTATAATTCAAAACATTTTTATTTTCTTATGCTGTCTTACCGGTATGACTGATGAATTAAAGATAATGGTTTCTGCAAAAATCCCAGTGATCCTACACGATTCTATGCTTGAAGCAATTGCAAGAAATCAATTCAAAGATAAGACAAGTTGTATTACGGAAGCAATTGAAAAATTACTACATCATACACGACAAGAACCATTAGGCATAAGTCAAAACGTAAGACAAAATTTACAGGACGAAATAAATAGATTACAATGCGCCTTACAAGATACTCCAGATAAACTAGAATATTCCAAGCTTCAAGCTAAGGTAGAAGAAAAAGATAAGCAAATAGAAGAGAAAGATAAACATATCGGTACTCTGCAGAAAGAACTCGAAAATATAACAAACATGCATAATAATTACATGATGCAAATGCAGACATTAATCAACCAAAAAGCAATTGAAGTACCTGGAGCTAAGAAACCCTGGTGGAGATTCTGGTAGTTCGGATGAAAAATCCGAACCAGTTGACGACCCATATAATTCTCAAAACCGATCAAACTTCTCTAGAATCTGTTTTCTAAGTATATCAGCTTCCTGGATTGTTATATCGATATTTGCGTTTATATTTTCTGAAACAACATTTGTTTTCCGATATACTCGCTTGCCGAAGTCTTCACTGAAACGTCTCTCCAGGATCCACATACAAACTTGACAGTTCCCAGCATCAGCTGCTTTGTTTAGGCTTTCTAGGAGAGCTTTTGCAGCATCAGCATTGCATTTTTGGATAAATTTATAGAACTCAATGTATTCTCTAGATGTTGAATTTCTTCCTTTAGACATCCAGAGATTGAACGTTTTGTAAGTTACGCCAGCTGATTCGGCAGCTAACCTATAAGTCAAATCGAGTGCAATATTATCACCGATTCTCTGTTGTACTTCTGGAGTAAGTTTTGATGGTAGAGCCATAAATTCACCGTTTTTTATTCCTTATAATTAATAGAAGTGGATCTTGTATTTAAATTTTAGTTAGTTTAGTTCTGTACGCGGTCGGGGTTATACACATTAAATCGAAGCTATTCTCAAGCGCCCTGATCCATTTTTTTGACTATGGTAATGATTTAAAGAACTTTAGATAAAAGTCTCCTCCGTACGCTCAGATTAAGTCATTTTTCGACCAAATGAATTCCCCATGATTTAAATTCAGCTGCACGGTAAGTACCTTCACGAAATTTTTTATGTACTTTTATTACTTTAAAAAAATATAATTTAAGTTATGTTATATAGTCACTTAGATTTCAGGATAGGCTTTGCATAGAAGTGTATACTCATTAGTCCGAATGAATTCTATTGAGAATATATTCAAAAACTTTATAATGAACTAAATTTTATTATATTTTATAGGTATTCCCGTACCTTGCAATGGATTCTCCGACAGCTGCAAGCAGCTGACACCTGCAGCTACAAAATCAACGTTTTTGACATTTTAGATCATTTGAATCAATTATTAGGGGTATTGAATGAACACAGACGCGATTACAATAGATGTTTACGATAGGTATAGCAAGAAATTAATCAAAGGAATTACGCAAGTAGATCCAAGTAATCAAACAGTGTCGATTTTAAAGACTATAGAGATCAATGAAAATTGCATTAGAATTTCAAATGAATAGGGCTGGTTTTAATCCTCACACTACTTTTTTTAATAGGATGCAAATTAAACGCCAATATTTAAATAAGTTTGTCGCTTTTTAGTTAAACATGCTTAAAAATATTGTAGCACTATTGATGTTACTATGTATTATTTATATGGTCGCTCCGGCAGGAGCAGTCAATTCTAATAACAAAGATCTACACTGTGACAAATTATCAATTACAGGATTGAAGCTTCATGAAGTAACAGAGACTACACCTATTAAAGTAGGATTTATTGGATATGTTACAGGTCCCGTATCTAAAGTTAAATATACGGTTACTAATCCAAGTACTGATGCAGAAATCTGTAATTGTTCATCATTTTGCCCGCATTGTATTAAACTCGGTGAATGTATTTGCACTTGTGGAATCCAAACTCCAGGAATTTATGATGTGAGTATGACTGCTTACGATCCAAACAAATATTATGTAAATAAAGTCCTAAAAAACGTTAGCATTAATCATTAATTTCATCCAGAAACCCACCAGAGTCTTCATCATGGCTTTTTCTGTTCTCCCTGAATAAGGAGAGTAAACTATGAGCAATTTTCACAACAGTGTTGGGATTTGTAAGCCACCACTAGAAGAGCAGATAACCAAAATTACTATCTTGCAATTTAAGCAGATAGGAGAATCACTTTTTTCTCAATATAAAATTTTTTAAAATGTTTTCCCAGAACACTGGAAGGTGTTACGATATGTATAATGAAATGGAAAACGCGGAACCAAAACTCATTTTCGGCACCGGTGAGTTTATCTCAGAGCTTGAAGTAGTTTTTCAAGCTCCAAAAAATGAAAAACTATGTGTTATCGAAGCCGGATTGTCAACCATTCCAGGTAAACCCATTCCTTTTCCTGGTACGCATCCGGAAGGTGTTTTCAACGGTAAAAGTCCTGCTACAGTTTTTAACCAGGAAATTGTGGGAACTATGGGTTACGCATAGATTGACAATACAGGTCTACTAAAACTAAGAGCAAAAATCTTTATCACTGATCCTGATATCAAAATTCTCATTCAGCAGGAAAAGGTTCTTTTGTCATACGCTTTTTGGAAAGATTCATCTCCATCTTCTTCTTTTGATTTTGATCATTTTTTGATCTTTCCGCGAAAGGTGATATGTGAATGACTTTGACAAAGTCTCTCATAAATCGATATAATAAGCATCCCGAAACGAGTATAAACGGCAACATAAATCTTGACGAAGAGTTCATATCACTAATTGAAAATGATTCCGAGCTAGGTGGCCTAATCAAGAAGGATATTGATAATAGTGGAGATCCTAGTTTGGTATATACTAAAATTATTTCAAAACTTGGTCTGTTGGAATTTTCAGATATCAAAACACTTCTCACCGATTATGTAAGTAGTAACTTTTGGAATTCTCTAGGTTCAGAGAAACAACTCGAATTTATAGAACGGACTATGGAAAGCTGCGAAGAGCAAGAAAAAAACGCTCTAGAAACAATTGAAGTAGAGAAGGCTCAAATAAAATCAGACAAGGCCACCCAGGGAAAACCAAAAAAAATAAACGTCCCATTTGACGTGGTAGCCATTAGAATAAGAGATAAATTCCATATCTTCACAATGCGAGACAACAAACAAATATATCTCTACAAAAATGGATTCTACATTTGTGAAGGTTCAGAAGCTATTTTGGACACTGAAATTCGGAATAAACATAATGAAATTTATATAAATTATTGGAAGAACAACAATCCCGATTTTCCGATAGCCCATATTCAAAAAGCCACTGTAAAAGATGTGAATGAAGTTTTGGCTCATATTAGTGCGTATACCCATATACCAAGGGATAGTCTAGAAAAAGTCCAGTCGAAATACATCAATTTCAAAAACTGTCTTTTCAATCTTGAAACGTGGGAACCTGAAGACCACAATCCAGAAATTAAAAGTATCTGCCAAATCCCTGTTGCTTATGACAAAGACGCTAAATACCCAAAAATTATTGATTTCTTGAAAAGTGTGATAGCTGAGCTAGATATCAATTTGTTGTGTGAGATAGCAGGATACTGTTTGACTACAGATTGCTCACAACAAAAAGCATTTATGCTCTATGGTGTGGGATCCAATGGCAAAAGTGTGTTTCTTGCTTTGTTAGAGTCTCTCATCGGTGAAGATAATATCTCGGCAGAAAGTCTTCAAAGACTAGAATTTGATAAGTACAGAACTGCAAAACTGTATGGTAAGCGAGTCAACATTTGTGGTGACATACCCGACATAAAGATGAATAAATCTGAAATTTTTAAAAAATTTACAAGTGGACTTGATTCGATAGACGCTGAAAATAAATATCAAAACCCTTTTAGGTTTCATAATAAAGCAAAACTTGTTTTTTCTGCGAATAACATCCCAGAAGGAAAGAAGGATAAAGCATATTATCGCAGGTGGGTTTTAATTGAATTCCCAAACAACTTTGAAGGTGAAAATGCAGATAAATCGCTAATTACGAAGTTGCAGACACCAGAAGAACTTTCATATTTTCTGAATTTGGTTTTAGATGGACTGAAAAGATTACGGGAGAATGAGAAGTTTTCAAATGAAAAAGCAATAGAAGCTACACAGAAAGAGTATGAGCTCAACAGCAATCCTATAGCTGCTTTTATGGAAGAATGCACACAGATATCGAATGAAGATTGTGACGCAACAATATTATATTTGGAATATGTTGAGTGGTGCAACTCATGCGGAAAAGACCACCGGAAGAATATCGGATTCTCTAGGAAATTGATCAGCATGGGCTACACTTCACACAGAGAGAATACCATACGTGACAACTTAATGAAAAAATAACCATGTCGGATAATTTGAAGATCAAAAACGACAAGATAGGGCAGGATAGGATACGAACAAGCCAAAAAGTTATATTGTCCTAGTTCGCTTGATATCTGAAAAACCGAGATAGGACCAGATGTAAATACCTTTGTAACTAATAATGATAGTTTTACTATACTTAAATGCATGGATATTTCAAATGTGGCAGAGTGTAGAACTGATGTAAAGCATGTAAAGACAGAAATCTCTCTAACAGAAAAGGATTTATCCTGTCCAAATATGCGATTTTCAGATATCAATAACCACATGACAGGATGCCAGGACAACATCGAAAATGATCTTGTCCTAGATCAAAAAGTGACAAATTCCGAGCAATCCAATGAATGAAACTTCATAAAAATATATGAAAATTTCAAATCCTTCCGAACAGATTTAAAAAATTTAGTTAGAAATGAATATAATGGCGTTGTTGAAAATATCCCTGATTTATTAAAAGATTTCAATAGACGCTATCCTGGATATAAACAGGTATTAGGTAATCAAGATTTACAAGAAGAAGCAGAGAAACTCAATTCTTGGGGATGGACCTGATAATCTAGGATATAAACAAAAGGTGATCTTGTGAACTGCAGGTGAAGAAATACCTGCAGCTCGATAGTAGGTAGGTTTGCTTGATAGCACTGGAAACCGTTGAATTATAACTAGATTTAATTAGTTATATATCTTTTGTATAAATTCTAAATATTAATAACTAAAACTAATTAGTATTTAACATAAGTAATTCTGATCTCATGAATTATAGCATATAGGAGTCTTTCTGATAATCAATAAATGACTTAATCTCAGTCCCTACAGTCTGTTTTAATTTATCTTTGGTTGTTACCCATCGTACTTAAAAAGGCTTAAATCATTCAACAAATGATAATTAGTTTATTACAAAGTAATAAATAGGACAAAACCTTGTTTTTCTTTAAATCTCACAAGAATAAATGATCCTTTACATCTCCTAGAAATTGATATAGTTAAGTAGGCCGAATATGAGCAAAATAACCGAATGCGACTTCTTAGGAAAAAATGGCCTTATGTTAGACGTAATAAGCTTCAAAGCGAACCATGGAGTCTATAAACATCTGATTAAAAAAACTGACTAATTTGTTATGGATATGAAATCTTGGTATTCAGATTACACAATTAATGAGATATCAGCTGCTGTTGATCTGTTGCAAGCAAATGATTGGAAATTCTCAACTGCAACCACAACCTAACTTTCTCTTTTTTAACCTTTCAACTATTGTTTGTATCAACCTTTTATAAAGTTGTATCAACTATGTATCAGCCTTTGTATCAACACCCAGAGACATGTATCAAGAGGTATCAAGGGTACAACATATTTTCATTAGGAAGAATTTCTTTCGTATTAAACTTCCTAAAATGTATATGCATAATTCCTATATACAATATACAAGGACTAGCCTTGATACAGGCCATTTAGTGGCAACTGATCATGATAAAAAGGATTATATCGTCTGATACAAGCCCAGGTTAGTGGCAACTGATGCCGATACCTCAACGATTTTCACCATCAATTGTTCTTTCACGTAAATATTTCTTCATTAAAACGGTCTCCTTTTCACTTTATTTGCATACGGTAACGTAAACACAAGAGTTGGCTATGATAGATTTGCAGCTAGTATCAGTTGGCAAGAGTTAACTTAACGACAAAAAATATTATAGACTAAGTATTGAACTTTCTTTATTTATCTCGGAAGGGTAAAGCCTAACTTTGAACACTTTGAAATCAATTATGTTTTTATTCCCCAACTAGCTATCATGATAAAATGGTATCATTTACCATTACCATCACCCATTAATAACAAACTATAAATACTAATAAATCGTATATATTAGCATAGTTTCTTGAAAATTGCCTGGCGGGTGGATCGGATAATATGAAAGGTGGTAAAACAAGATTTCAACAGAAATTTACAGAAGATATGTTCTTGAATGCTCTCTCAATTGACAGTATCAAGTCCACTACAACAATTATGAGCCTAGTAGGATGCAGCAGGTCTACTGCTAAAAACATGCTTTATAAGCTTGTAAATGAAGGTAAAGTAAATAAAATAGAAATTGAAGGCGACGGTTACGGTTGGCAGAAAGTAAAAAGTGATTAAAGTGAGTTTTATTGACAGTTACAAACAAGAAATTAATCCAGAAGTTGTGTTAGAAATTATGCCTGAATTAAAAGAAGATTATCTCCAACATCATCCGTGTAAATGGGAAGAAGTTAGGATACAGCTTTGGAGTGTCGCAAGTTCACGCATTGAAGATTGTGTCCCGTCAATCGAGAAATATTCTTTATTGTGCACTCCGATACTATTTGATAACGAAGACACACCGGGATATTTCACGGTATGTGACAAAACAATGGAAGAACAAATAGCGGAGTTTGATCAACAACTCGGTATTACTCATGAAATGGGTTGCACTATAACGAATACAGACTTGAGTGCAGAAGTAAAAGTTAAGCTTGTGCATGTGATTTCAGAAATTGATCATGGGAATAAATTGAAAACATTTAATTGAAAAATTTACCGATTTACTATAACTTCTATCGTGCTGCTTTTTGGATTAATTACATCCATTTCATTCAATTCTATTTTCCCGCTCTTTTCTCCACTTACCATATCGCAAAAACTTTTCAAAATCGCCTTAGAATGGTTTATATTTAATATAACGAATCTGAATCTAGCAGCCACCACGTCTTAACCGAAATTGGATAAATCACCACTTAAGTTGTGTTGATTTGTTTTCTATGTGAAATCCTAGCTAAAAATCAAAAGAATTATCTCCTTTAGCTTTACTTATATATATTTAAAGCAACAAAAATATATAGGAAATATCGTGAAGGTAGTTACCATGCAGCTGAATTTAAATCATGGGGAATTAATTTGGTCGAAAACTGACTTATTTTGGGGCTACTAGTGAGACTTTTGGGGAGAGTGGTAGATTAATTACCATAGTTAAAAAACGTCTTAAAACGCCTGAGAACAGCTCATTTTTTGATCTGACGTGTCTAACCCCCGCCGTTGTATCAAAGAGAACTAAGTAAATATAAATACAACATTCAATGATATTTATTTTAAAGAGTGAAAAACAGTGAATTTATGGCCAAACCTACAAAATTAACTAATGAAATAAAACAGAAAATCGATGATTGTATATCTCTTGGATTAACTTGTTCTCTCGCTGCTTCTGCAGCAGGTGTGACTTACCAGACGTTCAATCAATGGATGAAATTGGGAAAAGATTCAACTTCAGGAAAGTACTTTGACTTCCATAAACATATTGAACAACGGAATGCAGAAGGAGATCTAAGAATATTACAGAAACTGAACGATGAAGCTAAAGCTGGAAATTGCCAAGTTTGCATGTTTATCCTAGAAAGGCGCTTCAGTGAAGACTTTGGACGTCGTGTATACAGAAAAACGAATGTTGTATCAGAAAATCAGAATGTGATTGTTGATATAGCAATCAGTGAGACAGATGGCATTCGGGCACAAATTCTAGAAAAGTTTGATTTGGGTCAAGAAAGTTAAGAGCCTTCACTATTTAATATTTTTATTTTAACTGAACCTGTTTTTAATAGAATGTTCTTTCCCGTTTATTCTATTCAGTAGTATAATTGTAACCAGATTACCAGAATCTCCACCAGGGTTTTTTAGCTCCCGGTTCTTCTATTGCTTTCTGATTGATCAATGATTGAATGTGTATTGTTTGAGCGTGCATAGTTTCAGATAGCTTCTCGATCTGTTTGTCTTTCATCCTGAGCTGCTCATCTTTGATATCAATTTGTTTCTGGAGATCTAATATCCGTGTATTTTTTTCTTTATAAACATATAAACGTCCTTATGAAGTTGCTTTTGCAATTGACAACTCTGATGAAATCATTTGTATTGCAATATCTTTTTTGTTTAATTCTGATGATTGCATCTCAATTGTATCTTGCAATCCTATAATTTTCACGTTACTTTCTGTGATTTTAGATTCATCTAGGTCATGTTCAAGAGATGTTATCACACCAGCAGTTTGTGATGGATATACCCCACGGGAGACTGCGTCGACGAGTGCATTATAGGTACTTGCAGGTATACGAACCATTATAGATATTTTACCATCATTGGGCATGTATTATACTTGCATTTTATTGTTAAAATATCTTCGCTTGTCTGTCACAGTTTTGCAATCAAAATTTTAAGTAGATGGTCACTCAATCAGCAAAAAATTCAAAGAAGGGAAAGGATGATAGGTGAATTCTCTAAAGAAGAATCAGTACTGAAACCATGATCTCAACATCAATTTGGATAAATGAATGTTTGGTAACAGGGAACAATTATGTAATAAATGGTGTAATAATCAAAAAAGAAGATAAAAGAGATACACAGTCAATCGGATTTGATAGAACTTTGGGTACAATGCTGCGGAAGATATCTTTGCAACGTGGTAATTTCATTCTAGTTAGTTGATACAGAACTAAATGTTCGTGAGAAAGGAAATAGATTATGGGTTCTGGTGCAAAAAATCTGGCTTTGTTGCAAAATCAGTGTAAACATTCACAATTAGGAAATCTCATTACGGATAAAATGGCACATAACGGAAAGAATTATAGTATCAAACTGTGGAAATATCATTTTTGCACCACAATCGGAAAAAGTATTATAAGTATACATTCTAAAATATATATAAAGATATATAGTAATCAATCTTTCCATATCATTTATAATACTTAAAAAGTAATTATCTAGTGGTCCAATAAAAGAACACTTTTCCTTATGTATACACATAGTATATTTTTGATAGTCGCATGTATTTTTAACAGCTCTCGTTTAAGAAATAGTTGACTATGCTATATTTCTACGGTGCACTACCAATGAAAGGTGATTATAAAGAATTTAGTGTCTATTTGGACATCAGGAAAACGTAAAATAATTGAGAATGATGCACTGAAAAGAAAAAGCACTTCATTTCATCATAACTATTGTAATATATGATTATTTGAAGTTTAATGTTGCTTTTACTCTGTTTCAATAGTGTAGACTCAAAATAAAGTAAAGGAGTGGACTAAACAATGGAACAGTTATCTCGTAAAATGAAAAAGGTATGTACTATTTTGCTGGCAGTCTTATTTTTAGTATCATTGACGGTAGCAGCATCTGGCGCTGAACCATATCACGAACACAAACATTTGAACCACGCCCATTTGAGTGAAAATTCAAACCATAATGATCATGACGATAATAACAACCATGACGATAATAAAGATCATCATAACCATCAACATGATGATGACTGTTGGGCGTGGAGTCCCACCAAAGAACAATGGGTATATATCTGTTAATGGTAATGATGACAAAAACTACACAAATTAAAAAATGTAACTAAAATGGATATATGGGTCTTACTGCTTATGTAATCTGACAGCACATTGTATAAAAAATCAAGCTGGATACTTCGTTAAAATAAGATAATAAAGGATAAATACCATTTGAAAAAACAATTATGAATCCATCAATCGTACATTTTTTAATTCAACTGTGCAAGTCCTAACCAAATTAAAATTATTTTCAAACTTAATAAAAAAAAGGATGGATTAAATGTTGAAACAACAATGTAGTAGAGTAAAAACAGTACTGACTATGTTGCTGGTAGTCTTATTTTTAGCATCATTGACTACTGCAGCATCGAGCGCTGAATCAGATCACAAACATGACCATTTGGACCAAGATCAATTGGGCCACGACCATCATCATCACGATAATCAAGATGAATGTTTGGTGTGGAACTCTACCAAGCACGATTGGGTATGGATTTGTTAACGATAATAATGACAAAAAATGCAAAAAATTAAAACTGTAAATAAAGAGTATGGAGTAACTCTACTAGGATATGAATTGATAACAATTCCTGTATGTATTTTGGAATAAATTCCTATTTAATAATTTTTTAATATTTATTATTTTATAGAACTTTCGGTACATTGCTCAAGTTGATAGTATACATAATTTTTTTGTAAACTCTGCTCTGTGCCCTTTGTTTCCACCACAAAAACAGTGTTAATTGTTTCATTGATGCATAATTTTTGTATGAAAACTTCCACATAAGCAAAACGATAAATTCTATTTTTGTGGCAAAGATAAGGATTACATAGCTATTTAAAATTTAGATTAACTTCCGATTTCAACAAATTACTTATATCAGATTTATCAAAACCAGCAAAAAATTTGGATTTCTCGAAATTCTCTTTGGATGGAACTGCGGGAATTCAGAAATTTTAGCATAAAAAGTATGCAGAAAAATGTGTATAAAATGACTGGTCGATTAATGACAATGGTTACTATCAATAGTTAGGAACTACAGGATGTACCTGATTATTCAACAACTGCATATGCGAAGTGTACGTGTTCTTGCGAATGATATCCATTCATGTGTTTTTTGAAATAACGTTCTTCTATATCATCGTGGCTCAAATTTTCATGGAGCTGAAATCCTAAGCTTGCTAGATCTTCGGCCAAAGTTAACGGGTTAAAGCCCGTTATCATCGGTTCGCCTATAGTTCTTAACAATTCCAGTTTATGTTGCATTTGTGGAGACGATTTCTCAGGGATAAATGTATCGATATCGAGATAATCAAAAACAATAATGCTTCCTGCAGGAGCAATCTCTGTAATGGAACGCAGTGTTGTAAATACTTCATCTCTGGTCAAGAAGTAAGTGACACCAAGCCAATTAAAGAAGGTTTTAATTTTTGGATCATACGATGACGAACTAATTAGTGCGGTTACCAGACTTTCCTTCGTGAAATCTATAGGAATAAAATGCAATTTTGCTGGCTGTTCCCATTCCAACTCGGCAAGTCGCTGAAGCTTAAATTTTTGTGTTGCAGGATGATCAACCTCAAATACTTCCAATTTCACCATCATTTCAGGTCGCCGAAATGCAAATGTATCCATTCCTGCTCCAAGAATTACATACTGCTTTACTCCTTGCTTAATAGCTTTTTCTAGGGAGTCTTCAGCATATCGAGCACGGCTTATGAAAACTCCAGCATCTCGATGAATTTCTTGCATTAATGACTCTGAGTTAATTGTTTGATTGGAGTGAGATGCAGCATACTCAAAATCATTAAGCTGTTTACCAAAGGTCACATTTTGTTCAATTAAATGTTGTTCAATTAGCGCTCTTTTTTCCTCAGGTATCAAATCATAAGCTAAAAAGTCATCAAAAATTTTAGGAGTGTCATGCATGGAATGATAGGCACGCATGTACGCTACCATCATTGCAGTAAAGCTAGCTTGATTCTCGTTCATTCAAGTCCCCTATGGCTATTTTCTTTCACAAATTAAAAGGTTTATATACTTAAAACATAGGTTATACAAAAAACTTAATTTTGAAGTTGCAGTAAATTTGTAACACTGCTCTGCTTCTGGCACTTGCAATAAATATAGATTCCCTTTTTATGGGAATGAGCTTTACATTTCTCAAGATACCTATTCTTGAGCCTTCGATTATTATAGGCTGTACAACTGTTTTTCTGTTTTTTTGCGGTGTAATCTTAGGATCCAAAGTCGGTCATTTATTCAAGTAAGAAATAGATTTTATTGGTGGCTTGATCATGATTTGTATTGAAATTAGCTTGCTGATATTTAAAAATTGATTCAAATATCTCATGCACAGTTTTTGTGGTTAAATTTATGTATCGTAGATTATGATCCTTCACGGTTTAGAGAGATGGGAGTATATAATGTCTATTATATAGCTACAAATGAATATAAACTTACATTAGATTTTGACTTTTTTTGGAAAAATGAGCAATGAAAAAGTAAATATTATTTCTGAATTATAATAATACATAATTTATATTTAATTGTTGTTCAATGTTCAAATATTCGATTTGGAAAGACTTTTTGTTTAGAAACTATATTTTTTATAAATAATTTCAAATAATTCTTTTAAGAGATATACATGATTCAACAACATAATCTAAAAATTTTGTTGTAGATATCACAAAAGGAGTGAAATAAATGTTGAAACAATCATTTAGTGGAATAAAGAAGGTACTAGCTATTTTGCTGATAGGCTTTTTTGTTTTGCCTTTGACAACAGTGGCAGCGAGTGCACAAGGATACTATGCCGGCAGTAACTATCATACCTACACTGCGGGACAACCAGGTTACATTGTTACCACTGATACTCCTGTATATTGGGATGGTGATGTTCCTGTATTTAGCGAGCCACCCGATGGCATTAATACCGGTACAATTGAGATAATAGATCGTCACATATCACCAGGTACTCCAGAAGGCGACTCTTCCTAAAATTGAGATTTATCCAAATTCTCACCATTTTTTACTTTTTCATACACCGTTTTTGTGTGAAAATCTATGTATTTGCACATTTTTCAACCGAAATTACAGACATTTTTACTGAAATGTTGAGATTTACGCATCGTTTGTAGTAAAAACTCTGTATTTTTACATATTTATGTTTCATTTTATCTTTACACACGCTTAAAGTTGTGATTTTTCATACTGTAATTAAAAATTAAGATTCTTTTGTTAGCTGTATTATCAAAATTATCCCAATAACCCAAAAAAATGCTGTAGTGCTTTTCTAGCTGGCCAATATTACTTTATTCCTATCTGTAGCGTCCCTGGTTACTTTATTTGTTTAATAATATTGGTCAAGTACAATTGATTGTTTATATGCATCAATTGCTTCATTGTATTTAGCTGATTAATCAAAAAATATAACTATATATTGGAATTAATGAGTATTTATTTTGATTACTGGTTTTGTATAATATATACTTATATGTATGACATCTTACTTAATTATTTACATGAGTAACTTATATTAAATATTGGTCTTTTTGTCTAACTATATATATATAACTATAAGAGCTGAAAATGAAAAAAACGAGATTTGAAAGCCAATTACTATTTTTATCAACAGTATGTTTTCTTAATTCAGCTACGCAGCTCCTAACCTGATTAAAATTAGTTTTAATTAAATAAAAAGGGAATGAATAAATGTTAAAACAACTATTTGACAGAAGAAAAAATACATTAGCTATTTTGTTAGTATTTTTTGTAATAATTTTAATGACAATTAGTGCAGTAAGCACTCAGTCTCCAGTAAACTTAACGAAGATGAGTCCTAGTCATATTAATAAGGCTTCTCTGTCAAAAAACACCACTGTTCATATATTTGTACATGGTAAAGATATTCAAACTTTGACAGGAAATCAAACTTTGACAGGAAATACGAATCATAAAGGTTTAGGTTCTCCATATATAACATACGATAGCGTTGACCTTGAAACCCCTTATTCTATCGCCTGCGTCTATAGAGTGACTGATCTAAATGGTTAGTGAACAGAATGGCTGCAGACCGCTTACCATAAATACCACCCCCAATGATGGAGCTGGTGCGATCGCGATCGTCATTCCCTTAAATTATTCTACAGCTGCAATGGATTTGCAGAAATTCTCAAATGATTTTCAAATTCCACAAGCAGATTTTGAAGTTAAATACGCTACGGGAAACAATTATCCTTTCATATCTTCAACCCCACCACCAGAAGCCAACGATGTTGGAGAGCCAGCGCTAGATACCCAATGGGCCCACGCTATGGCACCAGAAGCAAAGCTTTTCCTAGTTGAAGCGAATAGTTGATCCTTCGAAGACATGTCAAAAGCCGAGCAAGCTGCTCAATATTTGGTTAACGCCAGTGGGGGAGGCGAGATTTCCCATAGCTGGTTTAACATGAGTTATACAGATAGCAAAATTGACGCCTTTGATAATATTTTCCACAATACCAGTATACCCGTCATTAATGTTGCCGCCAGCGGAGACTACGGCTGGCCGACTTATCCTGCGGGCTCTCCTTATGTTATCGCTGTTGGCGGCACCAAAATTAACAGGGATGCAACTGATGGCAGCTACTTGAATGAGAAGGCATGGAATGACACATACTCCCGCATGTACCTTGATCCAGAATGGGGGACTTTCGGCAGCGGTGCAGACCTCAACAGGTCTATACCAACTTACCAAAAATCTTACTGGGCCAGATATTGAAATATTCAAGTCTGATTCCAGCAAGTTTGAAATCGGCGGAAATGATACAAAAGCTGCCATGAATATAAACACTGCTGGAAAATATTCGCGTTCTGTAACCATCTCTGCAGCGATTATTATAAAGAATAATCCAAATATCCAACGAAATATCCCACTTAACATTATTTTCAATGGCTCTTTTGAATTCATTTGTCTACCCCACTTCAGTTTTTAGATATATGTCAAAAAATATAAATATGTTAACAAAAAGTCCGAAACTAAGTTTGTACTATAACTTAGATAACAAAAGGAGATTACATATATATCTAAACTGTATTTAGTAATTGGAAAAAAATATAATTTGAAAGGTCTAGGGAGTGGAGCCCTGGACCCTATCCCCATAGAAGGAGAAAACAATATGTTAAGAAATGTAATACCTAGAGTATACTATGCCATTCTAGATTTTATATGTTTCGCTAATACGAACACCAGGTCCTTCCAGGAGTTTACAGCCCAGGAAGTGATTATATGACCACTGAAGCGATCTTCGAGTCATCTAAAACAGAAAAGATCAATCAGTTTCTTATGCTAATAAAGGATCCAGATATTCAACCTGTTCTTAGAATGTGTTTCGAAAACATCCTAAAGAATCCAGATATTCAACCTGTTCTTAAAATGTGTTTCGAAAACATCCTTGCTACTTCTGAGCTGAATATTTTAAAAAGGCTCAAAGCTACCGAAACTGTGCTGGAACTCAATGATTATCCAATCGAAGATGGCGACGCAGAAAGTACAATTCCAAAACAAATTTCTTTACTTTCAAATAAAATAAATGAAATTATAAAAACGAATAATAAGCAATCAATTATGGAACCAATTAACGAATCTGTCCACATTGGAATGAGCAAAACAACCGCTAGAGCAATATTATTATTTAAAGACGTAATAGAAGTTGCAATTGAAGGAAAAGATAAAATCGTGATCGGATCACGGGAAATTAAGAATTATCTAACGAACCATATCCAGCCAGAATATAGAGTAGGGGATGTTAGCAATTTCAGAAAAGTTAAGAAAGATGTACTGACAACATTAAAAAAGCTGTTACCCGATAACATTTTGTTGGATAGGAAAAAATACGGACGACGGGAGATTAGACTGGTGTATGAAACGTAACCAAATTGTAACCACGTTACGGACAATATGGAAAAGATTGTGATAGAAATATATCTGGATTTATGATCTCCAGTGTATGAAAATAAATATCTGGCAATAAAGAAGAAAGTCCGACGGTATAATGACTGCACTTCTTTGAATAAGTTGAACAGACCGATATAATTAGTAGTAAATATATAAAATTAATTAAGTATTATTGTAAAACATTTAGATCCCGGTGATAACTTTTTGTTAATTGTCTGTAACTAGTTACGGTGTAGTTACGGTTGCTTATTAAAAAAGAATAGGATAGATTCCAGTCTTGCTTCTAGATTCATTAGATAGCTATATCCTTGAGTATGTGAGTCTATATAAGGATGAAATTAAGATTATAAAGAAAAGCATGTGGCTTTCAGTCCAACTTAAGTTTCTATTTATAGTTTTAATAATAGAACCTTCTCATTTTCACTATTATTAATGTAGGATGTTCACGTCTTCAGATTTGGGCCCCGTCTTATAATCATGATACTCAGTGTGATCTGGAAATTGACACTGATTTTAAGAATCAAAAGGGTATATTTAAACAATGAAATATAAAAAAAGCAGTTTAATAGCAAGAATTATAGGATGGTGGGAGCTTCTATACATCAACTTTTATTTATCATTTTTTTACACGAGTTTCCATCGACTGTATTTCCATTTGTTGGATCTGTAGCACTTGCATCTAGATCGCCAACAAGCCCTAGTGTTATATCATAGATTATATCTGCAAGTGGGTTTGGAGTCCAGGTAAGGTTAGGAGTTGCCGTTACATTAACATAAATAGTATCTGTTGCGGTAGTAGAATCAATAGAATCAGTTGGTGTGAAAAAAACCGTAAATGGCTGATTTGGACCTGCACTTAATATAGTTTCGTTTGGTGGATCATATATATAAGTTCCAGGTATGTTTTGTAGGGCTCCTATTGGATCTAGAGCCATACAACCGATTGCATATACACCTATTGGTGTTCCATAGGTTAGATTAGGCATGTAAACCCAATCAATATAAGGAGTAATGGGAGTCTCTGCAACTGCTATATTTACCAGCACTAAAACTAGAGCTATTGAAACTAAGGTTATTGCACATAATTTTTATTTATTGATCATTCATTTCACCTGTAATTTAATCTACATATATATTAACAAACAGAATTAAATAAGATAACACACAAGGAAATACTACAGCAATCAGCAAACAGGTAATTAAATACGACTATATATAGGCAAGCGTGTATATAAAAACTATTCCACTATACAGAAGTAAATGTTAAATTGAAAAGGGTATATAGAGAAAACCAGTCATGTAATACAACTATTTTTATAAAATCTCTGTATTATTCCCTAAATTTGACTCGAAATAACTTATAATTTAGGTTGAAACTTAAAAAATGCAGGGATTTTAACATAAAAACTATGTATCTATGAGATGGAAGAAAATACAATCACAGTCATTGATACTGCAATTATATTCAAGCTAATCATGCATCATGTGAGAAAGTCGTTCAAGCTGAATGTGTTAATTTTCTCTATGAGTAGGGTAGGATTCATCAGCTACTTCTGGCGATTTGTTTGATACAGCGGGTCTTGTTGCTATAATTGGTTGTGTTACAATGGGTTATATTTGTTCTACTATAAGTTGTACTACGACGGGTTGTTCTTCAAAGGCTACCTAGTTCCAGTCCCACACTAGAGTAGTAGGATTGTATACCTATTCATAGTCCGGATAGTATGCATCATTGTCGTAGTGGTCATGGCGGTGATGATGAAGGTGATCATGTCACTTATGAAAGTGATATCTGCTGGGATGTTCGCCTTAGTGTTCAATTGGGTTGTATTCATCTTGGTATTATGCAATATTCGCTCTATTTTACTTTTAAAAAGAATTATCACAAGTCCAGAAGCTTTAATTTGAATTTAAAGACTTATTATTAATTATTTTATTTGAAGGATATTTTTATTAATTCAAAAGCTTTCAACAAGTAAGCTTATACACTAATTATAATATTGTATATATGTCTACGAATAGGTAAATATCAATATTATTAAAGAAGTTTTAGAGATGTATACTCTAACTACGCTTCATATATTAGATTTGCCAACGAAGAGTAGATCTGGAAATAATTTTCTCAAGAATATTAAATAAAAAAAGTAGATCAAAAGAAGGAGATAAAAAGATGTTCAAACAAATGAAAAAGACACTCGGTATTTTGCTAGCAGTTTGTTTTTTAATGTCCGTGACAGCTGCAGCAGTAAGCGCAGGGCCTGCTGTGGTTAAGGAGAAAAAAACAGCCATTATAATCATGAAAGATGTGAAGACTAAATTCTTCAAACACCACCACCACAAAAACATGACTAGGAATGGTGGAAATGGTAAAAAAATGGCCTTGAAAACCGGAACTGATAATAAAATACCTATGAAAACCGAAACTGTTAATAAAATACCTATGAAAACCGAAACTAACAAAAATATGCCCATAAAAAGCGAAACCAGCAAAACGATGGCTGTGAAAAGCTGAATCGGCAAAGATCTACAAATATCATTGATGGCTGAAGCAGAAACACTGATTTAAAAAAATAAAACGAAATTCACTAAAATGTTTTTAGTGCTATTTGGTTATATTCACATAGAAGACTTACAAAACAGATCTGCTTATGCCACCATGGATATCACAATAAGCAACTTGTTGAAATCAGAAATTTGTTGAAATTCTCTATACTTTGACATGTTATTAATTTGAACAATATGAACGGAGTGAAATAAATGTTGAAACAATCATCTAATGGAATGAGAAAGGTACTGGCTATTTTGCTGGTAGGCCTTTTTGTAGCATCGTTGACAGCTGTGGCAGCTGTTGCTAGCCAACACGGCGGAGAACACGGTGGAGGGCACGGCGGAGGACACGGTGGAGGACACGGTGGACACGGGGGCGGCCATGGGCGCTACGGTGGTTATGGCGGCTATGGCGACTGGGGTGGCTATGGTAGCTACACTGGATGTGGATGGGTGAATGGTGCATGGGTTTGCCCCGCATATGGCTATCCGTATATCTGAACATGAAAATATGCCACATGGTCACATGGGAATAGCATCTGAATGAAAACAAAAACTGCAAAAGATAAAATTGTAAATAAAGTATATGGAGTAATTTTACTAGAATATGAATGATAGCAGTCCCTGTATGCAAATTGGAATAATTTCCTATCTACATTTAAAATCAATATACAATTATAAAGTTGATTTAATTTTGAGACATCTTGTCATTTGAAAGATTGCTATCATTATTAATCTTTAAGATTCTGCGCTTTCTGATCTCGTAGGGTTATTATATGTGTGTAAGATAAACTATACATCAAAGAGCTCCTTGACGGTTTTTCACTTTCAGACACATAATCACACTAAGACAGTTTATTTTGGGATCGATGCCAGAATGTATTTATGTATCCTGACATATTACTTAAACATAAAAAAACATATATTTTCTCATATTGGTTATATAGTAATTATAGTAACTAAATAGACTGAAATTTGCATAGTCATAATCCCATGGACCATGATGGCAACTTTTTGGGATGAAGGTTCTATTCCACTAATATCCATAATATAAAACAAAAACATCATAAGAGAAGATATTATAAAGTTGTTTTTTAGTGAAGGCAAAAAGTTGAAGAAATGTATTAGAAATTTATTAATTGAGACGATGGTATTGAAAAATTGAGTTTCTGATTCAGTTTATTCATATTTCTGATTTTGTTTAGAGTGCTATACAATTATTTTTTTTGATATTTAGATTTAGGCTTGCGGTTTAGCCCAGCTAATTCCAAGTGTTCCCTGAGCTCCATATGCTCTCTAAGTTCCATAAACACCACGAGTAATAGATCAAAATGTTTTCTTATTTTGTATGGAACTGAAGAAATTCAGAGATTTTATTACAAAAACGGTATTGTTGTTATTTTTCAAGTTGTTTCATGCAGAAATAAGTTTAAACTTTATTAATATAACATTATTATATAATTTTAAAATATTTTATATGGGGATAATTTTTGTTTAGAAACTATTTTTCATACGAATAATTTAAGATAACAATGGAAATAATTATTGGTTGTAGAGTATCACAGCACTGCAAAATAGTATCGTAGGTTTGCTTGGAAGATGTTGATATTATTCCGAATTAAATATATCGGTGGCGATATTTATTCAAAGTAACTGTATTTGGGTTACAGCAAACACAACTCTTCCAAGATATACTCCTAATTTTTTCCAAATACTCTAATAATTATATTTTCTATATTAAATGCGATTTTAGTATTTTAACTTTTTTTCCAAAGATGATATCATCAATCACATTTTAACTGTAATTTTAATTGTAATGCTCATTTTTATTTCTATTGATAGGATTTTTCAAATTATTTGATTTATTAGCTATCATGAGCATAAATTAACGAATAAGTAATATTTTGATTTATAGTAGTATATTACTTCTAATATTGGATATTCGAGCGCTCCAACTGGTTATGAATATGTTGTCGTAATGCTGTATCTACGAAATAATGGTGATCAAAAGATAACTACAAATCCAAGCGGTTGGAATTTGATAGCGGATGGCTTAAAGTATGGGTATAATTCAATAACGTTCGATAGTTCGTTGGGGTCCAGGGTGGACTGGCGTGGAGCTGAAGTTCACTGGAATGAGTGGGGAAATTTTCTTTGGAAATTAGAGCCCTCTACCTCACAAGCTCAGAGTTTCAGCGCTGCATCTAAGGACCTTATATACCCAGATTCAAGCATTATCACAGCTTACGCGTTGAGAATTCGTATTGATGGGTGAATTTATAAAGAACCTTACTATTAACTAGGTACTTCCTTTAGTCAAATTCAGCACCAGTATTATAAACGGCTATGTTCGTCTATCCGTCCCACAAGCTCCACGAGTTATATACCAAGGATGATTTCTTATTTCAGATAGAACTAAAGAAATTCAGAAATTTTTATACAAAATATATGCGTTAATTACCAGACAACGAAGAAAAATAATAAACCCAGTGGAAAGTTTATTAATATCGGTACATTCGTTAATTTTTAAAAAATAGTGGGATAATTGCGTTCTCATCTGACAAAATATTGAAATTCTGAAAGGCACAATCTAATATCGAAGAAATTTAAGATTGGCCCTATGAGTTACGTCTTTTGCTTTCATCCCTTTATTACAATGAGTGGATTTATGCGAAATGTTAGATGGGGTAGTTTTTGTGGAATAGATTGTTGCTATGTAATAGCAGATGAGAACGTAAGTTATACTAAGTTCCTAACATATTTAATATTTCTAGCGTATAGGATTATTTAATTTCTATATTTATGCTAAAGTTCTGTAAAATATGATTGGCTCTATTTTCTTCACTGCAAAAAGTAGGATGTAGAACCAGTAATTTTATTGATTTTGCTCTTAAGGAAGGATACAAACGTCTTCAGTTAGTTGGAGACAAGCTTGTTGAAATTGATTCATCAATTGATTGAAAACATTTTAGGATCATTTTTGAGTCAATATATTTAAACAAAATCGTTTTCGGAACCAGATATGAAGCTAACGTAATTTTAATACTAAGCTTTCAATTTCTAAGGGACTAAAATAAAGAACAGGGATTATTATATGAAAGAGAATCAAGCAAGCTTTACTGCAATGTCGGTAGCTTACATGCGTGCCTATCATTTCATGCATGGTACTCCTAAAATCTTTGATGACTTTTTAGCCTATGATTTGATACCCGAGGAAAAAAGAGCACTAATTGACCAACATTTAATTGAACAAAATGTGACCTTTGGTAAACAGCTTAATGATTCTGAGTATTTTTTATCTCCCTCCGATCAAACAATTAACTCAGAGTCATTAATGCAAGAAACCCATCGATATGCTGGTCTTTTCAGTAGCCGTGCGCGATATGCAGAAGATAACTTAGAGAAAGCTATCAAGCAAGGAGTAAAGCAGGATGTGATTCTCGGGGCAGGAATGGATATCTTTGCATTCAGGAAACCTAAAATGATGGTGAAATTGGAAGTGTTTGAGGTTGATCACCACGCCACTCCAGAATTTAAACTTCATCGACTTGCTGAGTTGGGATGGAAACATCCAGCAAAATTGCACTTTATTTCTATAGATTTCACGAAGGAAAGTCTAGTAACAGCACTAACTAGTTCATTATCTTATGAACCAAAAGTTAAAACCTTCTTTAATTGGCTCGGAGTCACTTACTTCTTGACTCGAGATGAAGTATTCACAACATTTCGTTCCATCACAGAGATTGTTCCTGCGGGAAGTATTATTGTTTTTGATTACCTCGATATCGATGCATTTATCCCTGAGAAATCGTCTCTACAAATGCAAAAATCATTGGAGTATTTGAGAAAGATAGGCGAGCCTATGATAACTGGCTTCAATCCATCAACTTTGGGCGAAGAGCTCACAAGTTTAGGATTTAGTCTTCAAGAGAATTTGAGCCCAGCAGAGATAGAAGAACTCTCTTTCCAAGGACGTACGGATGGATATCACGCATATGAGTATGGGCACTTTGCATGTGCAGTTGTCGAATAATTAGGGTTAACATATTCCCATGAAGGTTCTGATTTACCTTTGATTTTTTTCCTCGTGGGAGTCCTGTCCAAATCTTCCTCACTAGTTTCTATGTTTGACTTTCTTTTTTTCTGGATCATTATTCTTTGGTTTTAAAGATAGCTACCGCATCTCCCCAATACTCTTTTATTTTCAATGTCATCAATTGATAGATATTCTGGAGTATTTCGATAAAAAAATTCTAATCAAAAAAGTTAACAATTATTAGAAATTAATGAATTAGATGAAAAAACAGACACATTGACAACAAGAATTTATACAGAATAGGCTCATATTGATATTCAGTTAATAGACAAATTATCTAAAAGTGTTGTGCTATGCTAAATATTTACCAGTCAAGTTGGAAAATAGCTATACTTGGTATTCAAAGTTGTGCATAAAATTCGTTAGCTGATAACAGATGGATTTAATTTATGTACAATCTTTTCCCGAAACGATAAAAAGATTGTGGCTTTTGAAAGGCTACGTAAATGGTTATGGAAATGCGCAATTTCAGATAATTTCTACAGCGCTTAAATTCCGATATTGTTCTTCTATCAAGCTTATTTGCCTTGTTTGATCATTTCCTGAACTTTTCGAATATTAGCTATAACTTCTTTTTTTATCTCGATCATCTTTTCCATATCACTTATTTTCATTTCTAAAAATTTAATTCCTTTATCCATCCTCATTACTGCAATTTTCCTTTTCTGTTCTTCATTCAGAAGTTCCCACGTTTGAGTCATCGAGGTCTGTATTATTGGTCCTTTTCCTGCTAAATCGTGCATGTTTTAATATCTCCTTTCATCTATAATATTATTTGAATTGGCATCTTAAAGCTGGATCAAATATTTTTATTTTATATCAACTTTAAATGCAGATGCTTGAGTCCTTATTTACTGAGATTTGCGCTTTTTGAGTAATTCCAGATAATTTCGATAAACCTCCGATTTCAAAAATTACTTATATAGAATTATATAAACACTAACCCAAAATTGAGGTTTATCGAAATTTTCTTTAAATACGTTTTTATTGCTAAGATCTTTGTGCCAAACTCGTTGTAATATCGATAGTGACGTGTAAGTAGATATGTTTCACAAGTTATCTATGTGAATATCACAGAATATCACCAAAAACATTTTAGAAATTTTTGATTGATTTTTAAGCACTGCTATTGGGGTGATAGCTTTATAGGGCTTTCACGATTTCATGAACTCTTTTACGGCCTTCATTAATTTGTTGTGGTGGTGATGGTGGTGGTGATGGTGGTGATGGTGGGGGTGATGGTGGTGATGGTGGTGCTTGAAAATTTTAATATGCTCGTGTTGGAATATTAAAACCGCGGTTTTCTTATCTTTAACCACTACTGGTCCTGCGCTTACTGCTGCAACGGTCACGGACATTAAAAAACAAACTGCTAGCAAAATACCAAGTGTCTTTTTCATTTGTTTTAACATATGTCTATCTCCTTTTTATTCGTTTTAACTAATTATTATATACATGATGTAGACATGATGTAAGATTATCTGATTGCATTAAATTTGATTGCATCAGTAAATCCTAGTTTCATAGTTTATATATCTATGAAAATAGTATTTTTATATATTTATAGAGTTTTCAAAATCTCCAAGATGTTTTTGGTAATTTTCAGTGCTTAGTTTAATTACCTATGATAAATAATTACTTTCAAAAAAAAAAAAAATTAAATAAAAATTAATTTTAAGAAACAAAGTTATTTGAGCTATTAATTTTGCAATAAAGCTTTATTATTTAAATAAAAATTAACTTTAAGAAATAAAGTTATTTGAGCTATTAATTTTGCAATAAAGCTTACTTAATTTTATTAAGAGTTATTGTGACTATTAAAATATTTGTTTGTTAAACTAAAGAAGATTTCGATAAACATCTGATTTTCACGAGTCAATCATATGTAAATACTGGATTTTCAAAATACCTATAGGTTTTGTTGGCTATTGCAAGTGCTGAAATCTTGTGAGCATCACATTTGTTTTCGATTACTCCAATACTACTATATTTATCCCAGAAAAAAAATTGTCCCCACAAATGCAAGAATTTTTGGAGTATTTGAAAAAGATAGATGAAACAATGAAAACTGGCTGCTTCAATTCGTCGAGCTTGACCGAAGATCTCGGAAATTTAGGATTGCGTCTCCAGGAAAATTCGAACTCAGCGACATCAAAGGATATTACTTGCAATAACGTACATATGGACATTTTGAGTATATGCGCAATGCATGTGTGGTTATTGAATAATCAGGCACATAATATATTTGTCTGCCTAGCGGCAACAAATTTTGTCATTAATTTATCGCTCAACTTTTTTCATGTACATCCTTATACATCATCACAGGATTGAGGTTCCATCTTTCATTTTGTTTTATCAGTTGGTTAAAATACACTCCCATTAGCGGGTGAGCACACCAATGTTCCCTTATATATTCCGGAAGGAGTTCATTTCTCTTTGCTATCTTAGCCCTCGTCAAAAAGGCGTTAGTAGTGGCTCAATCTTTCTGCTTCATCATGGTTAACGTGGTTAATCTTCATTATTTATATTACCGATACCACTTTCATCTTGTTATTAGAGTCGTAGGAGACATTCCGCGTTTCCATGTGCTATCTTATGCTTATCTCCAGGGCTCACAGGGAGTTGATCCAGGAAGTTGCGTGCTTGATCCATTGGACTATAGGGGTAATCGGCAGAGAACATTATTCTGTCAGCTCCGACCTGAAGATATAGGTTGAGAAATGTCTGAGTAAAATTAAAGCCGCTGAATGTATAGTAAATATTCTCTCTGAGATAGTTTGCTACAGGATGATTCAGCTTCGTCACGTTTGGAGATAAAACTTTGTCGATTCTGGGCATCATAAACGGAAGAGCCTCTCCCATGTGGCCAATCAATATCTGAAGGTCCGGAAACTGATCGAAAGTTCCACTGAGAATGAGACGGAGAACATGGACAGCGGTCTCGATATGCCAGCCCCATGCTGCTCTGGATAATCCGTCTGTCACTTCTGGTGAAAAACCTGTATAGTAAGCCTCAATCACTGGTTTCGGTGGCAGTGTTGGATGGATGTAGAGTGGAACCTTGAGCGCTTCTGCCCGTTCCAGAATCGGCCAAAAGAATTTGTCATCCAAGTAGCGTTCTCGTGTGTGACCGTTGATATTTCCTCCTTTGAAACCATGTTCATTAACCATGCGCTCCAGCTCTTCGGCAGCACTGTCTGGAGCAGCGGTCGGTAGAGTGGCGAATCCAGCGAAACGCTTTGGATAAAGCTGTATCGTCTCTATGAGATAGTCATTAGCTTCGCGGGTTAGCTCTACTGCCTCGGTCGCGTCAAGTTGCTGCACTGAGGGGGCGGTCAGAGACAATACCTGCACGTTGATACCTGCGGCATCCATTTCTGCGATTCTCTTATCGCCGATATCGGACAATTCTTCAATAAGTTTCCCATAGCCAAAGTGCTTTGCCATCTTGGCTTGTTCATTGAGCTTTCTTCCCGGGCCATCCAGAAATGCCGGGGTAGCATAGTGTTCTTCAAGAGTGATAGTTCGCATCATTTCGTGATTATCAAGTTGAGACAATTTTTCGAGAGCTTTGTTTTCCATAATCATTATTCCTTGTAAAGTCCTTAAATAATTTCTCATTGATCTTTGTTTAGAGAACGTTAACATCTTATCACCCACCAACCAAAAAATCTGATACCTATACAGAGGATAGTCTCTTAAGTGACTGTATTCAATTCTTTATTTGGATAGAAAGAAAAGTAGAATACATGAAAATCAATTTTGAAAAAGCCGTATCATATATTGAGACCCTATATGAAAACGACGAAGCATCCTAAAAAAAATATATTGAAACGACAGAACTCAAAAAATTCGGAACAGTTGTAGATAGCGACGTTTCAAGAATGATGCAGCTATTAATACGTTTAGTACGATCACAAAGGATCTTAGAAATTGGAACAAGTATAGGTTATTCAACAGTATCTATGGTTAATGTTGCTAAAGAATACGGCGGCAAAATTACCACGATTGAGTATAATGAGCAGTTAGCAAAACAAGCAATAAAAAATTTCAAGCATGCTGCTGTTGCTGAGCTTATTGAAGTAATAATTGGGGATGCAAAGGAAATAATATCCACTCTAAAAGAAAGCTTTGATTTAGTATTTCAAGATGTTGGAGATAAAACACTTTGCCCTGTATTACTAGATAATTTAGTCACCCTTCTGAAACCAGGTGGAGTGTTCTTGGCCTAAGATTCTCTTTTACCGTGTCCATATTTAAGCAGTACAATACTTCATATTGGCGAAGGATTAACTATAGGCATCAAACTAGGTTAACAATTGCCCCGTCAGCAGATATCTCGCAGGAAAGACGTTTTACACATCCCTCATGATTAATTGATTGCATGAATTCCATCACCTGCTCGCTGACAACCAGTAAACTTTACAAATACATGCTAGAGGCTCGGGACAAGAGTCATGATACTGATAATTTTAAGATTATGCGTGTAAGTACCATGCGCCTTTTCATTGTGCTGTTCGTATAACTAGAACTTCTTGAGCAGTTAATTTGCCTTTTTTCTCTCTCATTTCATTCTACATGATACCCCCATGAAATGATCTGATATCTTGATTTCTTTAAATTTTCACCAGATGCTGACGGTACATCATTTCAAGCTCGGGAAGGTCACTTACTGGCGTTGGGATCACACGTGAATCATTTTCCATTATCGTTTTTGCAAGTTTCCGAAATATTTCCGCTTCCAGTGAATCGGGGGCGTACTCCACTACAGGTCTCCCTTCCAGTTCACATGCCTGGATCACGGGACTCCTGGGGACAAACTGGACAAAAGGAGTTCCCAGCTTTTTTGCAAAAGCTGGGATGACTGCATGCTCAAATGCTTCATTGCTATTGCTATTGCAGATAATCCCAGCGAGGCCGGTATCCCCTCGCTTTGCTAGTCGTTGCACAGCCCTAGTGATGTTATTTGCCGCATAGATACTCATGAAGCCGCCAGAACAGATGAGATAGATTTCTTCCGCAAATCCTTCGCGGATAGGCATTGAGAATCCACCGCATACGACATCGCCGAGAACATCATAGATTGCTACGTCGATGTTGTAGGTAGAAAAAGCCTTTAGGTCTTTTAGGATCTGCAGAGCGGTCAGCACGCCTCGACCAGCACACCCGATTCCCGGTTCCGGTCCTCCCGCCTCGACAAGGTAGATCCCACTGGGTGATATGAAGACCACTTTGTCCAGATTTATTGCAGATTCATCTTTTCCTAACCTAAGCTGTTCTCGGTGCTCTTCCAGTACTGTGGGAATAAACTTCCCCTCTGCAAGGATTCTCGTTGAATCCCTCTTTGGATCACAGCCAACCTGCATTACCGTGTGCCCCATCGCATTTAATGCGGCAGACAGGTTCGAAGCTATCGTGCTCTTTCCTATTCCACCTTTGCCATAGATAGCGATCTGTCTCATATTCCTTCACCACTTTGCTTCGTATCTCCTTTCTTTTGAACGCCATCCCATGGTCCATTCATTTTGAATACACTCGAACAGGTTCAATATACCTGTATATCCAAAGTATTCCCGATTGATCATCCTAAACTGGCGAATCGTCCTAACGATCTCAACAACATAAGCCACGGAAAGTCCCTCGCTGGCATGCCTTTCGATGGTGCTACCGAACACAACCCGTGGCCTGACTTCCCGGATATTTTTCCGTGTTTTATACACGTCTGTTCCGTAAATGATCTTCGGATTGAGACCAAGACTCTGGAGTTCCCGCTCCAGCAGTTCCCGCGTCGGTCTATGTGAGGTGTACAAGGCAACGAGTTCAGGGGTCATCTCCATCTCCTCGGTAACAAACCGGACGAGAGGGATTCCGACCGTGGCATCGGCAACAATAGCTGTAGGAGTTCTATACAGGAACCTAGCCATCGGCCACTTGCGCCGGCACGTTGCCATCACCATCCGTTCGCCTTCTGCAACTATCTCCTCTGCCCTTTTCAGCACATCGAATCGCTCACCCAGCACGGTCAACCAATGTTGCGTGTTTGTCATCCCTATTGGCAGGGGTATCCCTTGACATATCTGCTCGATGCCATATTCCGTTAAAAGGTAATCTGCTGCTTTCTGCCCAGCATCGTGGCTCAGCAGGAGAGACGTCTCAGCAGATGCGAGGTTTTCGATTTCAGAAATCGGAGTATGGTGTGTGAGCGTGGCTACAACCTTAATGCCCATCCTAGAAAGAACCTGTTTCACCCATGTAAGATCTGCCGGCCATGTCGGGTTGGCATTAGCGTGGGGAGCAACAAGACAGACAGAACTTGGTACGTTCTCTACGTCATCTTTTACCAGCGTTTTTAGGATCGTATCCAGCGCGATGTCGATGCCATCGTATTGCGATCCTCGGAACCCAGCACATTCAATTGGAACGAGTCGGAATTTCATTTCTGGCTGCAGCGCCTCACATACTGCTACAATATCGTCGCCCACAATTTCGGGACCACATGCACTAAGCACGAAAAGGGCAGAGATCGGGAGATCTTTTACCTCCCGAATTGTGTGGGTAAGGATGTCCTCTCCACCATACACGATCTCGTTCACGCAGAGCTTGGTACAGAGGGTCATTGTCTCCATATAATCACACTCCTGCGAGGCAAAGGCATTGTTGACAAGATACTCGCATCCTTGTGGAGAATGTGCAAGCAGAGCAGAACGAGAGACTCCAAGGGCGGTCAGGGCGGCACCGTTGAAGGCGCAGCGAATGTAGGGGTCAGTGCACGTCTCCGAGGGAGACTCTGGTGGCCCAACCGTTTCCTTAAAATTTCCTTGTTCCATAGAGCATCCCCTTAAACAATCGCGAGCGTGGTAGGTCTTTGTTCTCAAGTGCCTGTCTGACCAGAGCGGCGATATTCCGGATTCCCCGGAAGCCGTACTGAGGCTGAAACGACGGGTTCATGAGTGTTAAGTTTACCACTGGACAGGGAGGAAACCGGCCGGAGTTTCCGAAGAAAATAGGGTTATCATATTCCTTAACAATTGACTCTAGCTCGTCTTCTGTCTCTTTGGATGACCGAAAGCTTCCTAGCCGAAAGAGTCCTTTTGTCAGGATAATCTCCGGGTTAACTCCGGTTTCCAGGAGAAACTTGATGCTGGGCATACGCTCCTTGATTGTATATGGATGAACGTTGATGACGACAGGATGTGCACCAAACTCTGCTGCCATCCGTGCAATGGAAAGTGCTCGTATCGGCCCGGGAAATTCCGATATCTCTACAATAGCTGTTTTTCCGGAGAGAGCTTGCCTTAGATATGCTATTTCCGGTTCTACTTCCTGCATCTCTTGTTCGATTACTTTAATAGCCACTGTCTCCATACCAAGAGGTATTGCCACGCCGAGCAGCCATTCCTTTGTGGCCTCAGGGCCATAGGGTTGGCCTGTATGGCTGTAAGGGATTCCGAATCTTTCTTGCATCAGATCGCCCAGCTTCTGCCCCCAGTCAAAGCACCATGAAGCATTAAGTTCGACCTCCCGAGCATGCTTAATCTGCTCGACGGTGCACCCTCCCGCGATGATGGCATTTATCTTTATTCCAATTTCATCAAGAAGCCGTTCTATCTCATCCATGTCCCAGTTGAACTCTGTGGGGGGAGGGCCCCAACGGGCCCCGAGGATATTGATCGTCCCTTTCACTTTCGCTTTCGGGGGTTCCATCAACTCCATGATGAGTTTGAACGCATCCTCATAGCCGCTTCGGAAATTTCCCCCAAATCCTTCGCTGCGGAGCGCTAGCACCCTGCAACCAACCAACTTCTCTGCCTCACGAGCAATACTTTCGACGTCATCACCGATAATTCCGGAGCAGCAACAAGAGAGGATGACGATGAGATCTGGGTGATACTTTGTATATGCTTCCTTTACTGCTTCCAGGAGTTTTCCCTCACCCCCGTAGATGACGTGGCTTTCATCAAGGGTGGTGCAGGCTGTGGGTTCTAATGGAATTCCACGGATCTCGCAGCATTCACGTGTCCTGACAAAATCCGACATGTAAAGCGGACATCCGGTCGGACCGTGGACTAGGGGAACCACATGGCGGATCCCGCTGATGACGTAATACGCAGTAAAAAATTTACACATTGGAGAGTGCGAAGCCTGAAGCTTGGGAATCATTTCTCCAGTTTCCACTTTTTCCATTAACTGATGTAGATTACCATGAAAAACTATGAAATCGTTTTCCTGTTTCACAAACTCTCCAATGTTGCATGGATATAAATATTCGTTTGAGTTCATGATTGTATCCTTACCAAATAATGCTGTTGTGATCACTCATTCATTAAATGTCTTATAAAGATAGTTTGCAGTTATCTGAAATATCAGGATGAAGATCATCAGCACTATGATATCCAGAAATGGTGAAAAAAGCGATTTACCGGTATACGCATATTCGATCATATCATTTCCGTATGTAAGTGGAGATATAAGTGCAATTTTCTGACCTATATAAGGCATAGAAGATATTGGTAAAAAAACACCCGATATAAAGATAAGCGGTAGCCTCACTGTATTAAGCATAGACATAACCTCACCCACATTTTCGGTAGGGTATGCAGCGAACAGTGTCCCAAGCGTAGCAAAACAGAATGCTGTGAAGATCATAGCAATCACAAGGACAGTTGCATGTACAATAGTTGTACTGAAGATGATCACGCCAATGACAAGAGGAAGACATGCGATTCCGAGACTATAAAAAAATCCACTCAGGCTCTCACCAAACACCAGCGAATAAAGAGAAATAGGTGCCGAGAGCAAACGTTCAAAAGTTTTCACCCTCCTTTCCATAGGTATTGAGACTGGCTCTATTTGTGATGACGAAAACATAAGGGTGATCGAGATCAATCCCGGGATCAGGGTGCCTGGAGAAGCATTCTTTCCGATAGCAAAGGCTAGGAACATAAAAAGTGGGAATAAGATGCCAGCAACGATGATATTTGATTTAAGATAGTAGATTCGCATGTCTTTTTTGGCAATTGCCCAGGCAGCAGATATCTCACGGGAAATATGTTTTACATAACCCAGCTGGTTAATCAATTGCATGGATCCCATCCCCTGCCCGCTGTAGACCAGTTAGTTTTACAAATACATCCTCGAGGCTTGGGCCAATAGTAGTGATGCTTATAATTTTAAGATTATGCGTATGCGCATAAGCTACTATGGCATCAATGACTTCAGCTGGATCTTCAGTATAGAGCTTAAATTTGTCACCTGCTTTTTGTATTTCATTTATCATGGAGAAGCGGCCAAGTTCGTCTAGGTGATCTGCAGGATTTCGATCAAAAGATACTTCTATGGACTGTGTACCTTTGAACGTCTTTTTTAGAGATTCTGGTGAATCTATTGCAATAATATTTCCTTTATTGATGATTGCCACCCGATCACACATGACATTTGCTTCCTCAATATTATGTGTCGTTAAAAAAACAGTGACTCCATCGATAATGAGATCCGAAATCACCTCACGAATGATGAGGTTACTCTGTACATCAAGGCCTGAGGTTGGTTCATCCAGAAACAGTAGATGTGGACTGTTAACTAGCCCCATCGCAAGCGTCAGACGTCTTTTCATTCCCTTTGAAAAACCATGCGCTTTGTCATTGCGACGCTCGTGTAACTCGAACTTTTTGAGCAATTCTGTAGCCTTTTTTTATCTCTCATTTCGTCCTACATGATAGAGTTCAGCTGAGAACATTAGGTTCTGCCATGCAGTCAGATCATCATAAACATTGGAATTTTCGGATACAATACCCATGGATTGTCGAGCATTAATGGTATCATGCTCAATATCATAGCCAAAAATGGTTGCTGTTCCAGAAGTTGGTCTTGATACTCCAGTTAAAATACGAATGGTAGTAGTTTTACCGGCACCATTTGGACCCAAAAAACCAAAGGTTTCTCCTTCACCAACTGAGAAACTAATATCATTGACCGCGGTGAGAGAGCCGAATTTTTTGATGAGATGAGATACGTCAATTGCTTGCATATATATGTCTTGGCTTAAGTACATTTTTTAATACTTAAATCAATTGGTATAGATATAGTACAGTAGGACTTGAATGATTGATATGCAAAATCAGGCATTTTAAGTAATGTAATAAATTTAGATAAACTCCTACGCATTTGATTATTGGAGCTTTTAAATCTATTAACAATAATTATTACTCATGAAAACTCTTACTGCTTTTGCTCTTAAAAAACGGTACACGCTTCTTTAGTCAGTTGCAGATACATTTGCTGAAATTGATTCATTAATTGATTGAAAATCTTTTAGGATCATTTTTGAGTCAATATATTTTAACAAAATCGTTTTCATAAGCAGACTTGAAGCTGCTATAATTTAGATACTAAGCTTTTGACTTCTAAGGAACTAGGATAAAGAAAGGAGATTATTATATGAAAGAGAATCAAGCAAGCTTTACTGCATTGATGGTAGCCTACATGCGTGCTTATCATTCCACGCATGAGACTCCCAAAATCTTTGATGATTTTTTGGCCTATGATTTGATACCAGAGGAAAAACGATCACTGATTGAACAATATTTGACTCCTTGGGTTAAACAGGTAAATGATTCTGAGGGTATAGAGTTATGTTTTAACCAGAAAATGATCTCGGAGTTCTTGATAAAAGGAATCAATAATGTTGCCAGCCGTGCACGATACGCAGAAGATAACTTAGCGAAAGCTATCCAGCAAGGAGTAAAGCAGTATGTAATCCTTGGGGCAGGAATGGATACATTTGCATTTAGGCGACCGGAAATGTTGGAAAAGTTGGAAGTATTTGAAGTTGATCACCCTGCAACGCAAGAATTTAAGCTACATCGACTTGCTGAGTTGGGATGGAAACATCCAGCAAAATTACATTTCATTCCTATAGATTTCACGAAGGAAAGTCTAGTAACAGCACTAACTAGTTCATCATTTTATAACCCAAGTGTGAAAAGCTTCTTTAGTTGGCTTGGTGTCATCAATTTTTTGAGTCGAGATGAGGCATTTGCGACACTGCGCTCCATCACTGAAATTGCTCCTACGGGCAGTATGGTTGTTTTCGATTACTTAGATACCGATGCATTTATCCCCGAAAAAATGTCGCCACAAATGCGCGAATTTAAGGATTTTTTGTTGAAGATAGATGAACCGATAATAACAGGTTTCAATCCAGCAACATTAGCCGAAGAGTTTGCATGTTTAGGATTCCAGCTTCATGAAAATTTGAGTCCAGATGATATCAATGAATGCTATTTGCAAGGATGTACAGATGGATATCATGCGCAAGAGCATGGACACTTTGCATGCGCAGTTGTAGAATAATAATGCATAAAATATATTCCCATGAAAATTTTGATTCACCTCTTATTTTTTTCTTCGTAGGAATTCTGTTGAAAATCTTTTCCAAAAGTTTTGACCTCACTTTTTTCTCTCCGTTCATTATTCTTTGATTTCAAATTAGCTACTCAAATACGTGATCTAATTTGATAATTATTTTTCAAAATGATATACACAATATTGATTATTTGTGGCAGAATATTTTTGCCAAAGTTAATGTTCACTCATCACATTCGTAAAGTACTAAAAAAGTATAATAAAAGTGGCATTCAAAACATAAAATGAATTGAATTTCGATAATTTATATTTTTAGTACCAACGATTCCACTGCAAAAATTAAAATATTCATTCTTTTAACTATGTGTCTGAAAACTCGGATGTTCCATAGTTTATAGGAATATACTCCTTTTGACCGATTACATCCTCCCAGTAAATGCAAAAAAATAGTAAGAAAAACATAAACATTTTGGATTGATGTCTCTTGATGATATTTTCAATCACAATGAAGGTATGCTAAGCAATGTGCAAATTTTTCTGTAAAATCATAAATCATATATCTTTCTATTATATCCTAGCACTGACCACGTAGGCATTTATAAAACTTAAAATATCCAGAAAATATTGCTTTTATCTTCAATGAAATGGAACGATATATATTAATAAGATATTAATCTTTTATTAATGCGATATATATGGTTCAAGCGATTATAAATATTGATGAACGGACCAATAGAATTTTGAATATTATCAAAGCTAAATATGGTTTAAAAGACAAAAGTGCCGCTATTAATCGGATGGCAATTGAATATGAAAAAGAAATTTTAGAGCCAGAGTTAAAACCTGAATATATTGAAAAATTGGAAAGAATAAATAAACAAAAATCGATAAATGTAGGCACTATTGAAGATTTAAGGAATAGATACAGTCCTTGATTTTTATGTACAGTTTAGAAATCAAACCTGAACTTGATAGTAAATTTGAAAAATTAGCAAAAAAGAATAAAAAACAATTTGAAATTATTATAAATAAATTTAATGAGATCCTAGAAAATCCACATCGATACAAAAATCTAAGAGCACCAATGAATCATCTAAAAAGAGTACACATCGATAAACATTTTGTATTGATTTTTTCTATAAATGAAGAATCCAAAAGCGTTACGCTGGTAGATTATGATCATCATGATAATATATATAGGTAGTAAGTTATTAAGCCTATATGAGAGTTAATTATCGATCATTTTTCGTAGGGTATCGGGTCTTAATCTAAAAACGTCAAAGTCTTTTTTTATTCTTGCCAGTGTACCCAAAGTTCTGTTAATTCAAAATGATTCTATACATCCTTTTTCTTCACCGAAGCATATGTTTTATAGCAAAACCGATGTATTTACAAGAGCTGGATCTATTCATAATTTAATGATCATAAAAATAATTCATTTTGCTTCTTCAAAAAGAGCAGGATACTTCTTTTTTAATGGTATGAGGAGCTCTTCGTCTAATTTTGTTTTATACAGTGTTTTCACTCCAGATAACTGTTCAATTGATAAATTGAGAGCTCCTTTAAGGTTAGCCCCTTCAAAATTCACTCCTTTTAAGTTCGCCTTCGCAAGGCTAGCCTCTCTAAGATTAGCGTCTTTAAAATTAGCTTCTTGAAGGTTTGCTCCTTTAAGACTGGCTCTTTTAAGGTCAGCTTCTATAAAAATAGCTTTTTGAAGGTTAGCTTCTTCAAGATCAGCGTCTTCAAGACTAGCTTGTTTAAAGTCAGTTCCTTCAAGGTTAGCTCTTTTAAAGTTAGCTCCGTCGAAGTTAATTCCTTTAAGGTCTTCAAACTTCGCATCAAGCACCTGGAGTTCTCTGATATTCCCTTCTTTGTCATAACAAGTCCAACTCTGTCTATTATAAGGATAACCCACTATTATGTGACAACTTCCTGTTTTTGAAAAAAGATGTAGATCAGCTTGTGAAGGTTTGCGATTTGGACCTGGGTGGCTGTGGATTGAGCCTGTAGCTTTAACGTTCGGCATCATGAAAAGCTTTAAAACTGCATTTTGCTCACTTGATTCTGTACCCGGCAGCATAAGCACTTCAGTGATGATACCATCCTTTTCTTGCAAAAGTCCGGCAAATTCTTCTGGGGCCATGGATTTGCTAGTTTCGAGTATAAAGTTGAGAGTATCACATGCTATTCCCTTAATTTGCATAAAGAATTATTCTCCTGAACTTGTATCAAAAGCCCTTTTAATTTATAAATTAATTTCAATGATAAATTATCTGTTCCTAGATTGCAACTACAATTTGATTAATTTGTTTATAAGACACTTAATTTATTTTTTAATAATTATTTGTTTTGTAGAGTTGTTATTCTATTCGTGTCGGATTTCTAAATCTAGTCTCTCTACTTTTCCCAGAAATAAACAGTCTTTTGTCGCTGAAAGATATTTATCATTGAGAACATGCAACATTCTGATTGTGCAAGGATATCATGATCATAAAGTACAGCTGGCGTGCTCTTAACAGATGCATAAATTTAGACATAAAACTGTGCAAGTATAGGAAAAATATCATTCAGCATATTTTTTTAATATATATTTTGAAATACATAGTAATCAATCTTTCTCTATATTTTATAAGAGTTGATCGACAATTATCTATTAACCCAGTGCAAAATAGTGTTTTTTGGTGTATACACGGATAACACAATTCATAGCCATACTTCTTATTTTAATAATTCAATTAGTTAACTGGTTGACAAGCTAATTCTCCGCAATGCACTTATCAATGGAACATGGGTTATAGAAAATACAGTGTTAATTTCAATAAAAAAGGAGTGATACTAATGTTGAAACAATCCTTTAGTAGCCTAAAGAAAGTACTGGTTAGTTTGCTAGTAGTTCTTTTTGTAGCATCATTAACTATTGGAGTAACAAGCGCAAGTAATTCCAAAGGACATCACCATATATGTGGTAGTGGCAATAGCTGTGATAACGTCCACTGTAACTGCTGTGAGAACTGTACATACAGTGAGAATTGTACATGCAGCGAGAACTGTACATGCGGTGAGAATTGTAACTGTTGTGAGAACTGTACATACAGTGAGAATTGTACATGCAGTGAGAACGGTACATGCGGTGAGAATTGTAACTGTTGTGAGAACTATAGCTGTAACGACGACATAAGTTTTGATAGCGTCTACTATGACTGCTGTGAGAACTATGGCTGTAACGACGACACAAGCTGTGAAGACTTAATTCTCGACTATACTAGTCAAATCATGTGCTAAGTATTCATATATATATGAAAATATTACTTAAAATAAAAAAGGTATAGCGCATTCCATCATGTGAATATTTGGTATATATTGCACTGTATACACCATATGGCTATTTGTTTGCAAGCTATACCATATATGTTTAATTTTAAATTTTCTATTCAGAATACTTCTATTTATTATCTATTTATCATTATGTTTTTGTTTAATTAGTTCCGAGTGTTCTATGAGCTCCATACGTTCTATAACTCACATAAACTCCATGAGTCATAGATCCATAACCCTTTCTTATTTCATGTGGAACAGGGAAATTTTGAAATTTTAAGACAAACACAGTGCATAAGATTATGCTATTTTAAAAATAGTGCTTTAAAAGTGTAGATCAATAAGAATTTCAATAAACCGCTGATTTTAATGAGTCATTTATATATCATTCATAACATATGGCAAATTTCGGGGTTTATAGTAATCTACTATAATAACTCATGGGCACAATTAAGAATCTATCAAGTTTAAAATATGGAAAGGTATGGAAAATCTACATCTTTTTACTCTTTTCTTTATTTTTACGACTACCATAGTATTCTTTTATCTTGCTAGCTGCTGCAGCTGCCACTGCTACTGAAGCTGTTACTGTTGCTATAACCACTAATGCCATAGAGCCATTAACTCCTTAATGTTAATTTTTTGGAAGACGGTTTTTGAAATCACGGAGTGATGATGAATTAATTAGGGAAACCAAAACATTTATTTCCGGCGCCCTATATGATTATATTACTTTTTATTATATAAATAAATGATAATAAAGACAAATTATTGTGTTTTTAAGAAGTACTGTGAATAAACGCATATAATAAACAGTACATCAATGTTTTCTCATTCTGGATGGAGCTTAGGAAATTCAGAGATTTTAGTACAAAAACTGTGCATCATTGGAAATGATAACTCCTGTTTATTTAATCATATGTCGCTATATGTTGACTCAGTGATCTATTTTTTATTGGGGGGAAAATTGACTTTTAGGATAGGGTCTAATTTCTTACTAAAATACCAGAGAATGATGTTAATGATCAATGTGAACCATGATAGTGAATCTCTAGCAGAAAAGTATGATAAAGTAAGTAAATATCAATACATTAATGGATTTACTTTGATAAAGAAGTTAAATATCTCATCCATACACAAGGTGTTGGACGTGGGAAGTGACACGGGGCGTCTCGCATTAAAACTAGCAGATATGGTTGACCATATTACGGGTATTGATCCTTCTCCCCAAAAAATCGAAGTAGCCCGTAGGAAACTTACTAAACTGAATCCTAAACATGTAACGTTTGAGCTTGGAAGCAGCGATGACATCGGCCGCTACGGTGAAGACGTCTTCGACGTCGTATACCTGAACGCAGTTTTTCATTGGATAAATGATAAAGAAAAAGCGCTGAATAATATCTATTGGGGATTGAAGCCCGGTGGAAAGCTGGGGATATGCATCGCGTAGAAGGACCATCCGTTCACGGCCAAGATGATATTAAATGAGGTTCTAAGGAAAGCTGAGATTATGGATGAAGGCTTAGAGTCCAACTCTCCGATAAATATAATAGAACTAGATTCACTGTTAAGAAAATCGGGTTTTAGAGTCATAGAGCTAAGTCTAAAAAGAAACCCTAGGTATGTCGAGACTCCTGCTAAATGCCTGGAATATGTCGAAGCAAGCGCCTTTGAAAATTTTCTGGCTCACACTTCGGCATCAATACGCGAAAAATTAAAGGCTGAAATCATGGTGGAGCTGAAAAAATACCAGACTCCGGAAGGCATAGAAAGCATTCATCACAATTTGTTCGCTCTTGCTGAAAAATCACTTGATAAATGTCATAAAAAGTATTAATCAAGTTATTGATGCTTTATTTTGAAAATGAACGCGCAAATGGCTATATTTATTCAAATTGACGTTCATTTCTTCTTTTCCACCGATATAAGTAATTATTACTCGAATTTTTAACAAAACAACTTGATAGCAATCAAAAGCACTTTTAATTACTTTATATAAGTTTTATTATAATATTAACAGCTCAAATAGCTTTGTTTCTTAAAGTTTATTTTTATTTAATTCATCCTATTTTTAAAAGTAACTATTTATTAAAGATAGTTAATTTAGGACTGGAAATCATTAAAAATACCTTTATGGATTTTGAAATAATATAAACATATAAAAACAATAAATAAAAAATAAGGAGATAAAAAGATGATAAAACAAATGAAAAAGACAATCGGTATTTTGCTAGCAATTTGTTTTTTAATGTCCGTGACTGCTGCAGCAGTAAGTGCAGTACCCAGTGTGGTTAAGGAGAAGAAAACCACTGCAGGAATAGGCGCAGGACTCGTTGTGGTTAAGGACAAGAAAACGGCTGTTTTAATATTTCAACATGTGAAGACTAAAATCTTCGGGCACCACCACCACCACAAGTTACATCACCACCACAAATTACATCACCACCACAAATTAACAAAAGCCGTAAAAGCCATGAAAGCTTTCGTGAATTAATGAAAGCTCTAAAAGCTATCATTCTAATACCATTGCTTAAAAATTAATCAAAAATCTCTAAAGTGTTTTTAGTGATATTCGGTGATATCCACAAGAAAACTTACAAAACATATCTGCTTATGCCACCATGGATATCACAATAAGCAACTTTTTGGGATGAATATTACTATTCCACTGCTAACTAGATATTAAAACATAGAATGTAGGACAAAACATATTATGAAGTTTGATTGTATTAAAAATTAAAAAAAGAATAACAAAAAGAGATAAACATGTTTTTGAATATTGACTTACCTTTTCGGGGATTATTGGTAAAGAAGGAATTTTGAATTTTTTATATTTTTCATAAAGTTCTTTTGTGTCTTGTTTTATATTCTTACACAATTGCTTTAGTTCTGTTCCTAAAGACATGATCCTTTTTCTTTATCATGAAAATTTGGTTCTGTATCAACTAACTAGGATGAAATTACCATATTAAAAAGATATATCTGCAGCAATGCACCAAAAGTTCTGTAAAATCGGATTGACTCTAGGATCTTTTGGCTTTTATTTTATTACTTATAGATTTACATGCTTACCCTGAAATATGTGCAGGAAACCCAACCACAAACTTCCTGCGCATGTATCTATAACGGTTTATTCCACTATCAAATACAACCAAATAGATTATATAATTAATAGAATAAATTATCCTGAATAATTATTTAAAAAAGAAATGGGGCAATAGCTATTACCTTAAGAAATATCATTATTGCCCTGGAAAATTAGGTGACCAACCCTTTTAAATTATGCATGGAGATTACACCTATCAACATGAAATTAACAACAATAAAATATTGTTTGTGCAATTAGTGAGATCATCAATCCGATAACTTTTAAGCTTATTTTTCCCTAACTGTTTAACCCATTCTGCTAATAGACTGAGCAATTTCTGTTTTCCATTGAAGAAAAAGATACATAATCAACCATATTTTACAGAACCTTCGAGACACTGACAGATCTATATAATTATTACTTCCTTATTTTTCTATTTACAATGGTTAGGTTAATTAGTTCCAAGTATTCCAGGAGCTCTAGATGTTCTAAGAGTTCCATAGCGATAAATTCATCAGTGTTTTGAATGAGCTTCAGAATCACTTTTTTTATCCAATTTAGCATTTTTAATAATCGGATTGTATATTAACCATTTTGGATCAGTGATGTATCAAACTTCTATGCGCATTTCTAAAAAAAATAAAAAAAATAAATTAATTTATGTTATGATTAAGCTTATCCACCATGTTTATCGTGTTCACCGTGTCCGCCATGACCATAGTAATCCCCGTAATCATACCCATAGTCAACAACTTCCGGGGTCGTGACCACTTCAACAGGTTGTTCTACTACAGCAGGTACTTCTACAATTGGTTGTTCAAAGACTTGTTGTTCTGCTACAATGCCAGGCATGTAGATCCAGTCCCACACTAGAGTATCAGGATTATATACCCATTCATAGTCCCCGTAGTACACCCCACCATAGTAGTGATCATGAGTACCATGGTACCTGTGTTCATGCAAATTGTGGAAATGATGCCCACTGTGCCCGCGCCATGGCCACCATGACCACCGTGTCCCCGCCATGCCTGCCGTTGCGGTCTCCGTGGTCTGCGGCGCTCGCAGCCACTGCTGTCACTAATACAGCAAAAAGAGCTACCAACAAAATCGTCAGTACTTTTTTCGTTCTACTAGATAATTGTTTCAACATTCATTTTACTTTCTTTATATTGTCCAAATATGACTAATTTCGATAAATCCGATTTCAAAAAATTACATCTATATACCTTATAAACACCTAGCCAAAAATTGAGATTTTTCGAAACTATCTTTAAATGATTTTTTTATTGCTTTACGAATAATTTATCGTTGTACTTGGTGATATCACTAGCAGCATAAGGAAATATGTTTCGTAAGTCATTTATGTGAATATCACCGAATATGACTAAAAACATTTTAGAGATTTTTGTTAGTTTTTTTTAAGCAGTATTTAAGCTTCAGATATCCATTCTATCTATCAAATCTTTGCTGTTTCAACTATTCATAGTCACATCTTTATCTGATTAGGGTTTTACAATATTATCTTTACCTGTTTCAGTTTTAATAGGTATATTTTTGCCTGTTTCGGTTTTCGTAATCTTATCTTTGCCGTTTTCGGTTTTTATAGGTGAATTTTTGCCAATTTCTGTTTTCATAGTCTTATCTTTTCCCTTCCCGCCATTCATATTCATGTTTTTGTGGTGATGGTGCTTGACGAATTTAGTTTTTGCATCTTTCATGAACGTAGTGACGTTTTTCTTTTCCTTAACCAAAACAGATTCTGCACTTGCTGCTGCAACAGTTACGGACATTAAAAAACAAACTACCAGCAAAATGCCCAGTGTCTTTTTCATTTGTTTTAACATCTTTTTATCTCCTTCTTTCTATCTACTTTTTTTATTTAATATTCTTAAGAAAATTATTTTGCGATCTACTCTTTGTTGGTAAATCTCAGATATGAAGTATAGTTAGATCATATACCTTTAGAACTGTTTTAGTGATACCGATGCTTGCCTACACGTAGACATTCATACCATATTATAATTAGTGTATAAGCTTACTTATTAAAAGCTTTTAAATTAATAAAATATTTTTTTAATGAAATAACTAATAATAAGTCTTTAAATTCGAATCAAAGCTTCTTGACATATTATAATCCTTCTTTAAAGTAAAATGGGATGAATATTTGCACAATGCCAGCTGGATAAAACATAGTTGAATACTAAGGTGGACATCTCGGCAGATATCACTTTCATAAGTGGTATTAGCACAGCAATCATTACCCACTTGACCACCAATACAATGATATTTATTACCTAGACTATGGAGTGGGTGTAAAATCTTGCTGCGCTAATCAACTGTGAATTAAAATAAACATCACTATGTAAGGAAGATATCTTTTTCTTTCACCACAAAAAATAGAATTTATCGTTTTTACTGATGCAGGAGTTTTCATACAAAACCTAACCATCTTAGAGTTAAGATATTTCAAACTTTTGGACCAAAACTATGGCGGTCTACTTGTTTTTATGATTATTGTTTCATTATTATATATACTTCATCTGTTATCCAATATTTATTTGTCTAAAAGAACATTGCTAATATTCTTGAGAATTTCATGATTCTGTAATTATAGGAATGTACAAATTTCTACCAAAAACACTCAACGTAAATATAAAAAGTATGAACACGTAGTGAAAGGTAATAATGTTTAAAGTTCTCGATTTGAAATAAATAATAGTGTACAGAAAGTTCTGTGAAAACGACAGTTCTCGATCCTTTTCATTCATTACAACACAGGATTTTCTTGAAGAACCACTGTTGGACTATATTATAAACAAACTTATCGATAAAACAACAATTAAACAAAGCAAAAACCTATATGATATGTAATACAAGTGTAATCAACATGCAACAATTGAAAAAGTCAGTAACTGCAAGAATTCCTATTGAGTTGTATGACAAGTGTAATCAGCAGTATGAGAATATAACTGATGCAATAATTGCTGGCTTAGAAATGTTATGTAATCAAAGTAAGACAAATTGTAAGACAGATGTAATCAACATCACTAATTTAAATTCACAGCTTGAAGAGAAAACATCAAGAATACAAGATTTACAAAATCACAATGAAACTTTGGAAAAAGAACTTGAAAATTTTAAAAACAAAGAAACTGGAAGTAAAGAAACATTACATTCCTACGAAGCTCGACTCGAAGAGAAGAATTTTAGAATTATAGATTTACAAGCTCATAAGGAGACCCTTAAAAAAGAGCTTGAAACCTTACAGAATATGCATAACAACTATATGATGCAAATGCAGACACTAATAAATCAAAAAGCAATAGAAGTGCCTGGATCTAAGAAACCCTGGTGGAGATTCTGGTAGTCCAGCTACAATTATCCCACCTAACAAATTAAACCGGGAAGAACATTCTATTAAAAATCGATCCGAACAGATTAAAAATTTTAAATAGATAGCTTATCTAAAATTTTCTCTCTGATTTTGTCTGCGTCAGTGACGCTTATCTCGACATTTTGATTTAGGTTTTCTGCAACAACATTCGTTTTTCTGTACACACGCCGACCAAAGTCTGACGCAAAACGACGTTCGAGTATCCAAGTACACATTTGCGTGTCACCAGCTTTGGCTGCTTCGTTTATACGTTCCAAAAGTGTTTTAGCGACATCAGCGTTGCATTTTTGAATATATTTATAGAACTGATTATATTTCCCAGAGTTCTCTGTCTGCCCTCTTTGAAGCCATGAATTTAAACTTTGGTATGTTATGCCAGCTGCCGAAGCAGCAAGAGCATAAGTCAATCCGAAAGATACACCATCACCAATCTTCTGTTGTATTTCAGGCGTGAGTTTCGAAGGAAATGGCATGATAACACCGTTTTTTATTTTATATAGTTAATACCAGTAAGTCTCATATTTAATGTTTCTTTAGTT
>Ga0224522_1000098_pt1 | contig 44573 bp, 41 predicted proteins | sample CFST25metaG_FD_182733 | JGI IMG/M metagenome (GOLD analysis project Ga0224522, IMG submission 182733) | Peat soil microbial communities from Stordalen Mire, Sweden - C.F.S.T25 | ecosystem: Environmental > Terrestrial > Soil > Wetlands > Peat | place: Sweden: Norrbotten County, Stordalen Mire...
TGCCACATTTGAATCGAAACGACGCCTTATTGAGATGTTCGATGTACATGGTAAACTTATAATAGAAAATAATCAAAGATTAATTGAGGTAACATGTCTACTTCAACAGCAACCGCTGTCGCTTGTCCTAACATCGCATTCATCAAATACTGGGGTAATCGAGATCAAGCCTTACGCCTACCGGAAAACGGTTCAATTTCGATGAACCTGGCCGAATTAGAAACGCGTACCCGGGTTACCTTTGACACTACCTTTCCATTGGATATGTTTGATTTGAACGGCAAACGCCAATCAGGTCCAGCATTGGACCGTGTGATCAAACACTTAAATTTATTACGCGGTCTACGCGGTATATCCACCCACGCACATATTTTCAGCGAGAACAACTTTCCGACGGGGGCCGGAATTGCTTCCTCGGCCTCTGGCTTTGCCGCTTTGACTCTCGCCACAGTTTCGGCGTTAGGTCTGGAAATTTCCGAGGTGGATCTTTCCCGCCTGGCACGGCGCGGTTCGGGGTCAGCCTGCCGCTCTATTCCTGCCGGTTTTACTGAATGGCAAAAAGGAATAAATGATCTGGACTCCTTCGCTTTTTCACTGGCTGCTCCTGATTACTGGAACCTGGCCGATTGCATTGCTGTAATCGAAGAGGAAGAAAAGAAAACCAGCTCCACAGAAGGTCATGCGCTGGCCTCCACGAGTCCTTTACAGGCCGCCCGAGTGGCAGATTCGATTCGCCGCCTGGAAATTTGTCGGAATGCAATTCAAAAGAGAGATTTTGACGCCCTGGCTGCCATCATCGAATTGGACAGCAATATGCTGCATGCAGTGATGATGACTTCCCGTCCCGCTCTCTATTATTGGGAGCCCGCGTCATTGAACCTGATCAAGGCTGTGCAATCCTGGCGAAAAACCGGGCTTGGGGTCGCCTGCACATTGGATGCTGGCCCGAATGTTCATGTTATTTTCGAGGCTTCAGATACCGAAAAGATAACCCAACGAATTAAAACATTCCCTGGGGTCCGCGACGTCATCCTTTGCCACACAGGGGATAAGACCCATCTGCTCTAATGCAGGTATGAGAAGAAATTAATAAAAAATCGACTTTCTCTGGTTATAATATTTTTGATTCTTTTATTAATGGGTTTATGATAAGGAAAAAATGTCAACCATTGCAAATACCGCTTTAACTATTCTCGAATTTATTCTCGCCTTTGGCGTGTTGATCTTTTTGCACGAATTTGGCCACTTTATTATTGCCAGGCTCAGTCATATTGAAGTGGAGGAATTTGGCATCGGTCTTCCTCCAAAAATCGGGAAAATATTCCGCTTTGCCGGTACCGATTTCACTTTGAATTGGATTCCATTTGGCGGTTTTTGCCGGATGAAAGGCGAAAGTGGCGAGATCACCGAACCGGGAAGCTTTTTCGCAGCGACTCCGTGGCGTCGATTCTTCACTTTATTGGGCGGCCCATTGATGAATTTGCTGCTGGGAATGATTTTAATTGTCGTCATCATAATGCGTTCGGGAATGGCGGACCCGACCAGGGTCTCCATCGTTAGTCTCAACGCCAATTCTCCAGCTGCTGTAGCCCGCCTTCAAATCGGCGACATCATAGAAAAAATCAATGATCAGCCGATTACCAGTATGGATTCTCTCTCCACCTCGGTCAAGCAAAATCTGGGGAAATCAACAAACCTGACCATTCTGCGTGGATCAGACACTTTAGTGGTGACCCTGGTTCCGCGAGCTAACCCTCCAGCCGGAGAAGGATCCATGGGAGTAGGTATTAGTAACCCGACGATACCCGCAACGATTGTTCAAGCTGTTCCCGCTGCTTTTTCCTCGACAATTAACCAGGGCGTCCAGTTAATCATGCTCCCTGTCCAGTTGATTAGCGGGCAAATTGCTCCCAGCAATGCTCGTATGGTGAGCGTCGTCGGCCTCTACTCGATGTTTAATCAAGTCAAGACCGCTGATGCAGAACAAGCTCAAACGGTGCCAGCTGATGCTGGTCTGACTATCCTTTCTTATCTCGCGATGCTTTCAATTGCACTTGGTTACACTAACCTTCTGCCTATCCCCGCTCTGGATGGGGGTCATATTCTTTTTGTGATTCCCGAGATTCTCTTTCATAAAAGAATTCGCCCCGAACTCGAAAATCGTGTCCACTTGGTGGGTTATTCTTTATTAATGATCTTGATGGTTGTCCTGATTATCAATGACATCATCAACCCTGTAGTGATTCACTAACCTTGGATGAAAAATGAGTGAAAATACAACAAACTTTACACATATACTGGAAGCTTTAGCGAATTACGATCAACCTTTTCCGCCCCGAATGCTGCGAAGTTTTTCTGACATACCTCTTCCCCAACTGCGGTTACTTAGAACCGTTTGGCCGGAGATTAAGCGAGAAAGAAAGATTTCGTTATTCGAAGACTTGGAAACCATTGCCGAGTCGGATACGCTCGTTAGTTTCGATGAACTTGCTAAAATGGCGCTGGTGGATGCGGATTCGGCGGTGAGAGTTCTTGCCATTCGTCTATTATGGGAATGCGAAGAAACTCGTCTTTTACCATTATTTACCGACATGATGCTTTCTGATCCAGCCGAAGATGTGCGTGCCGCAGCAGCTTCCGCACTTGGCAAATTTGTTTTATTTGGTGAACTGGATGCTATTCCCGAAACCATGAAAATTGCCAACCTTCAAAACCTTTTGGATGTTACAAGTGGTGAGGATCTCCCAATGGTTCGCCGGCGCGCGCTTGAGTCCTTAGGCTTTTCCAGCCACCAAAAAATCCCCGAGTTAATCCAAACTGCCTTATCCACCAATGAAACGCAGTGGGTCACGTCAGCATTATATGCAATCGGTCGATCCGCTGATGAAAGATGGTCAGATACTGTCCTTCAATGCTTTGATTCAAATGATTCCGAAATCCTTTTTGAAGCCATCCGCGCAGCAGGAGAATTACAACTGGAAGAAGCCCGCGATTTGTTAATCGATAAATTGGATGAAACAAATGAAGATCAGGAATTGCGTTTCGCCATTATTTGGTCTCTCTCTCAAATTGGCGGTGAAATTTCTAAAAAGAAGTTGGAAGAGCTATTAGAAAAAAGCACGGATGATGAAGAGATTGATTGGGTTGAAAAAGCCCTCGAAAATATCGAGCTCGGTGGGCAACTGGAAAGTATGGAAATGTTGGAATATGATCCTGATGAAACCGACCTCGATGATGAAGACCTTGAGGATGACGAAGGCGAAGATGATTTACTTGAGTTGGATGAGCTGGATCAAGACGAAGATGAGAATTAGGTGGTCCGGATTTGATACGCTGGATTGCCCTCTTTTCCGTTTTAGCCAATCTCCTTTTTCCGGGTTTAGCGGTTAAAGCCAATAATTCCACCGAGCTGTCTGGCGTACAGGCACAATATCAGTTCGGTGGAATTTTAACTGTTCAGGCACATTATTTAGAGGCTGCCAATTTACAGCATGCCGACCTCATATTTCAAACAACTTCCAGTACTCCGAACCAATTTCCATTGCAGATTTCAGCAGATGGCACTCTCTCAGGGCAAGAAGATTTAGCTTCATTAAACCTCCAACCATTTTCCAGAGTCTATTATTGGTTTAAATTAACCTTCACCGACAACACCAGCCACACGAGCGCTGCATACTGGTTCGATTATTCGGATAATCGCTTTACCTGGCAATCCAATCACTCAAAATGGTTTTCGATATATTGGGTCACAGGTAATCCGGACTTTGGCAATGAACTCCAAAATATTGCCCTTTCCGGGTTAAAAAATGCGACGCAAATTCTCCCAGTGCCGCCTAACCTGCCAATTTCGGTTTATGTCTATCCGGATGCCCAATCATTACCCGCAACAGCTTCTTCTGAGCCAGCCTGGATCGCAGGGGAAACCCTGCCCCAAGTCAATGTGATTCTTGTATCGGCTTCAACAGACGTGAACAGCAGCCAAGAACTTACTCGCCAGATTCCTCACGAAATTGTCCATATTTTGGAATATCAGCTCACTCAGCAAAATTACGCTGCGAGTCCAGCCTGGTTGCTTGAAGGTTTGGCGACAAACGCTGAAAATTCCCCAAACCCCGATTACGCACGAGTCTTGCAAAAAGCGTTTACCACGAAATCGTTGATCCCAATGAATCAACTTTGTTTTTCGTTTTCTCCCGATGCCGGGGAAGCGTCTCTTGCCTACGCGCAGTCCGCTTCTTTTGTCTCCTATTTAACCTCAACCTACAGTACAGATAAAGTAGAACAGTTATTGACCTATTCAGGCAATGGCATGGATTGCTCTCAATTAATGAAAACAGTTCTCGGAATTAGCCTCGAAACAGCCGACCAAAATTGGCAGCAAAGCACTTTTGCGACTGCGGTACGGGAGAATGGAATCTTCAGCTATTGGTGGCCGTATCTCATTTTGGCCCTTCTCTTATTGGTTGGGTTGGTTTTTTTGCGCAGATATCTAATCACTAAAAGGCATAAGGAAAATGGATCCCAATAATGGACAAAAATCCCTGCATGCCATCGTCGAAGGTCATGTACAGGGAGTTGGTTTTCGTTATTTTGTCAAAGAAAAGGCTGAATCGCTCTCTCTCAAAGGTTGGGTTCGCAATCGTTACGACGGTTCGGTAGAACTCATGGCCGAGGGGGAATCGAATCAATTACAGGCGTTACTTGATGCAATTCGCATCGGCCCCAGCCGCTCAATTGTAACGAATGTCAAAATAGATTGGGATCTAAATCAACACCTTTATTCTCAATTCAGCTTTTTGCCTACCGAATAACTCTTTTTTATAAAATACATTCCAGAGAGCTATATTGTTCCAGTATTTCATCGACTATCCTGGTCTTGGGAAGAATTAACTCTTCAGTTCTTTCCTGATCCTTTTGCTGTAATTGAACCCGATAAATGAATCCGGTTTGATCCCATGAAGGGTCGAGCTCTGTATGTAAAATATACCAACCATTTTCAAGTGCAGAAAGCAAACGCAAATAAGCACTGGGGAATTTCGAGGCACATACTGGTTCTTGAAGACTGCTCCATGAAGCAGGAGATTTTTCTTGTACGGTTAACATTTTTTCTCCTTTAGCGATAATCATCATCTTTTCTGAATTCAGCATACCGCATCAAGGTTTGGAAACGCTTAACAGTAGGTTAATGACTGTTTAAACTTTCAGTTTGAAGTGCATCTCTCAATCAGTCAATCTCACCTGCCATCAAACGTGCTTTCTTCCAGGGAGGTAAATTAGATTCATCAGCCAGCAGATTCCGGAGATCGATGATTTGATCCCTAAACACAGCCGCTTGCTCAAACTCCATATTTTTTGCTGCTTCATGCATTTGCTGTTCCATTTCATTAATCAGACGCTTGATTTCGGCTTCAGGAATCGAAGATGCTTTCTTATTCCCGGCTCGGTACTCACCCCGCCGTTCAGCCGCCATACTTGGAGTCGAAGTTAATTGTTCTGTAATATCGTGGACCGCTTTAATGATCGTAAAAGGTTCAATTCCGTGTGCTTTGTTAAAATCATCTTGCTTCTTTCGGCGGCGGTTCGTCTCATCAATCGCTTTCGCCATCGCATCCGTCATTTTATCTGCATACATGATAACCGTGCCGTTAACATTGCGGGCTGCCCGGCCTGTGGTTTGGATCAAAGCAGTAGCTGAACGCAGAAACCCTTCCTTATCCGCGTCAAGAATGGCAACTAGCGAAACTTCTGGCAAGTCCAGGCCTTCACGCAATAGATTAATCCCCACGATCACATCGAAAATACCTAAACGCAAATCTCGCAAAATACCTACCCGCTCCAGAGTTTCAACTTCGGAGTGCAGATAGTGGACTTTGACACCCAGTTCGAGCAGGTAATCTGCCAGATCTTCTGCCATACGTTTCGTCAAAGTCGTTACCAGAACCCTTTCCCCTTTTTCTGTACGTTTCTTGATTTCAGCGAAGAGGTCATCGACCTGCCCTTTGGTTGGGCGCACTTCAATGACCGGGTCAAGCAAACCTGTTGGGCGGATGATTTGCTCTACAATTTGATTTGCCCGCTTCATCTCGTAATCAGCTGGGGTTGCCGAGGTGTAAATGGTGTAGCCCATCTTTTTTTGGAACTCTTCAAAGGTCAAAGGGCGATTATCCATGGCCGATGGCAGCCGGAAGCCGTACTCCACCAGCGTACCTTTCCTTGATTGATCGCCGTGGTACATTCCGCGGATTTGAGGGACGGTCATATGCGATTCATCCAGTATGAGCAAGTACTCGCTGGGTAAATAATCCATTAATGTCCACGGCGGCGACCCTGCCGGGCGTTGGTCGAGGTGCCTGGAATAGTTTTCAATGCCAGAACAGTAGCCGACCTCTTTCAGCATTTCCAGATCGTATCGACAGCGTTGTTCGATACGCTGCGCTTCGAGTAGCTTGCCGTTGTTTTTGAAGTACGTCACCTGATCGTTTAGTTCGTTTTCGATATCCGTGATAGCCTGTTTGAGGCGTTCTTCGCTGGCAATATAATGTTTGGCAGGGTAGATTTCGATGTGTTCCTGCTCTGAAAAGATTTCACCGGTTAATGGGCTGTACTCGACAATTTTTTCGACTTCATCTCCAAAGAAACTCACCCGCACCGCTTTTTTCTCTTCGTACGCCGGAAATATCTCAATCGTTTCACCGCGCACGCGGAAAACACCTGGGCGCAGCTCCATATCGTTACGTTGATACTGGCTTTCGATCAAGCGGCGCAACAGGGCGTTGCGGCGGTAAATCTCACCCCGGTTGAAACGGATAACCACTCCCGCGTAATTTTCGGGGCTGCCCAGCCCATAGATGCAAGATACCGAAGCGACGATAATGACATCCTTCCGCGACATCAAAGCAGTGGTAGCTGCCAACCGTAGCCGATCGATTTCTTCATTGATATCAGTCTCTTTTTCTATATACAAATCCTGCCGGGGCACATAAGCCTCCGGCTGATAGTAATCGTAATAAGAAACAAAATATTCGACGGCATTATCCGGGAAAAACTCTTTGAATTCTGTGTAGAGTTGCGCGGCTAGCGTCTTGTTGTGTGCCATGATTAGAGCAGGCATTTGCATCTGCTGGATAATGTTAGCCATTGTGAAAGTCTTGCCGGTTCCTGTTGCACCGAGTATCACCTGATCGCGATAGCCTTTGTGCAAACCATCGACAATTTTCTGAATGGCATCGGGTTGGTCCCCCGTTGGTTGAAATGGAGCTTTTAAATTAAAGTCCATAGAATAATCCTTCATTAATTCCTTTATCTACAATGTAACTTCCGACAATAGATAGTAGACATGGTTTTGATATGAGAAAGCGTTCATTTCTGAAGTTATTCGTTAATTCAATCATTTTCTGTCATTGCGAACCCTGCGCTGGTTGCAGGGTGAAGCAATCTCATCTGTGAGAATTATTGATCTTCCTCTACCGGCTAAAAGTGGCCTTTTCATTTCAACCGCCGGTAGACATTTCGTGATTATAGCACACTTGTTCAACTAACGAACATACGTATTCAGAAAAAGGAACTATCATTTATCGACCGCTGCAGAATTGATAATCTCACTTATGACATTCAGGAGTTCTTGCTTCCACTGCGGGTCATCCTCGGCGAATTGCATCCAATAAGCATTTTTTCCAGCCCTAGCGCTTGGATGCACAAATTTGAGCTCTCGAGAAATAACCCCAGCGGGTAAGGGCGGAAATCGCAGCACGATTTGATCACCTTCCACCCCGACTGAAGTTAACCCTGCCTTCTCAGCGCGCAATTTCACCCGAATCTGATAGATAAGGTTCTCAACAGGTTCTACAAATGGTCCAAATCGGTCGGTGAACTCTTCAGCGAGGGCATCCAATTCAGTTTCATCATGTAGAGTTGCCATGCGGCGATACAATTGCAGCCGAAGGGTCGTGTCCGCAACATAATCTGCAGGTAGCCCCACTGACAAAGGTAGATCCACTGAAACAGGTACATATGCCGCAGAAAGTCCAAAGGCTTTTTCGACATTGCTATCCAGCAAAGTTACCGATTTCTTGAGTTCTGTCACAGCCTGCGACAGCATCCGAGCGTATAAGTGAAAACCGACTGAAGCGATATACCCGGATTGCCGTATTCCCAGCATTTCTCCAGCTCCGCGCATTTCCAGATCGCGCATGGCTATCGAATAGCCAGCTCCGAGTTGAGTGTTCTCTGCGATTGTCTCCAGGCGCTCCTGCCCCTCAGGAGTCGGTGCTTTCTTGCGGTGTTTAAAGAAATAAGCATAAGCACGCTGCGATCCACGTCCCACCCGACCACGCAATTGATAAAGCTGTGCCAGTCCAAAAGTATCGCCGCGGTCAACAATCAAAGTATTTGCATTTGGGATATCCAATCCCGATTCAATAATCGACGTACATAGAAGCACATCGATTTCGCCGCGCGAAAATTGAGCCATAATACGGGACAAATCACCTTCGTCCATTTGCCCGTGCGCAATACCGATGCGTGCTTCGGGCACCAGGTTTTGAATGTGACTTTTCATAGAATAGATGGTTGTAACCCGGTTATGCAAAAAGAAAACCTGGCCGCCGCGCTCAATCTCGCGGTAAATCGCCTGTTTCACCAGTTTTGGCGAATACGGACCAATATGCGTGATGATTGGCAGCCGTTCTGCGGGTGGTGTGTTGATAATGGAAATATCGCGCACACCAGTCAGCGCCATATACAACGTCCGCGGGATGGGTGTAGCGGTCAAAGTCAGAACGTCTACTTCAGTGCGCAGTTTCTTAAAATGTTCCTTGTGCGTAACGCCAAAGCGCTGCTCTTCATCGATGATCACCAACCCCAGATCTTTAAAGACAACATCCGAGGTCAACAACCGGTGTGTGCCGATAATGATATCCACTTCACCGCGAGCCAAACGAGCTACGATAGCGTCCTGTTCCTTGGGGGAGCGAAACCGTGAAAGCATTTCGACCGAGACCGGGTAAGCGGATAAGCGTTGTTTAAATGTCTCAAAATGTTGTTGTGCCAGCACTGTCGTCGGCACCAACACGGCTACTTGTTTATCATCCATTACAGCTTTAAAGGCTGCCCGTAAAGCGACTTCAGTTTTTCCGTACCCCACATCACCGCAGAGCAGGCGATCCATGGGCTTGGATTTTTCCATGTCGCGCTTGACTTCATTGATCGCGCGCATTTGGTCTTCAGTCTCGACATATGGGAAGCTGGCTTCCAATTCTTGCTGCCAGGTCGTATCCGCTTTGAAAGCAAAACCCCTGGCACTTTCGCGTTTTGCGTATAACTCGAGTAAGTCCTGCGCCACATGGATGACTGCTTCACGCACACTCTGCTTGGTTTGCGCCCACTCAGGGCTGCCCAGGCGAGACACCTGCGGAGAAGTCCCTTCCGGACCAATATACCGGCTTAATCGATCTGCCTGATGGATAGGGACAAATAGCTGATCGCCGTTGTCATATTCAATACATAAGAACTCTCGTTCTGTGCCTTCGAGACTACGACGCACCAATCCTGAGAATCTGCCTACGCCATAATCTACATGAACGACCCAATCGCCAGGGTTGAGATCGGTAAACGTTGCTTCTGGAGGTTGGTGAGTAGTTTTCAACCGCGGCCGCGGTTGCGGTCGTTCCCAACCAAATATTTCACTATCGGTGATTAATTGAACAGCGGGTCTGCCTGATTCGCTTAATACCCAGCCCTCACTTAACGTTCCTTCACGGAACTCAGGTTGGTGAGATTCTTCCCCGCCGCCTGTTTGTTCGCTCCATAATTCTTTCAACCGTGAAAGCTGCCTGGAAAGCACGACTGTTGGCGCTTCAGCCAGCAAATCATCTTCCAAAGCCTCCATGAAAGAGCTGAGGTTTCCACCAAACCTTTCGCCGGGAGTAAACGATTCCGCTAACGGGCTGCTTTCTTCGGCTGTCGACCTTCCTAACTCACACCAACGTCCAGATTGAATCGTATCGATCAGCTCCGACCAGGTTAGATAAGGGATGGGAAAATCTACCGGTAAAATGCCATCGGTAATGTTTTCCTCCCTTAGTTTGATTGCTTTCTCTTCGATCTCTTCCCCAAAAGATTGAATGATGTCCACATCATCCACCAATACAAGGGCGTTCTTGGGTAAATAATCCAGGATAGAAGAAGGCATCCGGTGGATCAAGGGTAAATAAAACTCATCAATATTGACGCCGTCAGGAATGATACCTGATGCCTTTGCGAATAAGAATTCGCGTGCAGGAGTGATCAACAATTCATCGAGGTTGCGGATAGTTCGCTGGCTGGCAGGATCAAACTGCCTCAGTGTATCCACCTCATCTCCAAAGAATTCCAACCGTGCCGGGAAAGGTTCCGCCGGTGCCCAGACATCTAAGATCCCGCCCCGCCTGGAGAATTGTCCGAAATCCACAACAGTGTCAACAGCTTCGTAGCCGATTCCGACCCACTGTTTTTGCAGTTCTTCTGGGTTGACGGTCTGATTCAAGTGGATCGTCCGGCTGTTTACCAAAAAATCGCGTCTTGGCAGGGTCCTCGTCATCAACGCTCTTAGCGAAGTGACAATCACCGGGGGTTCTACTTGTTTTTTGCCGCCTGGGACGTGGTACATGGCGAGGGCGGTTAACGCCTGCAAACGATCACGCCGCGTGACCGCTCCCCAGGCTGCCGGTTCGTAAAATAATGGGGTTGGTTCAGAAAAATGAAAACGCGGATGATTGGGCAGCCAAAAACCAAGCTCATCCACCATGATTAAAGCTTTATCACTGCGGTCTGTGACCAATAATATCGGCACATTCAAATCCAACGCCAATGCTGATAGGATCGGCAGGCGTGCAGAACGCATCAGCGCTAACCCGGAAAGTGGATTGCCAACCTTGATCCTATCGAGAACATCGATATACGCAGAATGCTTACGAATTGTATCGAGCACAGAGAATTCCTTGTTTATAACGAACCATTAAACTTATTCATGGCTGCGTTGAGTCCGTGCAGGATAAATTCTTCCGCTGCTTCAGCCGCCTTTTGCAGAAAATTATTCAAGAATTCTTCATCCTCTTTTGAAAAATGTTGTAACACGTAGTCAGCAGTATCCATTTGGCCGGGCGGTCTGCCGACACCCATACGCATGCGTGCGAATTCCTGCGTCCCCAGGCGTTCAATGATCGAACCAACCCCTTTTTGCCCGGCAGAGCCCCCTCCTGGACGGATGCGGATCGTACCAAAATCAAGGTCGACATCGTCGTGCGTGACCAATAAATGATCGAAGGGAATCTTATAAAAATTCATCAATCCTGAAACTGCCTGACCGGAAAGATTCATATAGGTCTGCGGTTTTGCCAGAATTATCCTATTTTTTTCATAATTGCCGCTGACAATGATCGCTTTGCTTTGTACCTTTGGAGTATTGAAATTCCAGTGAGCGGCCAGCGCATCGATCGTCATAAACCCGATGTTATGTCGGGTAGACCGATACTGACGCCCAGGATTCCCCAATCCAACGATAAGATATGTGGATTGTGTTTCAATGCCCACAATGATCTGTTTGTGAAGTTTTTCAAAAAGTGCGTCCAATGGTTACCTTACCTGTGAAATCTTAAATTTCGAAAAAAGAGATAAATTCCGGCGCTGATTATTAATACAAGGCCTACAATCAAACCATTCTTAAGACTGGTATCAATTTGATTGGTAGTCAAAGCTCCCGGATTGGCAGGAAAAGGCGTAGCAGCGATTGTTGTTGGCGTTGCAGTTTGCGTCGGAATTTCGGTTGCGAGTAAGTCTGATAATGGCACGACTGTCGCCTTTTGAGTTGGCGTGGACTCTACTGGCGTATAATTTCGCACTAACATTTTATCGATAACGACTTCTTTTTCATTTCCGTCATTAGTCTTCACTGCCAGCTTGATCTTGTAATCTCCATCACTTATCGTTGAAGTATCCCAAATTCCCAAAATTCCGTTTGAGAGGGGTTGAGAAATCATAATGATCGGGAACCAGGTCGAATTCTCATTTTGACTATATGCATACAGGAGTTCAGCCGAACTGAAATTATCTGCCGAAATAGTTCCTGTGATATTAACATTTCCCTGCAAAACTTGTCCGGTTGATGGGGAAGTAATTTCCACTACCGGAGAGGTGTTTGCCAATCCAGACATCCAGAACACAGAAATGAGGGTAAACAATAATTCTTTAACCATGGCAATCTGTAAGTTTAACATGAACAGGACAATCATGCAAATTTTGGGCAGTAAAACACCTTTTCAAACTTACTTCAAGACTTCTTTCCCTTGACAAATTGAAAAGAGCAAATTGTTTGTATGTTATAATGAAAAAATGACAGAAGTTAAGCAAATAACTCCGCTTTTAGAAGATTCTGCGATCAAGGCAGAAGAAAAACATAAACAAAAAGTGCCGGTGTGGTTAATTATCGTAATAGCGGTAGTCCTCATCGCTTTATTTGCTACCGTCGTATTTTTGCTTGTTAAAGCTCCTGCCGCTGTGACCACCCAAATACGTGATGTCTTTATCATCATAATGGCATTAGAGTTCATGGTACTGGGGGTTGCGCTGGTTATTTTGATCGTCCAACTTGCAAAAATGGTAAACCTTCTGCAAAACGAAATCAAACCGATTTTGGATGCTACGACCGAGACAATCGATACATTAAAAGGTACATCTCAATTCTTAAGTGCAAATCTGGTCGATCCTGTAATCAAATTAAATGGCTACATCGCCGGATTAAAAAAGGTCCTGGATGTTGTAAAAGTTTTTCGCAAATAATTAGTGATTTCAACTTTTGAAAGGAGTAACATAATGTCTGAACGTGATAATAGTTTTGGTGCATTTCTGGTAGGTATCGTCGTTGGTGGAATCACAGGCGCAGTGATTTCTCTACTTTATGCTCCTCAATCTGGGGAACAAACCCGAGCGGTCATCAAAGAAAAAGCAATTGAATTACGCGACAAAACAACTGACACGCTTGAAGAAACCTATAAATCTGCTGAAGCAGCAGCTACTGATGCTGTTGAAAAAGCTCAAGATTTACTTCGTATGGCAGAGAAAAAAGCCAGTGAGGTTGTCGACCAGGGACAGGTTGTCCTTGAAGAAACAGTCAGCAAGGTTAAACCCAAGAAAACAGCTCAAGAATAAAACCTAAAGGCACCATCCAGGCGATGGTGCCTTTTCTTTACCATTTTTTCTAACAAAACAAAGAGCCAAGTTCCGCTTCAAGAAATTCTTTGCAGAATTCCCGGAATAGTACTAATAATATCCCTTGCTAAAATGGATGCTTCGCTTTTAATTTCAACTGCAGCCTGAACTCCTGCCTGTGCATGAACCCAGGCACCAAGGGTCGCAGCATCAAATAAACCCATCCCCTGACCAATTAAACTGGCGATCACTCCACTCAAAACATCACCGCTGCCTGCCTTAGCCAACGCAGAAGAAGCCACTGGGATCATGTTCATCCGCCCGTCAGGAGAAGCGATAATGGTCAAAGCTCCTTTCAATACAACAACCTGCTGCCATTTCTGCGCGAATGCACTGGCAGTTCCAAGGCGATCTTCTTGAATCTTTTCCATTGGCAAACCAGTTAAAGCGGCCATCTCACCTGGATGAGGAGTCAATACCATGCGAGCGTGAACCATATTCTCCCAGTTTTCTTGGGTAGCTAACCAGCGTAAAGCATCAGCGTCTATGACTATCGATGGCAATTGCATAGATTTTAGATTCGCAGGTTCTTCCTCAAGAAAACCCATTTTTCGTTTTGTTTTCGTCTCTGGTGGAAAAACCAGTTTTTGTAAAAAGCGCTGAGTAGTTTCCTCACGGCCAATCCCGGGACCTAAAACCATACAATTGTAGCCAGCCAGTTTCTTTGCCAATAATTCACTGGCTGTTTCTGCAATGACACCGTCTACTTCATCTAAAATCACCCAGGTAATTTCCGGGACTGTCCCCGCCATCATCAAAGCTACCGGTTGGGGCACGGCCAGGGTGATTAATCCACTGCCTGTACGATAAGCAGCCAATCCAGAAAGTACCGGTGCTCCGCAATAATTCACAGAGCCGCCGACCACCATGACTTTTCCGAATGTGCCCTTATGACTGAAAGCTGAACGTGCTGGAAGTTTTTCCTGTGCCCATCGTTGGTCAATCAGGGTAAGGCCATTTCCTTTCCCTATCACCGACCGGGGTAGACCTAATGGGATGACTTCGATTTGCCCGCAATAACCAAAAGCTGATTCAGTGACCAGACCAATTTTTACCGCCTCCATACACACGGTGAAGGTGGCTTTCATAGTCTCTGGCGCAGCTTCTCCACTATCGCAGTCAATTCCGGATGGGCAATCTATGGCAACGACCTTTTGACCATCCAGATTCTTTTTCACAATCCCCAATAATTGCGCCCACTCTGATCTCAGAGGAAGCTTGATCCCTGTTCCTAATAATCCATCCACGAGAGTCACATCAGGCGTGAGCAACTTTTTCAATTTTTGTTCGAAGTCAGCATCCGCAAATAGGATCGCTTGCCCTCCATCTGCCAGAAAAGTTTCAAACAATGGGTCTGCAGGCCGGGGACTAATTAATACTGCCGTGCATTGCCAACCAATTTTTAAAAGCTGGCCCATTGCTACAAGCGCATCTCCTCCATTATTTCCTGTTCCAATCAATCCAATGATCTGTGTAGGCGTAGTTCCTTCAAATTTCTCTCTGATAAATTTTGCGATGCCTTCCCCAGCTCTTTGCATCATTTTTTCATTTGAAATACCAGCCGCGACCGCTGTTTTTTCAATTTCACGCATTTCTGAAACAGTAACCAGTTTCATAATAAATGAGCCCTTTCTTAAAATATTATAGCCCTTGAAAAGTGTTTTTCTGAGTGGATTATGATACAATTCGAACCTAAATCTTGCGAGAAAGAGAGTTTAATTTGAACGCACAATCCGAATTTACAAAAGTCGCCAAGGATCTGGTGGTTAGTTTGGAATACACCCTTACTGTTGATGGTGAGGTAATTGATTCCTCTGAAGAAAGTGGACCGATTGATTATATTCAGGGCCATGAGAATATCATCGCAGGTCTCGAAAGCGCTTTGGATGGTATGAATGTAGGCGAGGCTAAGAAAGTGAATGTCAAAGCCAAAGACGCTTACGGTGAATACGACCCTGAAGCTGTGGAAGAAATCCCCTTATCCGAGTTCCCCAACGACATTCCACTTGAAGTTGGAGTTGAGTTAGCCGTTGAGGATGAAGATGAAGGCCCAATTTCCGCTGTAATTGAGGAAGTGGGTAAAGACAGTGTTACTTTGAACTTCAATCACCCCTTAGCCGGAAAAGACCTTAATTTTGATGTAAAAATCTTAAGCATTCGTGCTGCAACCGCTGAAGAATTGGAACACGGTCATGTTCACGATGAAGATGAAGATTGCGATTGCGACGATGCTGATTGCGATTGCCATAAGAATAACTGATGAAAAACCGGCGCTCAAGCGCCGGTTTTTTTTATCTTTCTATAATAAAATATTTCACCAGGTTGTAACCAGTGTACTTTTTGGCGGGGGGCATTTCGATCCAATAAATCAGCCAGAGTGGCCTGATTTACGTGGTTAACTTTAAACACATCGTTATGCATTGGAATCAATACATCCGCATGTAATTGTAAAGCCAGTCCCAATGCTTCAGCCCCATCCAGATTGCCAGTCATGCCCATCCGCTCCCGCCAACCATCCCTGCCGTTAACAGGTAAACAAGCAATATCGATTTCCGGGGTAAACGCCAATATTTGCTCGATCATCCCTTGATAAAGAATCGTATCACCTGAATGGTAAATCCAACTTTCACCGACCTTGATGACAAAACCTAAATAAGTATATGAATTGTCTTGAGCATCCAGCTCAAACCCATAGTGCGCCGCCGGTACAGAATAATATTCGAAATTATTTTCATGCTCAAGATGATTCACTTGAGGGATTGTGATCTGATCAGGTGAAACGCCTAAAGATTGAAGATGCACAGCAGCGGGTTTAGAACAAATGAAGTGGATATGCGGATTTTGTTGGTAAAGGGGAATCAACGTATCCGTATCACAATGATCACCATGATCATGGGTGATAAAAACAGTTTTCACATCCTTTAAATCGGTGATCGCTAATGGAGCCGGAAATTGCCTAGAGAATAATTCGGCGGATCCGATTCCGCTGTCGACGACATAATTCGAGAGGTAGGGATCAATCAAGAAAGAGTCATCTCCATATTTGAAAAGAAACCCGGCCTGCCCCAGGAAGGTGATTTCGATCAGATTTAACTCCGCTTTAGTTATCATTTCTTTTGTTGCGCTTCCCTTTTTCTTGTACCTTTTTTAGGAATTTGTTACCAGCTCCACTAGCCGGCAATAAAGCAACATCAATCACCTCATCCATGTGGTGAACGAAAATGATTTTCAAGTCATCCCTTACTTTCTTGGGAACTTCTACCAGATCTTTGGCATTTTTCTCAGGTAATAGAATCGTTTTCAGGCCAGCCCGATGAGCAGCCAGGATTTTTTCACGTACACCGCCAATCGGGAGAATATTTCCGCGCAGGGTGATCTCACCGGTCATGCTCACTTCCTTGCGCACAGGGCGTTCGGTAAAAGCTGAGATCAACGCAGTGGCAATGGTGATGCCAGCACTTGGGCCGTCCTTGGGGATGGCACCCTCTGGGATATGGATATGGATATCGATTTCTTCGAAGATATCCGGATCAATGCCAAAAGTATCCACCCGAGACTTGAGGTAAGAGAGTGCTGCCTGTGCAGATTCTTGCATCACATCACCTATTTGACCGGTAATTTGCAAATTTCCCTTCCCCTCCATGAGAAGTACTTCTACCGGCATGATATCACCGCCGTTTTCAGTCCAGGCAATGGCTGTAGCCACGCCCACTTCATCTTTACCTTCAGCTTCGGCAAAAAAGAATTGCGGGGGTCCCAGGAATTTTTCAATGGTATTCACACTGAAGGTCTTAGAAAAACGTTTCTTTTCTGCCTTTAGCCTGGCTGTTTTACGGCATAAGTTACCCAGCTCACGTTCCAGATTGCGTACACCAGCCTCGTATGTGTATTCGCGGATCACTTTCCGCAGGGCAGCGTCATCAAATTGCAGCTCGTCAGCCCCTAACCCGCTTTCCTCCAATTGCCGTGGGATCAAAAAACGGTGGCTGATCTCGAGTTTTTCTTCTTCGATATAACCCGGGAATTCGATCACTTCCATTCGATCAAGCAGTGCCAATGGAATTGTGCTTAAATTGTTGGCGGTGGTCACAAACATTACTCTGGAAAGATCATAGGGTAATTCGAGGTAATGATCCGAAAAAGAGAAGTTTTGTTCAGGATCGAGCACCTCAAGTAACGCTGAGGAGGGATCACCACGAAAATCGCTTCCGAGTTTATCAATTTCATCCAGCATAAACAAAGGATTGACCGTTCCAGCCCGTTTCATGGTCTGTAAAATCCGCCCGGGTAAAGCTCCAATATAAGTGCGCCGATGTCCGCGGATTTCAGCTTCGTCACGAACTCCGCCCAGTGAAAGGCGCACGAATTTTCGCCCCAGGGCAGTGGCGATGGATTTTCCTAGTGAAGTCTTGCCTGTTCCTGGAGGGCCAACAAAACAAAGGATTGGCTGGCGTTCCTTTTTTGGTTTCAAACTCCTTACCGCGATATATTCCAGAATCCGGTCTTTGGCTTTACCCAGCCCGTAGTGATACTCATCCAGGACTTTTGACGCATGCAGCACATCTAAATTGTCGTCAGTCTTTTCTTCCCAGGGTAAATCCAACAACCAATCCACGTAGGAGCGCAAAATACCCACTTCAGGTGCCATGGCCGGCATTTGGGTGAGTCGTTCAATTTCTTTGAAAGCCTGATTTTTTGCTTCCTCAGGCATTTTTTTCTCTTCAACTTTTGTTTTTAGCTCGACCAATTCCCGCGACCAGACGTCACCTTCGCCGAGTTCATTTTGAATCGCCTTTAATTGTTCGCGTAAATAAAACTCGCGCTGAGACCGGTCAACTTCGCTCTGGACTCGGGTTTGAATTTCATCTTCTAATTGCAATACATCCAGTTCTTGAGCTAATAACCAGTTCACTTTCTTTAAACGTTCTTTTGGATTCAGAATCGTCAATAATTCCAGGCGCTCATCGTACGGCAATGATACCGCCGTAGCAATCATATCCGCCAACCAACCGGGTTCTGTGATATTGATCGAAAATAAATGGGCTTCATCCGGTAGAGTGCGGTCCAACTGCACGCATCGTTCGAATAAATCTCGGGAAGTGCGCATCAGTGCTTCAGTTTGCCGATCCGAAGTTTCGTCCTCTTCGATTACTTCACCGCGAACCCACCAGAAAGGTTCTTTCTCAACGATCTCCACGATTCTTACTCTGCGCCGACCTTGAACGAGGGCAGAATTATTTCCATCCTGTAAGGTAAGCAGCCGGCCCACAGCGACTTCGACCCCAATATCCATAAAATCACTTTCTTTGGGATTTTCGATTTCGCTGTCTTTCAGCATTAAGGCCAGCATCGTTTTCCCGCTTTTTTGGGCGTGATTGATTGCATCCAGATTGGCACCAGGCACCACAAAAATCGGAGAAACCATACGCGGGTAAACAACGATGTCGCGCATGATTAATGCAGGGCAATAAATTTTTCCTTTTTTATCCGGGAGAGAATCGGGCACTTGATATAGTTCATCCGTTCGTTGATAAAGTGCCGTGGTATATTCTTCAGGGTTATCGATACGTTTCTTCCAGTCCTCGGTCTTCATCTCAGCCTCAGGTTAATCTAAATTCGTCAATATGTTTTTTAATCTCTGGCCATTCTTCACGTGCCGCAGCCGCGACAAAAATACTACCCGCTACTACAGTCGCAGCATCATTCCCGGCAAATTTAATCGCACTGATTAAAGCACTCTTTATGTCAGGTGTCGCAATTGCGGGTCTGCCAAATTGATGGGCTAATTCTACCAGTTTATTGGCCTCTAAAGCCCGCGGATGTGTACTTTGGGTGGCAATAACCATTTTAATTCTGGGCATTAATTGTGAAAACATTCCCCAGATATCTTTGTCTTCAGAAACACCGAAAATCAGAATGACAGGCTTTGTCCCCAGATAATCGTCCATCGCCAGCCGCAACTTCAGCGCCGAATCCTGATTGTGGGCTGAATCTATTATTAAAAGTGGATCTTTACTGATTAATTCAAAGCGCCCCGGCCATTGTACACTTTCAAAACCTTCCAGAATTGCAGCATCACTGATTTTGATCCCATGTCGTCTGGCTTCCACCAGAGTCGCAAATGCTGTCGCTGCGTTTTGCACCTGGTGGTAGCCAAGCAAAGGAATGCTTACCCGCAAAGGCTGCCAGGAAGAGTGGCCTTCTTTCAGTATATATTCATCCATCTTCGGCTGCTCTTCTCTTAACCAGAGGAGCAGACTTTGACCATCAAGTGAATGGGATTGTGCGCTGTAAAGAAAATCATGGCCTACTCTCACTAACGGAGCTGATCTTTCAGCAGCAATCGCCTCGATCACTTTCCTGGGAGTATCCTCTTGTGGAGCCAGAATAATTGGACGGTTGGGTTTAATGATGCCAGCTTTTTCGGTAGCGATCTGGCTCAAGGTGTTGCCTAAAACATTCATATGATCGTATGAAAGCGAGGTAATCACCGAGACTAAAGGCGTAATAATATTGGTCGCGTCTAATCTTCCCCCCAGGCCTACTTCTACAACAGCAATATCCACACCGGTTTCGCTAAATTCTTGGAAACCGAGCGCGGTTGTGATCTCAAATGTAGTCAATCCATCTACTTTTTCGACCAGTGGGCAGATGGTGTTCACTAACTTGACTAATTCCCCATGAGAGATATTTTCACGATTGACCTGTATTCTTTCGCAATAATCCTGTAGATGGGGAGAGGTATATAGACCAACTTTTAAACCAGATCGCTGTAGAACACTGGCAATCATTGCGGCTGTAGAACCTTTTCCCTTTGTCCCAGCAACATGGATAATCGGATAGCGGTTTTGAGGATTCCCCAACAGATCCATGAGTTCCACCATACGGTTTAAATCAAAATTGGCCGCTGCTAAACGATCCTGCCTGGTCATGCTGAAATCCACAAAACTATAGAGATAATCTAAAGACTTTTGATATTCTTCTTCTATGTTATTCATACTCTTTTTTACCAATCTAGATTATATTTATGGTGGCATTGTAATCTTGCGCCATCCATAAAGCAAGGAATAGCTCGTTTATGGGAAGAATATGTTGACTTTACTCACGATCAAACTCTATCTGAATGGTTGCGCTTCATTAAAAGAGAAACGCAGCCGCTTGCAGCCGATTTTAATTCGCGTCCGCAAAGAATTCAACGTTTCTGCCTCTGAAATTGGTCTCCAGGACGTCTGGCAATCAGCCTGGGTAGGGATTGCCTGTGTTTCTAATGATCAAACACACAATCAGCAAGTACTTAAAAATGTCGTAGAATTTATCGAATCACATTGGCCGGATGAACAAATATTGGAATCACATCTAGAAAGTCGTTAATCCCATGGACCTACAATTAAAAGATCGAATAGCTCTCGTAACCGGTGCCTCCCGCGGTTTAGGCGCAGCGACAGCCGAGTTACTCTCTTCTGAAGGGGCAAGAGTAGTGATTAACAGTCGTGATGCTGCCAAATTACAAGCCACCGCAGTCCGCATTCAGAAGAAAACCGGTAATCCAGTCATCGCAATCAGCGGGGATGTTTCCAATCCTGATTTTCCCACTCAACTGATTGCCCAGGTTGTTCAACAATTAGGTGGGTTGGATATCCTCATCACAAACGCAGGGGGACCACCTCCCGGTCGATTCGAATCATTCACAGACTCCGACTGGCAGCGCGCTTTCGAGACAAACCTGATGAGCCATGTCCGCCTGATCCGTGCCGCCTTGCCTGCTCTGGAACAAAGCACCTGTGCTTCTGTGCTAACGATTACTTCTTCCTCAGTCAAACAACCGATCCCAAACCTCATCTTATCCAACAGCATCCGGGCAGCAACCGTAGGGTTGACGAAATCACTGGCGCTCGAATTAGGGGATAAGCACATCCGCTTTAATTCCATTCTGCCCGGTTGGACCAAGACAGAACGCATCGAGCAGCTTTTTTCAGCGCGGGCGGTACAAAACAACACCACTCCAGAATTGGAACAGCAAAAGCAGGCGTCCGAAAGTCCATTAAAACGTCTGGCCGAACCCTCTGAATTTGCAGCAGCGGCGGCATTCCTCGTGTCTCCCGTAGCCTCTTATATCACCGGGGTGATGCTGAGTGTCGACGGAGGCAGCGTCAAAGGCTTACTCTAACACTCCATTAAACATGCAACCATTATCTTGATCAGGGCAAATCCTTTTTGTCGCGAAGGTAGGCATGTCCGAAAATGAGGTTCGACAGGGTAGCAGATTGTGCGCGGGCGAGCTTTCTCAGTTACAATAGGACGACAGATTCATCGAACCAGGAGCTGACGCTTGCCAAACCCTACTGAAATTCGCAGACAACTGCGTCGCATTTTACCGCGTGTCGAAAAACCGGGCCGCTACGTTGGCGGAGAATTAAATCAAATCGTCAAAGATTGGCAATCCGTAAAAACCCATTTTGCCCTCGTCTTCCCGGATATTTATGATATTGGCGTTCCCAATTTGGGAATGATGCTTCTTTATGAAATCCTCAACAAGCGGGAGGATGTGTTTTGCGAACGCGCCTACCTGCCCTGGTTGGATATGGAAGCCGAATTACGCCAGGCGAAAATTCCACTTTATTCCCTCGAATCCTACCATCCGCTGCGTGATTTCGATATCATTGGCTTTTCACTGCCGTACGAAACACTTTATACGAACGTATTAAATGTCCTTGATCTGGCAGGAATTCCGCTAAAATCCGAGAATCGAAGCGATGACGACCCATTGATCATCGCGGGCGGTCACGCCGCCTTCAATCCGGAACCTATGTCTGCTTTTATCGATGCTTTCGTGATTGGCGAAGGCGAAGAGGTCATTGGCGAAATTGTGGACGTCTGGCAAGCTTGGAAAAAGACTGGTGCAGCTAAAGCGGGACTGCTGCTAAATTTAAGTCAGGTTCAAGGAGTTTACGTCCCTTCACTTTATGAACCCACTTATAATGAGAACGGTACCCTTGCTGCGACTACCTCAAAGTATCCTGCAGTTCCGAAGACTATCCTGAAGCGGATGATCCCGGTTCTGCCGGACCCTCCCACCCATTTTATCGTCCCGTCTATCAGTGTTGTGCACAACCGTATTGCGGTAGAGATCATGCGCGGTTGCACGCGCGGCTGCCGCTTTTGTCAGGCAGGAATGATCAATCGCCCGGTGCGCGAACGCCCGGTCGAACAAATCATCAAGGGCATAGAAGATGCTCTTGCGAATACCGGCTACGAAGAAATTGCTCTACTGTCTTTATCTTCAAGTGACTATACGCATATTAATGAATTGGTTCAAGCCATCATTGATAAATTCGTCGGCAAGCACCTCACTATTTCACTGCCCTCACTGCGTATCGAGTCTTTCTCGGTCGAATTGATGGAAAAACTGCGCGGTGCCCGTCAGGGAGGATTCACCCTTGCCCCCGAAGCTGCCACTGACGCAATGCGTAATCGCATCAATAAACCCATAACGACTGACGACTTGCTCACTACCGCGCGTGAAATTTACAGCCGCGGCTGGACAACAATCAAACTTTACTTCATGATCGGCCATCCAGATGAAACGATGGAAGATGTGGAAGCCATTGTGAAGTTATGCAAATCTGTGATTGGCGAAGGCCATAAGATCATCGGTAAAAAAGCTAATTTGCACGTGGGTGTGAGCACCTTCGTTCCCAAACCTCAGACTCCCTTCCAATGGGCAGCAGCCGATAACCAGGAATCTATCTATGCCAAACAAAAACTCTTGCGTGATAGTTTCCGTGGTCCCGGCTTGCGCTTTACCTGGACAAATCCAAAAGAAACGCTGCTTGAGGCTGCCCTCTCCCGCGGTGACCGCCGCCTGGGTGAAGTCATTTACACTGCCTGGAAAATGGGAGCAAAATTTGATGCCTGGCAGGACCAATACGAGTACAATACCTGGCTGGCGGCCTTTGAAGCTTGCAGTATCGACCCCAATTTCTATATCAGTCGTACACGCGCCATGGATGAAGTGTTCCCCTGGGATCATATCTCCACCGGTGTCAACCGCCGCTACCTTGAAAATGAGTACCAGAAATCGCTGATTGGCGAACTTACCAGTGATTGCCGTGAGGATTGCCATACCTGCGGGATTTTACCCATCTTCAATAATTTACGCCGCGACCACCCCGGTCAACTTTGGTTATGTCCGGAGGTGAAATAATGCAGCGGATCCGTATTTCCTATAACAAAGGTGTCGAATTGCAATACACCGGCAACCTGGATATGCACAAAGTCTGGGAGCGCACTTTTCGCCGAGCCAGATTGCCTCTGGCTTATTCGCAAGGTTTTCATCCTCAGCCAAAACTTCAACAGGCCGCGCCGTTACCGCTTGGGTTTACCAGTGAAGCTGAAATGGTAGATGTCTGGATCGACACCGATGAAAGTATCGAAGATATCGCTAAAAAGATCGTCAATACAGCGCAGCTCGGTATTGTCGTGCGTGAAGTAGCCAGTATTCCCATTTCCAGTGACCCACTCCCTAATTTAGTCACCGCTGCCGAATACAGAATTAAATGTGACGATCCGATTGAATTGGCTGTGATCCAGAGCAAAATCGAGTCATTCCTCTCACAGGCGAATATCGCTCGTGAACGTCGCGGGAAACCTTATGACTTGCGTCCGTTGGTTCAATCGCTTGCCATTGAAGCTGATTCTCCTCTTGTCTTAATTATGCATTTATCCTCGCTTCCCGGAGCAACCGGTCGACCGGAGGAAGTGCTCGAAGAATTGCAAATAGACCCTTATACGGTTGATATTGATAGGACAAAACTTATTCTCAAACAATAATGGAGGTCAAAATGAAATCTATCGTTTATCTGATCACCACTAACGGGATGGGTTCTACAACGGAACAGCCGTTGAAACAAAAACTGGTCACCACATTTCTTGCCCTGAGCCTGGAACATCAGCCTTTACCTTCAGCCATCTGTTTTTATACCGACGGTGTCAAACTGGCCTGTGAAAGCTCACCTGTGTTGGAGCAATTGCAAAAGCTGGAAGCCGCCGGTGTGCGCCTGGTCTTGTGCCAGACCTGCCTGAACTACTACGAATTGCAAGACAAGGTCAAAGTTGGCATCGTAGGCGGGATGGGCGATATCATCACCCTCATGACCGAAGCGGATAGTGTCATTACGCTGTAACTATGGCCGAGCCGGAATTTCAGATCTACGAATGCAGTAATCCCCAGTGCCGCTTCCGCTGCCCCAATAATTTGACGGAACGTAAAATGACACACTGCCCCCTTTGTGGAGTAGAGTTGATCCCACAGGGAAAACCATTCATTAACCAGAAACGCATTTGGGAGACAGGCTCCACTGATTCGCATCCTTTTTCCCCCATAGAAGTTCTGTTGGATAATTTGCGTTCTACACTAAACGTAGGGTCCATTTTCCGCACTGCCGATGGAGCTGGCGTCCACTTCATTTATTGCTGCGGTACCACACCCACCCCTGAGCACCCGAAAATCGCCAAGACAAGCCTTGGCGCAGAAGATTTCACTGCCTGGGAATATCGCCGGAACGCATTGGATCTGGTGAAAGAGAAAAAGCAGCTCGGTTTTCAAATCATTTCGCTCGAAGCCAGTGATAAATCAACTTCTTTGTTCGAGCATAGTTCCATTTCAAAACAAGAACCGACCTTACTCGTGCTTGGCAATGAAGTATCAGGCATTGACCCTGAAATTTTAGATAACTCGGACCAAACATTTTTCATTCCCATGCTCGGAAAAAAGAGTTCACTGAATGTAGCTGTCGCTTTTGGCATCGCTATTTATACTTTGTGTAATTAATTGCATTATTAGAATATCGTGTTAAGATAAACCTTATTTATTTAATTGAGGGAAAAATGCCAACTTACGTTTATAGCTGTGCGGATTGTGGAACTCATTTTGAATCGCTGCGTCCCATGAACGATTCAGATGCGCCCATTTCCTGTAAAAAGTGTAGTTCATCAAATACCCACCGTTGCTTGACCACTTGCAATATCAGTTCTCATTCAGGCGGTTCGACCTATTCTGGGAATAACTCATCCGGGTGCGCGGGCTGCCAGGGCGGCTCCTGTGCATCGTGCGGCCATTAAAACACATCACAGAGAAAGGCTTCTCCATGTCATTTTATGATAATAAACTCGCATTGATCACAGGCGGATCCAGCGGTATTGGCCTGGCTCTGGCGAAAGGTATCGCTGCTCAAGGCGGCAGTGTCGCCATATTAGCCCGCCGTCAAGACGCTTTGGATTCAGCAGTAAATGAGATCAGCACAGTTAAAAAGAACAAGATGCAGAAAATCTATTCGCTCAATGCAGATATTACTCAAATGGATTCTTTGACCTCTGCGTTGACCAAATTCAAATCCGAGGTTGGAATTCCAGATATTGTGATTAATTCAGCCGGCGTAGCTCAGCCGGGAAAATTCACTTCTCAAAAGCTGGAGATCTTTCATTGGATGATGGATGTAAACTACTTCGGTACAGTGAACGTGCTGAAGAATCTGGTACCTGATATGCAGCAGCGCCGTTCCGGTTGTGTGGTAAATATTTCCTCAATGGCTGGTGTGATCGGTGTATACGGATATTCCGCCTACGGCGCTTCAAAATATGCCATCAGCGGCTTCAGCGATGTGCTGCGTTCGGAACTGAAACCTTACAATGTGCAGGTTTCCATCGTTTTTCCACCGGATACCGACACGCCGCAATTGAAATACGAAAGTCAGTTCAAGCCCTTTATTACGAAAGAAGTCGCCGGTTCAGCCAGCCTGATGTCTGCCGACGCAGTTGCCAAAGAAACCCTTTATGCCATCGCTCGTGGAAAATACATCATTATTCCGGGTTCTGAAGGTAAACTGCTTTATTTCGCCAGCCACTTGCTGGGAAAGAAAATGTATCCTGTGATGGATATGATGGTGCGCTCAGCGATGGCGAAATTGAAATTGGGTAAAAGTGCATGACAATCAGTCCTCATTTCCGTGGCTTCCAACGGTGCCCGGTAATTTTGGCTGTGTTATACTTTTTTAGCTTGCCCCATTCTATATTTAAGAGGACCTCATGAAAAAAGATTTCCTGGCTGTTTCGGATTATTCACCTGCCGACCTTCAAGAAATGCTCGATCTCGCAGTGCGTTTGAAAAAAGAGCACTTTACCAGCGGTAACCCACCTCTTTTCAAAGGCAAAGTCCTCGCGATGATTTTTCAAAAACCCAGCCTGCGTACCCGTATGAGCTTTGATATGGCAATGCGGCATATGGGCGGCGATGCTCTTTACATCTCCCCTGAGGAAATCGGCCTGGGTAAGCGTGAATCTGTTGCAGATGTCGCGCGTGTCATTTCAGGGTATGTGGATGTCATAATGGCACGGGTATTTGCTCACGAACACGTGCTGGAATTGGCAAAATGGGCTTCAATCCCTGTGATCAATGGATTGAGCGATTATAACCATCCCTGCCAGGCCATGGCGGATGCACTGACTATTTACGAGAAATTTGGTTCCCTTAAAGGGCTGAATGTTACCTTCATTGGTGATGGAAATAACGTCGCTGTCTCACTGATGCACGTTTGTTCCAAATTAGGCGCAAATTTCACCATCGCCAATCCCGAAGGTTTTGAGATCGTGGCTAATGCAGTTGATGATGCCCGTAAATTTGCCTCTGCGTCTGGTAGCCAGTTGCACTTCTTGCACGACCCACACGAAGCAGTCAAACACGCCCAGGTGATCTACACAGATACCTGGACCAGCATGGGTCAGGAAGCGGAAGCTGAAAAACGCAAAGCCGTCTTTCCGCCCTATCAAATCAATACCAAACTTGTCGGTGAAGCGGATAAGAACGTCATCGTCATGCACTGCCTGCCCGCTCATCGTGGTCAGGAATTGACCGATGAAGTTGCCGATGGACCCCATTCCGTTATCTTCCCACAAGCATATAACCGTCTGCATGCCGAGAAAGCCATTCTATACACCCTCTTAGAGGCCTAAAAAAATGAATAGCCAAGAATACATCGAAATCGAAGATCGCTATGGTGCGCACAATTATCACCCTTTGGATGTCGTCATCAACAAAGGCGAAGGCGTTTGGGTATATGATGTGGAAGGAAAGAAGTATTTAGATTGCTTGAGCGCCTATTCAGCACTCAACCAGGGCCATGTTCACCCTGCCATTTTAAAGGCCATGGTCGATCAGGCACAGAAAGTCACTCTCACCTCTCGCGCATTTCGCAATGATCAACTTCCCCTGTTCTATAAAGAACTCTCCGAAATGACCGGATATGAGATGTCCATTCCCATGAATAGCGGTGCAGAAGCCGTGGAAACCGCGCTAAAACTGGCGCGTAAATGGGCTTATGACGTCAAAGGTGTAGAGCGTTACATAGCCGAGATCATTGTCGCCAATGGGAACTTCCACGGACGAACGATATCGATTATTTCCTTCTCTTCTGAACAATTCTATAAGAATGACTTCGGGCCGTTCACACCGGGATTCATCAATGTGGCTTATGGTGATGCTTCGGCTATCGAAAAAGCCATCACTCCGAATACCGCAGCCGTGATGCTGGAACCAATCCAGGGAGAAGGCGGCGTCTTGATTCCACCGGCTGGCTATCTCAAACGGGTAGCTGAACTCTGCAAAAAGAATAATGTTCTTTTTGTGGCTGATGAAATTCAGACCGGCCTGGGCCGTACCGGCAAACTCTTTGCCTGTGATTATGAATCTGTGCGCCCGGATATGGTCATCATTGGTAAAGCGCTCTCGGGTGGGTTTATGCCGATTTCGGCTGTACTTGCCGACAATCCCATTATGGGTCTTTTCCAACCTGGCGAACACGGCTCTACGTTTGGCGGCAGTGCATTGGCTGCAGCCGTTGGCCGCGCAGCCCTCAAAGTGATCCGCGACGAGCACCTGGTGGAAAATTCCGCCAAAATGGGCGATTATTTTATGGCCAAACTCCGCGCCATCAAGAGTCCCCATGTCAAAGAAATCCGGGGCAAAGGTTTGCTCATCGGAGTTGAATTGAAACCTGAAGCTGGTGGTGCCCGGCGCTTCTGCGAAGCATTAATGTCCAAAGGCATTCTGGCAAAAGAAACTCACGAGAATGTCATCCGTTTTGCGCCGCCCCTCATCATCGACCAGGCAACTATCGACTGGGCGTTGGAACGCATCACTGAAGTTTTACAAATGAAATAAGCGGCTTTCAAACATAAACAATACCCCGCAGCATCTTGCGGGGTATTTGCATAGTAAATGATACAGAAGAATCAGGTTTTGATGCTGAAAGAAAATGATCCTCTTTGGTATCTACCCCCAATAACTCTTATATGCATTTTAGCGATTCTTTACTATTTCAAGCGCTTATTGCTGATTTTTTGACGATAGGTTATGATAACCTTAAGAATTCAATATCAGTAAAGGAAATAAAAATGAATCGTTACGTAAAAATTGTGTGTACCTTAGGTCCCAGTTCATCGGATGAGCAAACTATTAAGAAGCTGATCAAAGCCGGTATGAATGTGGCTCGCTTGAATTTTTCTCATGGAACTCATGATTCGCATGCGCAATTAATCAAAATCATCCGGCGGCTATCCAATGAAATGAACTGGCCAATCGCTATTTTGCAAGACTTGCAAGGTCCAAAATTACGAGTCGGCGACCTTCCTGCTGAAGGGATCGAATTAAAACCGGGGAAGATCGTTAATCTTTATGCCATCGAAAGCCCCGCACCTAAGGTGATCAGTGGCGAAATCTACCTGCCGTTAGATGTTCCTAATTTAGCCAGAGCTGTTAAACCAGGTAACCGTATTTTGCTCGATGATGGTCATATGGAATTGCAGGTTTCTGCCGTGGAAGGTGATACTGTAATCACCAAAGTGGTATTGGGCGGTTTGCTGACCTCGCACAAGGGCGTCAATTTACCCGGTGCTGATTTACAGATTCCCATTCCGACTGAGAAAGATAAAATTGACCTGCAATTTGGTCTCAAACAAAAGGTCGATTTTGTCGCTATTTCTTTCGTTCACAGTGCTGACGAGATTCGAACGGTGCGTGAACTCATCGAGATGTATCAACCAGGCGAGAAAGCTCCAGGAATCATCGCCAAGCTAGAGCGGCCAGAAGCAATTCATAATCTTCACGAGATTATGCACGAAGCGGATGGGGTCATGGTCGCGCGCGGCGACCTGGGTGTCGAAACCTCTCCTTCGCTAGTTCCCATCATCCAAAAAGAGATCATCCACATGGCCAACCGCCACGCTAAAGTGGTCATCACCGCCACACAAATGCTCGATTCTATGATTCATTCACCCCGCCCAACGCGCGCTGAAGCCTCGGATGTCGCCAATGCTGTTTTCGATGGAACCGATGCCGTCATGCTTTCCGGCGAGACTGCATCAGGCAGCTACCCTGTCGAAAGTGTGCGAATGATGGATTCCATCGTGCGGGAAGCGGAACCTCATTATGCAGAATGGGGGCAGGCCGTTGACTTCCCCAAGGATGCCCTCCAAGATGATGCCATCGCCATGACCCGTGCCGCTCGCGAACTGGCACATGATCGCAAGGTGGCTGCTTGCGCCGTGCTGACCCAAACCGGTCGAACTGCTTTATTAATGTCCAAAGCTCGGCCGCGGGTACCCATCATGGCCTTTACTCCAAATAAAAATGTCTTTAATCTGTCGAGTATGTACTGGGGAGTGACTCCGGTGATTATTCCCTTTGTCGATTCTCTGGAAGGCGTAGTCCAAAGTGTGGATTCGGTTTTACAAAAAGAGCACCAATTTAAAAAAGGCGATCAGGTGATTGTAATCACTGGCTTCCCATTACCTGCCTTGCATTTACCCAATCTGGCGTTATTACATAATATTGGTGAAAAAGTCGCCTGAAAGCAACAGTGATGCCTTACGAAACGATTATTTCATGCGCTGATTTAATGACCCACCTGCATACTCCCGGCTGGGTAATCATAGATTGCCGTTTTGACCTTGCCAGACCCGAATGGGGAGAGGAAGAATACCGCAAACTTCACATTCCCTCCGCAGTCTATGCCAACACCGATACCGTTCTCTCGGGTCCAAAGGCACCAGCGCTCGGGCGTCACCCACTCCCCGAACCAAATACTTTTCTGGCATCAATGTCACGCCTTGGAATTGATTCTGATACCCAGGTAGTCGTCTATGATGCCTCTCAGGGTAGTTTTTCTTCCCGTTTATGGTTCTTGTTACGTTTCTATGGACATACAAAAGTGGCGGTTTTGGATGGAAGCTTTACAGAGTGGATAAAACAAGGGTTACAACTCGAATCCGGCCAGGAGACAAATTCCCCCAAAATATTCACCGGTTCTCCGCACCAGGAATGGATCGTATCGACAAATGAAGTAGAACAGAATCTGCATAAAGCGGATTGGTTAATGATCGATGCCAGAGCTGCAGAACGTTACAGCGGAAACCTGGAAACCATTGACCCGGTTGCGGGCCATATTCCCGGTGCGGTAAATCGTTTCTGGGGGTTGAATCTTACTAAAGACGGACTATTTCTCCCTCCCGAAACATTGCGAACCCAATTTTCAGATCTGACAAAGGGATTTGCGCCGGCGAGAACAGTAGTCTACTGCGGTTCAGGAGTCACTTCCACGCATCATTTGCTCGCTTTGGCCATCGCCGGCCTGCCCCAGGCGCGTCTCTATGCCGGTTCCTGGAGTAAGTGGATTCGAGACCCAAATCACCCGATTATTCAAAAAGAAACCTCTTGGTAAAAAATGAACTGCACTCTAAATGTTGGTCATAAACCAACAAAAAAGGTGCAGTTCAAAAATAATTGGGGGTTTTTCTAATCAAGTTTCCTGTAAGTCCTAATCCTAATTGATAGGGGTGCTAAAACATCAGCTCATTGATTTTTTGCAGGGAGTCAGCGCTAGGTCTTAATTGTTTCTCGACCATGCGGTTCAATGGCGTCTCCGGTAAGTTATACCAGTCATACATCGTAGGGGCTTCCGGATCAACGTAAAGCAACCCGGTAACCAGCCAGTTGTTCTCCTGCGCCTCTTCGAGCATACGCAAAGCCTGCCAGCGGTTGGTGGGATCATAATCTTTCTCAAGTTTCTTCAAAATCACCTGGCTGCCGTCATGCAAAGTCACATCGCGAGTCGTGCCTTCTTCGAAGTCGTCGACTGTAATTTCATCGCGAGCCGGCACGAATGAAATTTCATGCAAAGGTTCTTCGTGTTCCTTACCAAATGCGTACGAATGCATAGAATCTTCATGATTTCCAAAGGTCACGCACGGACTGATAATATCCAAAACGGCAATTCCTTTGTGAGCAATGGCGGCTTTAAGCAGCTCTTTCAACTGCCGCGGATCACCCGCGAAAGACCTGGCGACAAAAGTAGCATTCGACACCAGTGCTTCCATGGCGATATCTACCGGAGTGTAAGGGTTTGTTCCCTGTTTCTTCAATGCCAGACCGCGGTCAGCCGTGGCTGAAAATTGCCCTTTGGTCAATCCATAAACGCCATTATTTTCGACAATATAAACCATGGGCAAATTTCTACGCACCAGGTGTTTGAATTGACCCATACCAATGCTGGCGGAATCACCGTCCCCACTCAAACCAATGCCTTTCAAGGTGTGATCAGCAAACAAAGCTCCAAGTGCCAGTGATGGCATACGCCCGTGGAGTCCATTAAAACTAAAAGAACGGCCCAAAAAATAGGTTGGGCTCTTACTCGAACAGCCAATCCCGCTGAATTTAACTACTTTTTCAGGAACCAGGTTCATTTCATAACAAGCGGCCACGATTTGAGCTGCGATTCCGTTATGGCCGCAGCCCTGGCACAGAGTTGAAGGGGCACCACGATAATCATTTCGGGAAAGCCCAACCTTGTTCGAAGTCACCGATGCAGTGGATTGTTCCATATTACGCTTCCTTCTCTTGCAAAAGTTGCTCAACGATCCATTTCGCGGTCAAAGGTAAGCCGTCCATGTGGGCAGCTTTCACCATTTTGACTGCTTGCGCTGGATATTTTAACGTCAGTAATTGTAAAAGCTGACCGTCCCGATTGATTTCGACCACAAATACTTGCTGATGAGAGGCCAAAAATTTTTCAACTTCCTCCCCAAAAGGAATGCTGCGAATACGTAAATAATCGGTTTTGATGCCTTGTTCCATCAACAAATCTCTGGCTTCGACAACCGCTGGGTCGGCTGAACCTGAAGAAATAATCCCAATTTCTGCTCCGACTATTTCAGTCAGGACAGGTTTGGGTAAATACTGCAATGCAGTTTCAAATTTCTTGGCAATCCGATTAAATACCCGTTCCCAGGTTTCAGGAGCTTCGGTATAGCGGGCAAATTCATCATGGCTGGTGCCTCTGGCGAAATAGCCGCTGTGGATATCTTGATTTCCGGGTAAGGTTCTATAGGGAATTCCGTCACCGTCCACATCCAGATAGCGCCCCCAGGAACCGTTCCACTCCTTGAGCTTCTTTTCCAGATCAGCTTCCCACAGTATTTTTCCGCGGTCCATCGGGCGGTCAGGATAATCAAACTTAGGCGTGATCCATTGATTCATGCCGAAATCCAGGTCAGACATCACCACAACCGGGGTCTGCATCCTCTCAGCGATATCGAAGGCTTTCCAGGCGAATTCGAAACATTCATTGATAGACCCTGGAATTAATATGATCATCTGGGTATCCCCATGGCTCATAAAATTCACCTGGGTCAGGTCTCCCTGGGCGGTGCGTGTGGGCATGCCGGTGCTTGGGCCGACGCGTTGTACATCCCAAATCACCACCGGAACTTCAGCAAAATAAGCCAGCCCGATATATTCTCCCATCAGAGAAAGACCCGGGCCGGATGTGGAAGTCATGGAGCGTAAGCCGCCCCAACCTGCACCAATCGCCATACCGATGGCAGCCAATTCGTCCTCAGACTGAACAATAACGCAGGTATCTTTGCCAGTTTCTGGATCCTTGCGCAGGATAGGATTATACTCATTCAACGATTCAGCCAGGCTCGTCGCCGGTGTGATCGGGTACCAGGCTGCAAACTGTAGTCCACCGTAAAGTGAGCCCAATGCAGCAGCGGTATTCCCGTCCGACATGATGTACCCTTCCAGTCCTTGCATTTTTTCTACCCGGTAAGGGTCTTTCTTTTGAAGATTCGCAACTGCCCAATCAAAAGCGGCTTTGACTACATTAAAATTCAGGTCGATGGCTTTTTGCTTGCCTTTGAATTGGAAATCCAATGCCAAACGAATCATTTCCAGATCGATCCCCAACATCCAGCTAACTACGCCAACATAAACCATATTGGCAATGTAATCGCGTAAACTGGGTGCAACTTCAGCGTCGCGGATGATCTTCTTCACCGGCATGGTGTAAATGGTAATATCATCACGGAGCTCAGACAATTTAAAATCATCCGGGATGAGCAGAACACCGCCCTTTGTAAGAAAGGTCATTTCCCGCGCCAGAGTGGTCGGATTCATGGCCACGATAATGTCATCTTTTTCTACCCTGGCCACATAACCTTTTTTACTTACTCTCAAGGTGTACCAGGTAGGTTGACCTTGAATATTTGAAGGGAAGATATTTTTTCCGGAAACGGGAATCCCCATGCGGAAAAGTGACCGCATGAGCGTGGTGTTTGCCGTTGCACTCCCCGACCCGTTTACCGTACTGAAAGTGATGCAGAAATCATTAACAATTTGTTCCTGATTTGCCATTTCAATGGTCTCCATGATAGGGATGCGTTCAATTCATTCAAAAGATTGGCGGGGAACTCTTTTTTCTCGTAGCGCAATCAATTCTATATGCTCTAATAATGCTTGATGTGCCAGATCGTAATGGCGCTCTTTGATCAACTCGACTGTTTTCCGGTGATATTGCCAGATTCGGTTGACGTACTCCAAATCAGGATAGACTTCAAAACCTGAGGCCTTGTATAGATCCCAGTAGGCATCCAATAAACCACTGGCGAATGGATTATCCAATCGCCTGTAGATCATCATATGAAAATCCCGATGTTCACTGGTTGGGATCACAACAGGTCTTCGTCTCAATTTTTCTTCGGCGCGCAATACGACCGCTTCCAACTCCCTTTTATCTTCAGAAGTGAGCGCCTGAGTAGCCTCGATAAAGTAAGAGGCTTCTATGTGTTTTCGTAAGTTGGCATATTGTTCAAAGGGGGCTGATTCAGAGGCCAAGGCATAGGTTAAACTGGTAATCACTGCCGGCTTAAATGAGTAAGTCAATTTGTGAATTCCGGCCTTCGGTTTCACTTCCACTATACCCATCATGCGGGCAACTTCAAGCTGCTCCCGCAATGTGGCTACACTGATTCCCAGCATCTGGCTTAACTCACTCAGCGGAGGGACACGTCCGTCGCCATCCTCCGTTATCGAGGCAATATATTGCATAAACTCAGATAAAGTAGAAAAAACAGGCTGACAAAACTCCATTGTTTGCTCCGTCCATATCATCTGATTATTCAGATTTTATTATATTATATCAACAAACATTGAACTTATCAACCTGAATACTAGCTCCATTCCAGTCTATTAATCTGATGATTAGCGCTTTTTATGCTTATTTCAGGCAGATTCTGCGGAAATTTTCGAAATACGCTTCCTTGCCCGTGACCGGGTGCTGCGTAAATCGTCCATGCATATACCGGTCAAATAGGTCAATATCATTTCCGATTTGAGAACGGTGGCAATGGATTGCTTTCAATTTATCATCGAAATAATCACTCAAATCAATACTGAAATTTCCACTTGCCGTGGCTGAAAGCCATAATTCATCAACTGAATGCGGATCCAATCCTTCGTCGTGGATCAACTCAGGGAAGAACATTGGGCTTCCTGCTGCCGGAAAAGCAGCATCCACAACCGCCTGCCCGGCGGCACGGTGGTCAGGATGATTAATGCGGTTATTATCCCCAAATAAATTCAGCGGATCAGAGGAGACCAAAATTTCGGGCTTCCATTTGCGAATTACGCGAACAATCTTCTTGCGCATTTCCAGGTCGGGAATCACCTCGCCGTCGACGTAATCCAGAAATTCCACCGATTTCACGCCTGTTTCCCTGGCGGCGGCGTTTTGTTCCTCGACCCGCAGCCGGCCTAATTCCTCGGGCAAGATATTCACGTCCTGCCCCCCTTTTTGCCCTTTCGTCAGCAGGCAATAACGCACTTCATGCCCTTGATGGCACCATCGCGAAAGCATCGCACCGCAAAAAAAATCCGGGTCATCCGGGTGAGCCAGGATGACCAGAATTCTTTTAGTGCTCGTCCAATTTTCAGGTTCAAAATTCATCTTTTTTATTTGTTTCGTTGGCAGCGAGCGCACCCGCCCGTACCAGACGAGCCTCCACAGCTAGGATTCTCAGTTTTGTGTACGAATGCTTCGTACTCTTCAGCTGGTTTAATATCGGCTTTAGGATATTCACGTCTGCCTAATTCTCCCAAATCCACATACACGGTCTCACGCAAAGGAGAAACATCCACCACTTTTCCTTCTCCATCCGGGGTAATGACGCGTTTATTTTTCTTCGGGAGTAATTTTCTGGCTTCGACGTAGGTCTCATATTCATAAATCAAACAGCAGCGCAGACGACCACACATGCCGGTTATTTCTGTAGGAGTTAGTGAAATTCCCTGCTCTTTGGCCATACGGATCGAAATCGAGCTAAATTCGGTGATGAACATGGCACAGCATCGGGATTCCATGCCGCAAGCGCCCATGCCCCCCATGTATTTGGCTACATCTCTGGGTCCAATCTGGCGAATTTCTACCTGCGCGGGAGCAAACATTCGCTGCATATCCGGTCTGAGTGATTTTAACTCTACTTTATCTTCAGAATCTGAACTGAAGAAGATGGATAGCCGCACCCCATCATAACTGTATTCTGCGAAGATCATCTTGATGTTATTCAGGTGTAATTCCGCAGCGCGTGCTTTGGCTGAGGCCACAACATCCGGTTCTTTTTCTTGCCAGGACTGCCGCTGTAATAAATCGCGCGGGGTAGCCAGGCGTTCAATAGGTTTCCAGGTTCCTTCCAGCGGAGGCGTCGGATTCTCAATATTGGCGACAATTTCGCCGAGCTGCCATCCGCGGCTGGTTTCGACGATCACTACGTCCCCCAAACGCGTCTTTTCAATTTTGCTGGCATCGAAATGGTATATTTTCCCGACTCTTGTGAAACGCACTCCCACAATAGTGGGTGTGGTGATTGTTTGATCCATATCGTCTCTCTTTTTAGCTTGCTGCGTCCACACTCATAAAAGCAGCAATACTGATCTGTGCAGCCAATTTTTCGGTTATTTCTACCATAATTTTAGCAGCATTACTTTCAGGTTGAAAATAAACTATCGGTTTACCTGAATCTCCGCCTTTGCGGACACCCGGTTCGATCGGAATTGATCCCAGGAAGGGGACTTTAAAGTTCCTTGCTAAAGTTTCGCCGCCGCCCTGCCCAAAGATATCCATCCTTGATCCGTCCGACATATCCAGATAACTCATGTTCTCGATGACTCCCAGGACAGGCACATTCAATTGGTTGAACATGGCCAATCCACGACTTGCGTCATCAAGAGATACTTGCTGCGGCATGGTGACGATAACCCCGCCCGACAAAGTGATGGACTGCATTAAACTGAGTTGAGCGTCGCCTGTACCAGGTGGAAGATCAATGATCAGATAATCCAGTTCACCCCACTCCACATCAGCTAAGAACTGACGCACTGCCGTGTGCAGCATAGGGCCGCGCCAGATCAAGGGTTGACCTGGGCGAACCATGAATCCAATCGACATCATCTTCACCCCATAAGCTTCTGCTGGGATTAAGCGATCCTCTTTGGGGGCGGGAAGGTGATCCACTCCCATCATGGTGGGGATGTTCGGACCGTAAATATCTGCGTCCAATAACCCGACCCGCGCGCCGTGCATGGCCAGCGAAACAGCCATATTCACCGCTACTGTCGATTTGCCCACGCCGCCTTTTCCCGAGGCAACTGCGATTGCATTCCGAACCGGTAAACGCAGCAGTTCGCGAGACCGTCCATCCGAAGGCACCGAGGCATCTGTGATTAATTCGACATTCCGGATGCCCTCCAGGCTTAAGATGGCCTGTTTGACTTCGGCTTCAATCTTCCCGCGCAGCGGGCAGGCCGGCGTGGTTAGGGTTAGTTTCAGCTTTACCAGGTCACCCTGGACTTCAATATCACTCACCATTTTTAAAGTAACCAAATCACGGTGAAGTTCAGGTTCCTGAATCTTACTTAATACCGATAAAACATCTTGCGATGTAATCATGACTTCTCTTTCTATCAAGAATGTTTCTTAACGAATTCCTCAACGTCTTTCATGCACTGCTCAAACTGCCCCACTAATTCAGCATCAGTCCCTTTGTAGCGTTTGACGACCAGGCGGGCGCATTGAGTACAGCCGCGCATCGCCCGAAATGAATCCGCATCGCAGGCAGGGCAGGCAGCCAATTTGATGATTAGTTCCGAAAACGCGATCTTTTCGACTTCGAGTGCATCAGGAGAAGTGACTCTATTAATAAGAGCATCCCATTCTTCCCCCCTCACTTTGCTCAGCGCTGGGATCACCCGAATCGGGAAAAAGAGCTCAGTGTCAGAATTGAACATGCACCAGTTTTCTCATTTCTAAAGAAATAAGTACAAACTCTTCGTAACTTGCTTCAACCAGGCAATTTTGCCATAGCTAGATTTTAACATAGTATTTCACATCCGCCTGTTTGATTTTTTCCGACCTTCCTGCAGCCATTCTCAAATCAATGAGTACTGGAGGCCAGAATATCAGCCAATTTTGATTCATTTTATCCTGATTGAACTGAAAGTCAAGGTCGCCATAAATGACTGGCTCTGAAAAGCTAACTTGCAGCTAATCAGAGCCAATACAGAAACTAATTCTCTTGGGATAAATCAATATTCCAAAGGCTTGGCTTGGGGTTTACTCCACAGTGACGGATTTAGCCAGATTACGCGGCTGGTCTACATCCAGACCGCGCAGGCAGGCAATATGGTACGCCAATAACTGCAGTGGGATCACATTGACCACAGGACTGAGCATCCAGGGAGTTTCCGGTACCCACAGTACCTTATCCACCAGGCTGGCTACTCGCTCATCGCCTTCATTCGCTACCGCTATCACCATGCCGCCGCGAGCTTTGGCCTGCTCTATCTGGCTGATCATTTTTTCATACCACTTATCTTTGGTAACCAGCGCCAGTACCGGCATATTCTTATCCACCAGAGCAATTGGACCGTGTTTCATCTCTCCTGCCGGATAAGCTTCAGCATGGATATAAGAAATTTCTTTCAGCTTCAACGCCCCTTCATAAGCGATTGGCATATTAATGCCGCGGCCAAGATAGAGCATATCACGGGTATCTTTCAATTCTGCTGCTATCTTTTCCACTTCCCATTCGCGGTCGAGGCAGCGTCCTACTAATTCCGGTACCAGGCGCAGATCACTTACCAGGGATTTTCGTTCTTGAGCAGAAATGGTACCCCGCATATCTGCCAGCAAAATAGCCAGCATATATAAATCGATGAGGGGAGCCGTGAACGCCTTGGTCGAGGCTACACCAATTTCAGGGCCGGTTTGCATCGAAATATAACCATCGGCTACCCTCATTGCCTGAGAGCCGATGGCGTTGACGATTGCCCACAGCTTTGCTCCGAGCCTTCTCGCTTCATCCATCGCTGCCAGTGTATCCGCAGTTTCACCCGATTGGCTGATCGCCAAAGCCACCGTGTGTTCATCCACAATGGGGTCAGCGTAGCGGAATTCAGAAGCAATTTCAACGGTAGTCGGGATGCGCGCGATCTTTTCCAGCAGAATTCTACCCACCATGCCGGCATGCCAGGCGGTACCGCAAGCCAAAATGACCATTTTTTGGATGCTCTGAACACTTTTCGCGTCCAGGTTCAGTTGAGGTAAACGGATTGTGCCGTCTTCGAAATCGATTCTTCCTGCCAGGGTATCATTCAATGACCTTACCTGTTCGTGAATCTCCTTTTGCATGAAATGCCGGTAATTGCCTTTTTCGGCGGCTATCGGATCCCACGCAATGGAAGAGATTTTTGGTGTGACAGCCTGTCCGTCTATGGTTGTGATCGTCACGCCGTCGCGTTTGACCACCGCCATTTGCCGAGATTCCAGGAAAATCAAGCGGCGGGTGTGTTCCATAATTGCAGGGATGTCGGAAGCGATAAAGTTCTCTCCTTCGCCAAGACCTAATACAACCCCGCCGGCGTTGCCGATGCGGGCTGCAATGATCTTGTCGGGTTCATTCGATGAAAAAACCACCACCCCGTGGGCACCTTTGAGCCGCCCCAGGGTTTTCCGTGAGGCTGATTCTAAATCCATCCCCTCAACCATGTATTTTTCGATTAGCAAAACAATCGTTTCTGTATCTGTATCAGACTGGAATTTGACCCCATCCTTGAGTAATTCTTCTTTCAACTCAATGAAGTTCTCGACAATGCCATTGTGGACAACGACGACTTTGCCGGTGCTGCCCATATGCGGATGCGCATTGCGTGCCGAGGGCTCACCGTGAGTCGCCCAGCGAGTATGACCAATCCCAAGTTTGCCGTGGATCGGTGTCTCCTCGACTAAATGTTCCAAATTCGCCAGTTTTCCGGCATCGCGGCGAACCTCGATGTGTCCGTTTGTCAAAACAGCGATCCCGGCTGAGTCATAACCCCGGTATTCCAGTTTTTTCAACCCCTTTAAGATAATGGGGGTCGCATCTTTTTCGCCGATATATCCTACGATTCCGCACATAAATATCCTCCATAGTTCGAAATGCCTCACTCACTTGACTTATCGAATAAGAAAAGTAAGCCACCCGCGGATACAAAATCCTCAGGCTGAATTCAATTGTGATGATTTATATGGAAAGTGCAGGGGCTGTGTGCCACCAGGAGGGCTTCCGCTGATCTGTCGATTTTCCCGATTTACTCGGTTAGCCTCATCTTGCGATGAAGAACCCTCGTCCTCGTCACCCAATGGTTATATTGGGCCATGCGCTTGGCTTTCCAAAACGATATTAAAATTCTCCGCCTTTTCTCCTTTGCCTTGTATGATTGTTCTTTGGCTATTATACTCGAAAAACATTTACCTCAATTGTGTCAAGACCTGACCGGACCTGACCGGACTCGAAGGATACTTTGATGCCAGAACCTGCGTCGAATAAAAAAATGAACCTTTCCCTCATCTGGGTTCCGATTGGAATCGCAATTGGACTGGTAGTGGTTCTTTTACTGGTGATTTATTTTCAGAATATCTATCCTGAGGCGCCGTTGAACGATTTTGACCAGATGGAAGTGACGGACGGATTTCACCAAATACGCATCACCTCAGGGCAACACTGGAATCTCTCCTACGAACAAGATCACGACCGCGAATTTACCGGAATCGTCCGATTCATCTCCATGGACCATGAGACGAATTTCCCCATCATTTCATTTGATATTCTGATCACCAGCGGAGATTATTCTTCGCCGGACCTCGTCACCACCTCAGTCGCAAATCATCATTTCACCTGGATGAACCTCGGGAAAACCTCACCGCAAGGTACGATCAACCTGCTGCACACCGTCCCCATGAACCAAGCCATCGAAGATAAACTGGCTGCAATTAAAAATGGAGATACTATCACCATTCAGGGTTGGGATATACTCAAAATTGACGGCTACAACAAAAGCGGCGACTACATCGGTTATTGGACGGATGAAGGATGCAATACTACCCTCGTCACAGATGTAACCATTCAATAAGGAGACCTCTATGCAAGAAATTTTGAAGCTCATTCAAACAAGACATTCTGCACGCATGCCGTTCGATCCAGATCGACCAATTGCCAAAAGCGACCTGCAAGAGATTCTGGAGGCCGGTCGTTGGGCACCCACGGCTCATAATATGCAAAATTATGAAATCGTCGTGGTCGATGATAAAAAAGTACTGCAAGAGATCGCAGATATCGATAGCGTAGTCTCTGAGGTCTTCATTAAAGAAAACTACCAGCAATTGTCATTCTCAGAGGAAGAATTAAAGCGCAAAAAGGTCGGTTTGCTCGGCACCATGTTCCCGGTCTCATGGCGGACACCCGGAATGAAACCAGAGATCGAGCAAAGCAGAACTCGTTCATTTTCACCTTGTCCGACCTTACTGGTCGTCCTGTATGATCCGAAGCGCAGGGCCCCTGCCTCTGAAGGTGATTTTCTGGGTATCATCAGCCTGGGCTGCATGATGGAAAACCTGTGGTTGATGGCTACTGCGCTGGGCATCGATTTCCACATCGTCAGCAGCCTGGCCGGCGGCTCAGTTGGAGATCAGGTCAAACGCATTTTAGCAGTTCCGGAGAATTTGAATATTGCCTTCAGTGTACGTTTGGGATACCTGACCGCACCGCTACCCCCGCATCTGCGGGTGAGACGTGATATCGAAGATTTCTGCCATCACAACCGCTTTGGCAATAAAGGGATTATTTAAAGGTTTCTTTTTTCGTGGAGGAGTAAATCATGACAGGAAAAGTAATCGTAATTACCGGCGCCAGTGCCGGGATCGGGGCGGCTACAGCCAAAATGCTCGCCCAGCACGGCAATAACGTCGTCCTGGCAGCCAGGCGCCTCACCGAACTTAAACTGATAGCCAGGGAATGCGGAGAAAACGCTCTACCCGTTGTGACTGATGTCACAAAACGCAACGAAGTGGAGCGTCTACGCGAAGAAACCCTGCGCACTTTTGGACATATTGATATATGGATCAATAACGCCGGGCGGGGAATTAACTGCCGTGTGCTCGATGTGACTGATGACGATTTCGATGAGATGATGGCGATTAATGTAAAATCCGCGCTGTATGGGATGCAAACCATCATTCCCTACTTTAAAAAGCAGACTTTTGGTCACCTCATTAATGTGTCTTCTGCGCTTTCACGAATCCCATTTGCCAGCAATCGCTCTGCTTATAGTGCCGCCAAAGCAGCCCTGAACAGTTTGACTGCCAATCTGCGCATGGACTTGAGGGCAGAGTATCCAAATATTCACATTTCTCTTGTGATGCCCCCGATTGTCAGCACAGATTTTGGTAATAATGCCTTGCACAGCGTACCGGTTCCCTCCGCTTATCATGGTGGCGCTAATTCACAGACCCCTGAACAAACCGCCTCCGCCATCGTGGATCTGATTGATCACCCGCGCGCCGAACTGTACACCGCCCCCGGTCAGGCTGAAACTGTATTGCGTTATTTTACTGATGTCGAAGCTTTCGAAAAGAGCATCACCAGATAATTTACCTGATTATTAAAGTAAATCAGCATCAAATAAGAAAACCATTATAAATTGATTCTAGACTTAGTATTAGAACCAATTAAATACTAATTGCCTTAATATCCCCCGCATTTTACATATTCCTAATTCAATGAGTAATACAAATTGCCTGTAGCACTTTGATTCATACATTTTTTAAAAATAACATAATTTACTATCAAATAGAGCCTTTTTGTTGTATCATGGCAAAATAATAGTTTAGTTAATTTCCAGGGAGGCTATATGTTCTTTAAGAGGAAGATCACCGAAGTGAAAAATCAACAAAATAATATTGAGAGTGATATTCCACAATCAGAGCCAAATGAAATAAAAAATAAATCCCAAATTTATTCTGAATATAAAGAAAAAACTGACAAAGCATTTATGGAAATTAAAGATAATAAAGAAATAATTGCAATTTTGGAAAATTTTTTACCACAAGTACCACAAAGTATATTTTCAAACAAAGACTTTTATACCTATTTTGAATACTTAGTTCTGTCATTGGGTGGTGATATCGGTAGCCTTGTTTTATGGTCTTCCGATTCTGATTTGTCTGATATTAATGTTCTGGTTGATAAAGAGAACTTAAAGATCATGTATTTTTGGCAATTAAGAGATAAAGAAATTACCATAAATCAGCAAAATTTATTTGACCGATTAAATCACAATCTTCCCTTTAATACATCCGAAATTAATTCATTTATCAATGATAAATTTAAAAAAATGACGAAATTGTTAAAAGGAATCGTTTTGTATGACGAGGAAAGTGATTATATTTTTGTCCTATTAAGATTAATCCAATTATCTATTGGAAGCATTACTAAAGAATTATCTTTGCAAAATTCAGGGATTGATTCTAGCGAAATTGAGAAATTAACATTTGAAGAATGTATGGTAGTCTCAAATTTTTAGCGCAACAAGATTATTAATAACTTCATCAGGTTTCAGGTAATCTAGTACAGCTCTAGGACGATCATTTAATCTTCGTTGAACTTTTTTAATTGCTCTAACCGATATTTCAGTAAAATCAGTTCCCTTAGGAAAATATTGTCGGATCAATCCATTAGTATTTTCGTTTGTTCCTCTTTCCCAAGGAGATGACGGATGTGCGAAGTATACCTTGATGCCTGTAGCAATTGTAAAGCGCTGATGCTCGCTCATTTCCTTTCCTTGGTCGTAAGTCAACGTTTTCTTAAGTTCAGCAGGGACAGATAAAAACGCTTTTGTAAATGCTTTTTGAACTGATTCCGCGTCTTTTTTGTCTCCCAAGGGGACCAGAATAGTGTACCGTGTAGTTCTTTCAACCAGGGTGCCGAGGGCACTTTGTTTGTTCTTGCCTAAAATTAAATCCCCTTCCCAGTGACCAGGTACTGTGCGGTCTTCAACTTCTACTGGACGTTCCTCAATTGATAACATATCTGCAATTTTGCCTCGTGTTTCAGATGGCTTACCTACTTTGTGCTTGTGCCGATAAGCATGTTCCTGGCGAAGAGCTTGAATAAGTGTGCGTTTGAGTTCTCCACGGGGTAAGACATAGATATATCGGTAGATCGCTTCATGCGAAATTCGCATTTCCATATTCAAAGGATACTCTTTTTTTAATCGTTTGGAAATCTCTCGTGGAGACCATTGCTGCCTCAACCTTTGTAAAACGTATGTAAACAGTTGTTTGTCTTTTCCTAATCTAGTTTTTCCTCTTCGTCTTGATCCGGCTGATTCTTGCGCTCTCCTACTCGCTGAGAAAGCACGATATCCACTTTTTCCTCTGTTTCTGTTGATTTCTCGAAATATTGTAACCCGGTGTCTTCCTAATTCCCTTGATATCTCAGGTATTGACTTTCCTACTGCTAATGACCGACTGATTTGCTCACGTTCGTTATTTGTAATTCGGTTGTATTTTGTTGTTCGCATACGAATGATTGTATCTCCTCATCCGTTGCACTAAATTTCTGACGCCGCCATA
>Ga0224522_1000099_pt1 | contig 44493 bp, 34 predicted proteins | sample CFST25metaG_FD_182733 | JGI IMG/M metagenome (GOLD analysis project Ga0224522, IMG submission 182733) | Peat soil microbial communities from Stordalen Mire, Sweden - C.F.S.T25 | ecosystem: Environmental > Terrestrial > Soil > Wetlands > Peat | place: Sweden: Norrbotten County, Stordalen Mire...
GATCTGGCCTTCTGTGTATCTCGTTCGCTTCATGTGGTCTTCTCCTGGTTATATTTTGCCAGAAGTTTCCACTTCTTGCTGGTACTATTTTAGGGGATGGTTACCCAGGTACTAGTTTTTTTCCACTTAAAATGACGTAGTTTTTGGATATTTTAGTATATCACATAAAACATCGGACGAATTGGAAAAGTTTATTTTATTAATGCAAATTGCTATCATTTATTCGATGCTTCATCAGGTGAAGAAATTGCTAGCGTCGGGTGGTCTGACTGGCTAATTAGCCAACTCTCTACATTCTCTTCGAGATCAACTTCGACGCGCGTAAATTCGCTGTCAAAAATTGCAGTGGTCATAGCGGCCATTTTGAAAAGTTGGGATTAAAAGTGGAAGCTCTACTCGTTCTCTTCGCTTAACGTTGTCCACTCATTGATGCGCTCGTCCAGGTCGACCTGGACACGGGCATACTCTTCGCTGAGGCGCTGCACCTTACCGGCGTCAGCAGGGGGATTCTCGAGCTGGACTTCGATAGACTTGAGGTGCTGTTCGAGCATGGAGATTTCCTGCTCCAGGGTAGACAGGCGTTCTTTGCGCTTGCGCTCCTGATCTTTGGAGAGGCCCTTCTTCTCTTTTTTCTCGCGGGTGGCGATGACCGGACCGTTCCTGGTTTCGAGCACAGCGGTGGTCGTCTGGCGCGAGGCCCGATATTCGCTGTAGGTGCCGTTGAAGACTTTCAGGCTGCGTGCCTCAGGAACCACTTCCCAGATTTGGGTAGCCAGGGCATCGATAAGATAGCGGTCGTGCGAAACCAGCAGGATCGTGCCGCTGAAATCAGCGAGCACGCTTTGTAGAATTTCCTGCGAGGGAATATCCAGATGGTTGGTGGGTTCGTCCAACAGCATCAGGTTAGCCCCTTGCAGCGCCAGGCAAGCCAGTGCCAGCCTCCCGCGTTCACCGCCGGAGAGGAGCTTTACCTGCTTGAAAACGTCGTCACCTGTAAAGAGAAATTTGGCCAGGTAATCGCGTACCTCGGCGGGCAGCATTTTAGGTGCCATCCCTTGAATTTCTTCCATCAACGTCCATCCCGCATGCAGACCTTCGTGCGCCTGGGCAAAATAACCGATTTGCAGGCTGGAACCCAGTAATGTCTCCCCGGAGAACGGTGGAATCTGGTTCAGGATCGTTTTAAGAAAGGTGGTCTTGCCTGCGCCATTGGGGCCGATGATGGCAGCACATTCGCCGCGCACCAGAGTCAAATCCGCTACGGTAAACAAGGGCTTGCCTTCATCAGCATAACCCACGCTCAATGAGTGTGTACGCAGCACCAACTCCCCGGAACGCGATGCAGGGTTGAGGTGAAGATGCAGGGAGCGCCGGTGTACAGGCGGAGCCAGCCGGGTCTCTTCGAGCATGCGCTCCAGCCGCTTGCGACGCCCCTGCGCCTGGCGGGTATTCTGGCCGGCAATGTTGCGCCGGATATATTCTTCTTCTTTTTCAATGAATTCTGTTTGCGCCTGAAATTCCTGCAGGTAATGCTGATAGCGCTCTTCACGCTGATTTAAATAGGCGCTGTAATTGCCGCGGTATTCTTCCAGGTCGGGAGTCATTTCGAGGATCACATTGACAACCTGATCCAGAAAATAGCGGTCATGTGAGACGATAAAAACCGCTCCCGGCCAGGTTTTAAGGTAATCTTCGAGCCATTCCACGGCTGAGATATCCAGGTGGTTGGTTGGTTCATCCAAAAGTAATAAATCTGGCTCAGAAAGCAGCAGCCGCGCCAGTAATGCCCGTGTGCGCTGCCCGCCCGAAAGCTGGCTCAACGGACGTTTCCCATCCGCCTGGCTGAAACCCAGTCCGGTCAGGGTCATGCGAATGCGGGTCTCGTAGGTGTACCCGCCGCGTGCCTCAAAATCCACCTGCAATCGGCCGTAAGTTTCCAGCAGTTCCTGCGATTGACCTTCGCGGCTCATCTGTTCTTCCAGACGGTGCATCTCGACCTGGCGGTCAAGCAGCGGTTGGAACACGGCCAGACATTCCTGCCACAAAGAACGATCGGAATTGAGTTTGGCTTCCTGGGGAAGATAACCGATCTGAATGCCGTGAGCGCGGTTGACCGAACCGGAGGAGGCTTCCTCTTCGCCGATTAAAATGCGCAGCAGGGTCGTTTTGCCCACTCCGTTTGGTCCCACCAAGCCAATGCGGCTCTTGTGGGGAATGGAAAATGTGATGTCGCTGAAAATATCCAGGGCACCATATGATTTTGAAAGGGATTGAACGGATAATACCGGCATAAGCCCCTCTTCCTTAAGAGAGCGTTTGAAGTATACCATAGGGAGTTTTTAGACGAAATAATTGCCTGAGCTCCGCTAATTCACTAAGAAAATCCCCAATTATCAAAGAATTGGGGATTAAAAACGCTATTTATTTTACTCGCTGCTGGCTGGAAAGATCACCGTTACTGCAGAACCTGCCAGAGAATCAGTTGATTATCCTCGCCGGTAGAAACCAGTGATTTACTATCTGGAGCAAATGCAACCACATCCACCGTGGCGCTGTGCCCGCTCAGGGTCGCGAGCTGCTTGCCTGAAGCCACATCCCAAATTTGCACATCATTATTGGTGGCTAACGCCAGTAAAGAACCATCCGCCGAGAAACTCAAACTTCTTGCCGGCTGGGTCAGCTGCAGGGTGTGCAGCTCATTGCCGGAAGTTGTATCCCATAAGGTAACCGCCGGGACAAAATTGTTGTTAATGGTTTTCCCGGCAGCGCTGGCCAGCACTTTCCCATCAGCGGACAAAGTAAAAGCACCGACGAAATCCTCGTGATCAAAGCTTTTCCCCATTGTTCCGTTGGCAATATCCTGTAATTGGATGGTTGCGCGGGCATGCCAAACCAGGTCGCTTGAGTTTCCGGCAAAACCGGCATCGAAAACCGGAGCAGCCGTGGTAAACCCGCTGAGAATTTTGGCTTCAGATCCGTCCGGCAGGGCATGCAGTGAAACGGTCATGTCGTCATAGTTGGTAACCGTAAAATATTTTCCGTCAGGCGAGAAAGTCACTCCACCAATGGTGTATTGAGGAGTAATCTCGACCACATCCTTATTGCTGTCGCCCAGATCATACAGGCTGACTGTCTTCATATCTGAGGTAATCACCGCCGCCAAACGGCCATCCGGTCCAATCTGAGTGATACGGCCGCCAGCTGGCGCCGCCCAAACGGTTTTCACATTCAGGGTTACCCCTTCCAAAAGGGTGGCACTGTAGGTGGCTGCCCCGCTTGCATCCATATTTTGACTGATGACTCCGAGAGTGCTGCTGTCGCTCGACCAATTTAAACTTTGTACATTGGTCGCTGGAGCCTTATTAGCGGCGGTCAACGAGGCGGCATTGGCGCCGGTAATGACCTGAGCCTTTCGAACAGGTGTGGCGGTTGCCGGAATATCCGTGGGAACCGCCGGGGTTGTGTTTGTCGGAACTTCTGTAGCAGAATAACCCGCCTGGCCAAAATCCGCTGGCGGAGTTATTGATGGCAGAGAACAACTGGCGAGTGCCAGAATCGTCAGCAAGCTGATAACGATAAACTTGATCGATAAATTGTGATTCATACCTATCCTTTCAAAAATACACAGATGATTGTGCTGAGATCTATCTGTATAGACGTTTTAACCCAGAATATTGTTCAATTTCTCTTCGCCCCAATTAATGGCTTTGTCTTTAGCACTCTCAAACAAATTTTCCACCACATGAAGCATATCTGCTTTCAATTGATTCGTCCAGCGGTGTGCGGTTACCTTCATTTGATACTTCCATTGATCGGTCTGTGCGCTTCCGTCCTGCTGTAGTGCAGACGCCAGGTTATTGGTCTTTCCCAGGAAAATCACCGGTCGCTCATTCACCATAACTGTGGCATTTCCATCTCCATCCACAGGAATATCGGTGCCGTTGCTAGAAGTGAATCCAGCAGCGTCGACCGGGTATGCAGTCAGGCTGCTGACCTGCAGCCCCGATAATTGTATCGGAACCGGGTTATCGCCGTCCTGTGCATGCCAGGCAATGATGATCCACTGGCTGCCCTTGCTGAAACGATATTCAAAAACCGAGCCGCTTTGCCCCTGAGGTTCGCTCATGAACTTCGCACCGTCAAGGATCGAATTTAGATTGCTTAATGCAGTGAAAGCAGCCGGTGTGCTTTTTTGGTCCACCTGCCAGGAAAAGTTCGTAAGGCTGTTGTTGCCAGCCAGTTGCACGGTCGCACGGGTCAGGTAATCAGCCAGCGCCTGATCAGATGTAATAGCCCGGTCGGAAGCCAGTGTGGAGAGCTGTTTGCTCGACCAGGTCAACCCTTCAATTTGCAAAGGCTTGCCTCCCAATTGACGAGCCAGGTCTTGAACCGATTGTACCTCTCCGGCAAGAGTGGTATTGTTTACCGGTAGGGAGGAAGCACAGGCAGAACTTGTTTCGGTATCCGCCGCTTCCGGTGCAACAGCTCCGCGTTTTGGATTGTATACCAGACTATCAAATGAATTCCAACCTTTATTACCGTTAATTTCAAGCAAAAATGTGAGGGGGTTCATACCGCAGTTACTGGCACTGGAGCTGACCAGACTGCCCATCCATACCTCGTCATTGGGATCTGCATCTTTGATAATCTTGTCAGCCACTTTGAGCATCTGCGTATAGAGCTTGGGATCGGGGGTCGTCTTTGTACTGGCTTGAGCCGGGACAAGGAAAGCGCTCATGCCGGTGGAGGTGTTAATTTGTGAACCGATTTCCCACACATCTACATTACTTCCAAATTGGTCAACCGCTGCCTGGACAAAATCAGCCCAACGCAGCAGGAATTGGGTCGAATTGAATGTATCGCTCATATACGTTGGCCCGCCTGTCAATAAGGCGATCACCTTTAGGTCCTGCGCCTTCTCGCTCGCGAAAACAGCCGGATACGGGATGGGAGTTGACCAATTGTAGGTTCCTTCAGTGGTTTCGATCTGGCTCCAATCCAGCACTTCACGCACCTGACCGATCCCGGCTTTTTTTTGCGCCGATAACAAACTGTCGAAAGTTCCAGCTGAGTAATTTTCGCCAGGGCCTGCATACAGGTTGATATTCTGAAACCTTTCACTTGGAATTGGGCCGCTGGATGAAACCAAGATGCCAATCACCGCTGCGAGAGCCCCCAGCGGAACCAATCGAAGGATAAATCGATGAATTAATCTCATAATTCCATCTCCATTGAGATGGGTTGCAAGAAAGGAGCCATTTAAAATCGATCGATTCTGAAGAAATTAATCCGCCGTGATTGCATCCTGTTTCGCGCGGCGTACAATGACCAACGCCCATGCCGAGAGGATAATAGCCAGGGCAATGATCACCACAATGAATAAGAGCGCATCGTGTAAGCCCAATACCTGTGCGGCGATAGGTGCCTGTGTAGCATCGCTGACCTGAAGACCATTTAGCTTGGCCAATACATTGGCTTCCCATAAGGCGCCTAAAATTGATATCCCTGCTGCCTGACCCAGGATGCGCGTCAACGAGAGTAAACCGGAAGCCACTCCGAGACGGTCTTTGGGTGCTTCCCCCATTATGGTACTGTTGTTCGGCGATTGGAAAATGCCCATACCAATCCCCACTGCTGCATAGCTGAGAATGTAAGCTAGGGTAGAGGTGTGTTCATTCAGGCTTAGGAAAGCGGTGTAACCGATACCGGCAAATACCAGACCAAGAGTGGTCAACAGACGTGATCCTACTTTGTCAGAGAGAGCGCCTGAAAAAGGGGCGACAAGCGCCATCGCCAGCGGGGACGCAACCATCAAGAGACCGGTCCGCTGCGGATCATACCCCATGACGTTTTGCAGGTATAACGGCATTAACAACGTCAGACCGGCACTGGCGACAAAAGTGATAAAGCAGGTAATTAAATTCGTCGAAAATAACCAGTTGGTGAAAAGGCGCATGTCGACCATTGGCTCATTGGCCCTTAGCTCAACCCGGATGAATACCCCCGCTATGACAATCGCGGCGATGAACAAAATATAAATGATGGCATTCTGATACCCTTCAGTCTGAAGGATCGATAAAGACAGCAAAAAGCATGACATGGCAACAAAAAGCGTACCCGCTCCCAGAAAATCAAATTTCTGATTACCCAAAGGCCTCCGCGCTGGGACGAAGAGCAAAACCAGGATGAAACCAATGACACCGATGGGTAAGTTGACAAAGAACAACCAGTGCCAGGTGAGATGTTCAAGGATAATGCCGCCCAAAGTAGGGCCGGCGATGACCCCGATCGAGACAAAAAGTCCGATGATTCCTAGAGCCTTACCGCGCTCTTGGTCGGGAAACGCTTCAGTGATTATGGCTGTACTCAAAGCCATATTCATGGAAGCACCGACAGCTTGCACAACCCGCGAGGCAATCAGCCAGTAGATATTAGGACTCAGCCCGCATAACAATGAACCGATGGTGAAGGTTGCCAGGCCGGCAGCGAAGAGCTTCTTCTTACCGAACATATCTGCCAAACGCCCAATGGAAAGCATCAGTGTGGCAATCACCAACATATAAGCCAGCACCACCCATTCCACCACCGCCAGGGGTTGATGCAATTGCTGCACAAGGGTATCCAGTGCAATATTCACAATACTGCCGTCGATGGTCGCCAAAAATACTTCGCAGGACACTGCTGCCATCACCAGCCATTTTTTACTGTAATCTACAGGTAAATTATCCATGAAGTCCATTTTTTTCAACTGAAAATAAAGGAAAATTATAACACGGCTATTTTCAGACACACATTCCCTGATCTACCCCGGAGTACGGGCAGCTGAAGAAACTTTTATGGCCTCCAAACGGGCTGCGATTGAGAAGAATCCGGTATTGAACAAAGGGTTACTCCGGTTGGGAAATTCCACCTACAATCTTGTGGGTAAACGATCAAGATGTACCATTATTGGAAGAAGAAACAAAACATCGCCCCAACTCGATTGCCGGGACGATGTTTAAATTGTTTGTCTCTGCCTTAATTGCTGCAGTTGCCGATATCCAGACTCTCAATGTTTTTCAACCCGCTGCGGGAACTGACGTCCAATGACAAACCGCACAGGTCAGGGCGCGAAATCATGACTTTGGTAGTAAAGTACAGCGGAATAAAGGGGACATCGTTCGCCAGTTGTGTCATCGCTTGCTGATTGGCAGTATTGGCAGCATTCGCATCCAGCCCTGCCGTCAGATAATTTTCACAGGCAGTGTCGTAAGCAGGATTCGAGTAACCGGTAAGGTTCACACCGCCATATTTTGTTCCCAGCCAGTTATTTTTAGCGCTGGGGATTTCAGAGGTCGAGAACAAAAAGCACGGATTTTGCCTGCCAGTAGTCCACCCCAACTGGGCAAGGTCAAAATTGCGGCCAAATACCAGACCATCCGGCCCGGGAGCATACATATCCGCAGCCGAAACCAACTTGATATCCATTTTTATCCCGCATTGCTGTAAATTGCCAGCAATCTCTTCGGCCATCGCCTGGTTAGATCCCGCGTCAGGCGCCAGATAAGTCACTTCAAAAGTCTTGCCGTTTAGGACTTTATCCACTCCAACCGACACCCGTGGGGTATCCGGATTGTTGTCGGTATCTTTCCAACCCACCTGATCGAGCAAAGCTTCAGCCTGGGTAGGATCGTAGGCATAGGTGGGTAAATTCTGAACATAATAAGGATGTTTCGAAGTCAAATAGGAAGAAGGTAAATCGGATAGGCTGAAAAGGAAATTGGAAATAATCGATTTGCGGTCGATGCATTCTGCTACCGCCTGGCGGGTACGTACATCGCCAAAATAATCCGGGCGGTCTAGAAATTCGTTGAACACAGCATCATACGAACTGGGAGTGATACCGAAATTAATTCCCTCCCATTCAGGCCCTTGACCGTAGTATCCCTTGATCTTTCCGGAAATTTCGAGCGAGCGGATTGTCTCTATCTGGTCGTTCATACTTACCGAGGTATCGATAATATCACATTCACCGGTCAGTATAGGGGATAGGTCAGCTTGCGGCATGTTACCCAGAAAACGGTAAACGACCACATCAAATTTTGGCAGCCCTTCTGATGCGCGGAAGTAATTTGGGTTTTTGACCAGGCGTATATGGTCACCCGCCTGCCATTCATCGATCATATAAGGCCCCCAACCAAGAGGAGTGCGATTGGCCGCATCAACGGTGTTTAGGTCTTTGGCCGAATATTGACTCAGCGCATGCTGGGGAAGCGGTGACCAGAAGAACACGGCTGGGTTCAGCGTCAGATAACCAGGGACTCCCACCCATTCAACGGTCTGATCGTCCAGGGCTGTGTAACTACCAGTTTTTTTCACCAGCGTCTTCGAAGTATTGGTATCTGCATCCGCAGCCACATTATAGGAATAGACAGAATCGGCGGCGGTCAACGGTTGACCATCCGACCATTTCAGGCCGGAAAGAAGTTTGAACTTGACCGACATTTGCGAGAGCTTAAGATCACTTTTACCATCCCAGGTTGTCGCGCAGGCTGAAGTCGTGCAGCCGTCCTGAAAGACCGCGACACCTTTGCTGAGTGCCACCAGGTCGCCTTCAGTATTTGCCACTAAATCGCCTTCGCTGACCGAAGCCGCCTGGACAACGACCCCGCCATTATCCTGGGTGGGAATATTCTCGAGAATTACAGGTTGGGGTTCATAATCAACGGTGTCAATTGGCCCATCATAAATACTTTCCAGCACACTCCACATGGATTGGGATGACCCGCTATACAAATAAAGGGAGCTGGGTTCGTCCCCAAGGCAAATTACCAGCGTTTTCTGCGGGACAGGTGTAGCTGTGGCTGTCGGAGTGGGGGTAACCGTCGGAGGATTAACAACCGCGGCTGTACTGCACGCGCTTAGACATAAACCACCTAACACCATACAAATCGTCAGTTTTTGCCCGAATTTTGCAAAAGTAAATCTCATCAGCAATCTCCTGCTCTTGATACCGTTATCCACTAATTATAAAGCAAACCTGAGGGACGATTCGGTTGTAATAATTTCCGCTCAGGGGATATACAGCATCGCTCATAAAAAATGGGCTCGCCGTATTTGCGAACCCATGTGCAGCTATAAACCTGTCCCTGGTCATGTCAACTTCGATGATCGCCATCTTTCTTCTTGCGGTGAGCCGCTGTGTATAAACCTGTCCCGATCATCCCGGTGATCAAACCAGCAAGGGATATGAAATAGCTTAAAAAGTTTAAGAAAAAAGTCGAGGTAAGAATCTTCATAACCATCAACATCGGTAAGATTATTCCTGTTAACAGGAGGGCAAGACCGATCCAGATGAGACGATTCGGACCCAAACGTCGAATCATTTATAAAGCCAGCACGAAACCAAGTGATCGTTGTCGCGAACGAATTCCGGCGGAATTTCTATATCGCATAAACCGGCCATCATTTTTTCGCAGCGAGGGTGATAGCGGCAACCAGCTGGAGGAGTCACCAGACTGGGCGGCTCACCCGGTGGTACATGCTTGAAGGTAGAAGCATTGTTGGCATCAGGGTCAGAAGTACCTTCAAGCAAGGCGCCAGTGTAAGGATGTAGGGGGTTATCGAGCAATTCGCGCACCGGCGCTTTTTCTACAACCTGTCCAGCATACATAACGAAGATGCGTTTCGAGAAATAACTAACCGTGGATAAGTCATGCGTAATGTACATGACCGATAGATCATAAGATTGCTGCAGCCCGGAAAGCAATTTTAGAATCTCAACGCGGACAGAAGCATCCAACATGGAGACAGGCTCGTCAGCGATGATTAATTTCGGTTCCATGATCATAGCACGGGCAATAACCACGCGCTGCTGTTGACCACCACTGAGCATGTGGGGAAACTTCTGCAGAAAATCTTCGACAGGGCTGAGCTTGACATCTTCCATGCTCTTACGAATCCGGGCGGTGCGTTCTTCCTTATCTTTAACACCTCCCACAATTAGGGGTTCAGACAAGATATGTTCAACATCCATAAATGGCGGTAAAGCACCATATGGGTCCTGTTGAATATAACCTACTTTAGAATGGAACCAGCTCTGCTCTGCAGAATTGAGTTTGGAGATATCTTTACCATTAAAGACCACGCTGCCTTCAGTTGGGTGGTTCAAGCCGAGGATGGTTTTCATCAAACTCGATTTACCGCAGCCGCTTTCTCCCACAATTGCGATGGCTTCCCCGCGATGAAGATCAAAATTTACACCATCGACTGCGCGTACATAACCTGCGTGGCCGAAACCAAATCTACGCAGCTCGAACCAGACATGCAAGTCCTTTACCGATAAAATGATCTCGCTGGTTTCGTCAGCATCACTTTTCGTCATCTCTTTGGTCACATTTAATTTTTCAGCCATAAAATCTCCTCCGCCTAAGCGTACAACCAGCAGCGAACCGATCGGCCTTCTTTTACAATGACAGGGGGATCCTGTTTGCAGCGATCAAAGGCAAATGGACATCGATCCTTAAACCGGCACCCTGCAGGCAGGTCAACTAAGCTTGGCGGTTGTCCTATGATAAATTCTGGTTCTTTTTCAGTTCTTAGTCGAGGAACACTGGCCATTAATTTCTTTGAATACGGATGTAGAGGCTCTTTGAAGAATGCGAAAGCATCATTCAATTCAACCATCTGCCCGGCATACATCACAGCAACTTCATCCGCCAGTTCGCTTGAAGTTGCAATATCATGAGTGATTAAAATGAAACTAGTACCCAGTTCTTTTTTGATGCGTTTGAGAACATTGAAGATATTTGCCTGGGTTAGAACATCCAAAGCTGAAGTGGGCTCATCCAGAATGATCAAATTTGGCGAAGTCACCAGAGCCATGGCAATTGCCACGCGCTGGCGCATACCACCGCTGAGTTCGAAGGGGTAGCGATCGATAAAGACTTCGGGAACACCAACATGTTGGAACATTTTGCGCACCAGGTCAACTGCTTCCTTTTTAGTTACACCCATATGAATCAGAGCCGGTTCAGCCACCTGCTCGCCCACTTTGATAACCGGGTTCAAAGAGTTCATGGCTGCTTGCGGAACCATCGACATTCCGACCCAACGGACCTTTAGCCGAAAATCTTCTTCGCTGTAGGTCATGACATCTTTACCCTCCAAATATACTTTCCCAGTATAAGTATCCACATTTCTGGGGAGGAGGCGCAAGATGGCTTTGGTTAAAGAGCTTTTCCCACAACCGGATTCACCGACAACAACAACTGCTTTGTTATAATCGAGCGAGAAATTCACATGATCCACCGCACGGACATTACCGTGAGTAGTACGAAAGTACAAGCATAAATCCTCAACTTGAAGAAGGGGTTTGTCTGCCATTGCCTACATCTCTCTTAACTTCGGATTGAAAACTCGATCCAGGGCAAAACCTAACATTGCAAAACCCAGACCGGTAATCATCAATAATAATGCTGGTTCAACCATCCAATAATAGTAACCTTTGTAAAGTGCACCGTGAACGAAAGCATCATCGATGGTCTTACCCCAGGTGGGTAGAACCGGATCACCGAGTCCAAGAACAGCTAATGAAGCTTCAAGGAACACAAACGAAGGCACGGACGAGACTAGCCCTGGGATCAATAGAGGTATCATCCTCGGAATCAAATATTTGAAAATGATCCTAAAATCACTCGCGCCGTAAGCCTTGGCGGCTTCGATATAGCCAGACTCGCGAATTTGCAAGAATATTGCTCGATAAGATTTAATCTGACCGGTAAAGATACTCAGCAAAATAGCCGCCCCCAGAATTACCCAAATACTTCGGCTAAAGAATGTGCCCACCATAATCAATATGGGTAAGAAGGGCAATACCAGGTTTACCTCAGTGATACGCTGGATCAGACTATCCACCCAACCGCCATACCAGGAGCCTATGGCAGCGATGATCATAGTCAACAGCAATGTGCACAGGGAGCCAACTAAACCAAATGCCAATGCGATAGGAGTACCCCACAGGATGGGAATCATCAGATCGCGCCGGTTCATATCAGTGCCAGCTATTCCATAAACTGTTCCAAAAAAGACAAACTGGACATTAATATCCGAGTCTTTTTCAAAGGTCGTACCCGTGATAATTAATTGGTAAATCCCTTTTTTGGAAACTATTGCAGTTTGCTTGGGGTCGGAGAACAACCCCTGCATGACTGTACGATTTTTACTGGCAAAACGGCTGATCAATTTTTGTTGCTGCGTAAAACGGACGTTCTGTTGGGCAGAAGCTCCACCCTGGTAGACACTGATATTCGTTCCATCCGGGGTGACCAGTGAAACATTCACAAAAGGCTGCTTTGCGGTATAGGTATTGTCGAAATAAAGCATCAAATCTTGTGGATCAGAATCTGCCTGGAAGTTGAAAGAATAAGTAAATGTATAAGAATTGGAATCGGCGCTGATGTTGGTCACTACTTTTTTTAGTGTTCCGTCAGCCGAATCCACATGAAACGAAACAGGCTCTTTCTCAGTCTTGAACCAATTTGTCCAGGCAGGAGGTGCATATTTCGGATTCATGTACCAGACATCTTCGCCGCCACGCCAAAGGGTAATAGCCTTGGTGTACGGATAGGCAATCACTGCATAAACTGCCAGCAAAATCATCAAAAATATGATGATGATGCCTACGATGGCGGAGGGATACCGTTTAATTTCAGCGAAAGTATTCTTGAGTGTTTTTAACATTATTAGTTCCCTCCACCCACTTTGACACGCGGATCAACCAGAGCATAGACAAAATCGAGTAGAAAAACGGTGATCGCTAATAAGTAAGCGTAAACGATTGTATCCCCTACAATCACAGGGACATCGTACAAGCCAATAGCCGAATTTAGCATTCTCCCCAGCCCCGGCCATTGAAAGACCGTTTCAGTGATGATTGCTCCACCCCAAACCCCAATCAAGGTCAAGGCAAAGTTGGTGACTATATTAGGCATGGTCGGTTTCAAAATATAGCGGGATTCAATTTCCCTTGAAGTCAACCCTTTGGCTTTCGCCATCTCAACATAGTCTTCACTGGAGTAAATTAAGAAGAAGGTACGCCAGCTGTAAATATTCAAAAATAAACCGCTAAAGAACAACGAAAAGCCGGGTAAAGCCATATGCTCTAGAAGGCTGAGTGCGTAGAGGAACGGGTTCTTTGGAGGTGGTGCAGCCACGAGCCCTCCAAAAGGGAGTATTTTTAAGACAGCAGCGAAAATTAAAATAAAGAAAATACCGTAAAACCAACCAGGCGCCGAGGAAGTCGGTGTCATGGCAATGATAAATTTATCCCAGAAACTTCCATATTTTCTGGAAATTGCCAGCGCTAAGAACAGGCTGACAAAGAACAAAAGTAATTCCGATGAACCCATTAAAAGAAGAGTGGGCGGAAGACGTTCTAGTAAGATTGCTTTAACTTCACGAGAGCCGGTATCGCTCACCATGTTCTGAGCGCGTCCGAGGTTTAATGTAATGGCATTGGTCAAGTATCGGGTCGTTCGCACCACCAAGGGTTGATCCAGTCCCAATCGTTTGATTTCGAGAGCAATCTGCTGCTCGGCCAATTTTTTCTTGGTATCCGTTGACATAGTCCGATAGTTCGGGTTCATTGCTACTTGCTGAGTAATGCGTTCCTCAACTTCAGACCGCATCATCGTGTCGACATATCCACCCATGTTGGCAATTAAAATAGTTAGATAAATCGCAATCACTACAGTAATAAAAAGGGTGACCACTCTAACTGCAGTATATCGAAATATTCGTAAGAAAGTTTTCAATTGAGGAGATTGCTTTTTAGGTTCAGAATCAGCTTTTGCTCGAAATACCATATTTACCTCAGTGTTTTAAATAGGGGCAAGGAAGACCTTGCCCCTATTTTTAATGTTTACATCTCGATCAAACTACTGCGCGGTCACGAATTGAACCGATGCAAAAGTTGGTTGCAAGACCGGGATAGGAACTACAGCTACTTCGAGTTTATTGGAGCCTGCAGCCAGTTTAGCGGTAACATCAGCAGGTAACACAACCTGATATTTTCCGTCTGAAACGAAGGTTGCAACGTCTGTCGCAACGACAGCACCCGTGGCATCATAGACCAAGTATTTCACATTCTTGATCTCAGCCTGCGGATATGGATCTCCATTGAACGTTACAGAAACATCAAATGTAGCAGGTTGGCCAATTGTTACAGAAGCTGGCGCGGTGAGATCAACTGTAGCCACTTTTGCTACGCCAAATTTGGTTGACCAGCGGTCAGACAAATCAGCATAGCCAGGATAAGTCTTCAAGACAAGTGACTTCTCAACCGGGGAGACCTGATCCAGGAAATATGGACCGGTTCCAACCCAGAAGTGATTGTGAGCCTTATACCAGGCCTGCAGATTTGCATAGCGGGTAGCCGCGTCATCAGCGGTGATATATTGGCCGAGAGTTGCAGCATACGGGACTAGTTTCTGTGTGGCAGCCTGATCCAAGTATTTGGAGAGGATGGTCAAGGAAGTACCACTTACATAGTTGGTCTGGTCAATGGATTTAGCGGCTGCTTTATCGGCTGAATAGGCTAATTCACCAGCTGCTTCAGCTAAGTTCGAGACAGTGATCATATCCCAACCAGCTTCGCCATAACCATAGGTCGGCTCAGATGGCCACCAGGTGCTGATATCGAGTTCAGCATCAGCACTGTAAGCATCACTCCAGGTTTCGATGACCAGTGGATTGACGGAATCAATCTTGACACCCTTGAAGCTCTGCATGAAGGATTGCAGCAGAGGAACATTGGAAGCATCATAGATGGTTGAGTCCACCTTGGCGCGATCCCAGTTCATGATCATTGCCATGACGAAGTCAGCAGCAGATAGATGGCTTCCATCCTGCCATACAACTTTATCGAACATATCCGCAGGATAATAAGCTTTGCTGACTAACTTGGCAGAGCTGAGGTCCAAAGCACCCATTTCAAATGTGCTGCTGGGGTCGATAGCAGTTAAGGTTGTCTCAACGAAGGAAACAACTTCCTTCTGCTTGGCAGCGGCATCAGCCATACCGGTGATATTTTTCACTTCGTCGGAAATGACAGTAGCGTTGTCTTTATTGGCCAGATAGCCAGCCAGATCAGCAGTGGTGCTGGCTGCTGTATTGAAAGCAGTCCCCTGATCGGTGAGGAATTTGGTCAAAGTAGCATCAGTTACATTGGCTACATCGAATGTGCCTGCAGCGGTGGTTAAAGCAGCCTCGAAGGAATCAAGGACAGTCTTGGCAGCTTTGGCATCGGCTACAGTCAGGAATTTCTGAGTTTTGGCGTTCCAATCGATCCAGGCATCATCGGGCGGGACAATTGAATCAGCCGTCGTCAAATTTACCCAGCCATTGGATTGATTAACCTGCAAACCAGTCTTCACAGTGAGGTCTGCTTTTTCCAAGCGCCACGGCCAGGTTAATCCAGTGAATGGATCGAACATGGTAGCGAAGCTCATGGTGGTGCGAATTGCAGCCTGGTCATAAGTCCAGTTGCTGCCTGCGATTGGGTTGTAAGGATCACCAAACAAATCCTGATCGCCCCATTTCAATGTTCCGCCTTCTTGGCCAGCGAAGCGGATTGTATTAGGGTAGATCTGGCCGCTCTCAACACCAGCAGTCATATCGGCTGTGACTGTTACTTTAGTGCTGTATGGTGTGTAAGCCAAACCATCAATTAAGAAGACCTGCAAAGAATCCTGCAAACTCAATTTTAGAGCATCAGCCATCTTGGAACGGCGATCAGCAAGATCTTTAAAATTGGAGTTGATCAGGTCATCACCCACTTTTTGGAAAGCAGGATCAGGTACGTTTGCCTGGAATACCATCATTCCTTGAATGGAATCGGGCAGGTACATTTGTTGGAAATCGCCCTTGGCATCGCGTTCGATCTGGACATTGCTCCAGGCAGCGGTGTACATGTTCCATTGCCCTTCAGCCGGGACGGAACGAATCCAGATTGGGGAAGCTTCACTGGATTTCTTGTATTCACGATTAACTGTGAAACCAACTTTTTCAAACTGGCCGGCCACATAATCGCCCAATGGTAAACGAGTGCCATCGCTATCATTGCGGATAACGAAATTCAGAGTAACTGGTTTACCCTTGAACTGCCATTTTCCGGTTGCATCCAGAGTAGCTCCCAGGGTTGCCATTTCGGTAGCGATGGTCGTCTTGGCTTTATCAAGATTGAATGCATAGTAGCTTTCCAGACCACGAGCAACATCCGCCAGGTCTGCATAATCGGCGCCATCAGTCTGAATAGTGAACCACTTGGGTAAGCTGCCGCCGCCATAGATTTCCTGGTTGATGTAATTGCGGTCAAACAACCAGTTGGTGGCTTCGCGGATCTTGCGATCGCTGAATGGGTTGAGGGTATTCGTGTCAGTGAATACGGCCGGGTTGTACAAAATATCATAGTACAAACCACTGGCTGACGAATAGCTCAGTTTTGCATCCTGAATGGTCTGCAGGTCCTGAGAAGCCAGGGCGTTTCCATAGATGTCAATAGCGCCCGCTTTTAGCTGGGTGACTACGGCATCAGCTGAAACGACAGAGAACACGATTTGATCCAACCAACCACCATGACGGGTCGTCGCTGGTGTAGTGGCTGTGGCAGCTGCGGTTGGAGCTGCAGTTGCACCGGCAGTCGGAGCGACAGTCACGGTTGGGGTTGCTGTTGCTTGGCATGCAGCAAGAAGCATGCTAACAACAATCAATAAACTTACGACAGGTAACAATTTACGCATTATTCTTCTCCTCTTCTTGAGTATTTACTTGCTTTCGTTCTTAACATCCACGGGCGGACCCCGTGATTGTTACTAAATTATAGATTGCTTCAACTTCATAAACTCGGCAATCGGCGAAAAGGAACATCGTAAATCTCTTCTGGTAGCCTTACGGGCGACTCCCCTAAAACTTCTTGCAATGTCAACAATCGCAATTAAAAAAATGAACCCTATTTAAATCGAACCAATGATGCGGGTAGGCCAAATAAGATTATACACGATTACTTAAGTAAATATTTCTATGAATAATTTAATAAACTCCTGAGTCGTTTAAGCATCCGAATGGGTTTGTAGAAGTTTAACAATTGAGGATTAATAACAACAATGGACCTGCCACACGAATTTTTGTGTGATTTAAGGTCCAGCACGCTTGGAAAAGTTAACATGGGTTATTTTCCTAAGGTGGTTTGACAAACTTCTAAACTAGTAAAAGACCAAACATTTATTTAAGAAAATAGATTAAGAGCGATTATACCTTGTTTTATAGGTCATGTCAATTTTTTCCTCAAATTATTTCCATGGCATTTATTCTTGTAATCTCTCTTTATTTGTTTACCGGGTCATCTCTCTTCAGGATTCCCGTAGCGCAATTTCAAGTAGGATTCATAACGTTCCGGATTGACTTTGCCATCTTTCACAGCTTGAATCACCGCACAGCCCGGTTCCTGGCGATGGGTGCAATCGTTGAACTGGCATTCCATCACCAGATCGCGTAACTCCGGGAAATAACCATCCAATTCTTCGGGTTCGGTATCCCATAGCGACAGGCGGCGCAAGCCGGGTAAATCTGCGACAAAACCACCACCGACCAGCGGGAACATTTCACGCACGACGGTAGTGTGACGCCCTTTGTTGGTCTGCGCGCTGATATCGCGAATTGCCAGGCCCAATCCGGGTTGAATCGCATTTAAAAGGCTCGACTTTCCCACACCCGATGGGCCTGTCAAAGCAGATATTTTTCCTTTTAAAGCCTCATGGAGTTCTTCCAGGCCCAGCTTTGATTTGACTGAGGTAAAGATTACCCGATAACCTAAATGCTGATAAATGTCAAAACGCTTTTGTACATCCTTCACATCCAGCAAATCGAGCTTATTAATAACAACGATCGCTTTCAGTTCCAGTTTTTCAGAGAGGACGAGAAAGCGATCGAGCATTCTAAGATGAGGTTCAGGGTCTGCGCAGGCGAAAACGGGGATGATCTGGTCGGGGTTGGCCAGTAAAATTTGCCGGTAATCGCCGCGGGGGGTGGGGTCGAGGCGGACCAATTCGCTGTGACGCGGTAGGATTTCCTCGATCACACCGGAACCATCCTGCAGTAAAGTGAAGTTGACTTCATCGCCAATGGCAATGATATCGCCCTGAATTTTGCGTCGCTTCAGCTTGCCCCGGATGCCGCAGGTAACGGTCTTTCCTTCGCCAACCCGGATGGTATAGAAACCGGATTGGTAGCGAACCACTTTACCTGTGCTGACCGGCGCTTCACTCATGGATTCGGTGTGCTGATCGTTGGCGCAGGAGTATTGGTCAGGTAAAAAGTCTGTTCCCATCGATATTGGGTTTCAGGGTTTCCAGTGAAATACGATTCTACGATGCGGCGGAAAATAGGTGCCGCGTATGTAGCTCCTTCACCGGCGTTCTCACAAATCACCACAACAGCGATATCCGGTGTGCCAGCTTTGTTTTCGGCTGTAAAGCCTGCAAACCAGGCATGGGGCTTATCCGTCGAATTGGTAGCTGTCCCTGTTTTACCATAAACAGCAAACTCAAGACTGGATAGAGTGGAATGAGCAGTACCGCGAGGATCACTGATGACCATTTTCATACCCTGGCGGACAGCATCCAGCGTCGCCTGTGAAACAGGGAGAGTTCCACGGATCTCAGGAGTGAACATTTGTACAGCGGTTCCGTCCTGGGAATTGATGCTTTGAATGAGCTGTGGCCGATAAAGCGTGCCGCCGTTAGCTACCGCAGCTACAAAATCGACGACCTGTAAAGGCGTCACCAGCATATCGCCCTGACCAATACCCATTTGTGAAGCTGAGCCATCATCGGTGGGGTTATTGATCGTACCGGTGTCTTCAGCAATCGCATCAATGCCGGTGGCTGCACCCAGACCAAAACTGCGTGCCATATCCGCCAGATAAGTGCCGCTTTTATGCCGGTAAAGATCCAGAGCAATATGGTAGAAATATGGGTTGCAAGAACGCATTAAGCCTTCGGTCAAAGTCAGCGGACCTGATGGAGGTAATCCATCATCCAGTGTCCAATCATTAAAAGGGGTACCCAGTTCAGTCCACTGACTGGTGCAATCATAGACGGTTGTGGGTTTATACAACCCCGATTCCAAAGCCGCGGACATGGTGATGATCTTAAAAACTGAGCCTAATGGGTAAGAGCTTTGCGCAGCCCGATTCCACATTGGGTTTGTGGGATCAGCCAGTAAATCATTGTACTGATACTGGCTGTTGTAATTATCCGCCTGGAACAGGTTCGGATCATAACCGGGCGATGATGCCATGGCCAGTATTTTACCGGTACTTACCTCCATAACGACAGCCGCACCGGTGAATCCGAGCAGAGCTTTTTGCGTTTGAATCTGCAGGGTTTTATCCAAAGTCGTCGTGATCGAATCCGGCGCTTGCGGGTCTTCATGTGCCAAACGGGTCTTGGTAGCGCCGCTCGCATCCATCACATATAAGTCAGCAGTTGGTTTGCCAGCCAGATAAGGTTCGCCCGTTTTTTCCAGGCCAGACGCCCCGACTTTTTCATCTCCGGCATACCCATTCTTTTTATATTCCGCCAATTGATCGGCTGTAATGCTCAGGGTATACCCAACTACCTGCGGTGCAATTCCACCCGTATAGTAGTATCGGTCCGTGTACTCATTGGCGACGAAACCGGATAGTGAGGTCAGGTAGCTTTCATATGTGGAATAGCTGTCTTTTGAGGCTTCGCCAACAGGAACATAAGCGCTGGAGATTCCGGCATTATAAGCATCCTGAATAATATTCACAGGTTTCAACGTCAATAAAGCCAGTTCTGCCAGTAGGTTTGAAAGGGTTTTATCAGACACATTCGCCGGATCCAGACCAAGCGAGACTGCATCAGTGGTAGCTGCAATTGGATCCCCATTGCGATCCAGAATATCGCCGCGAACCGGGTGAGAAATGTTCAAGAGCAAATGATCACCGCTGGCTAATTCTGGAATGATCATGCTGGCGTCCCATTGAATCTTCCAGGTACCAGATTCAAGAATCAAGTTCATTTCCGTTTGTTTTTGAATTTTAGCGAACAGGCTGGTAGTGAAATTGACCTGGTAGCCCACTTTGGCTGTGGTCGAATTCATTAATGTAGAGGTCACTCCATAATCGAGGCTGGTTACAGTCATGTTATTGGCAGCATCGGTATATGCAGTAGTGAAATCCTTTTCGCTGATGGCGTCCTGGCTGGTTTTGGCCAGCATGGCATACATCCCGGTATAATCCCCGGAAACCCACTTATCCAAGAAGCTTTTGGCAGTTGAGCTGACGTCAGGAACACTGGTCGTCATGACAACAGGTGTAGGTAATGAGTTGGTTTTAGGGGTTTGGGTTTGGGATGGAGTGCCGCCTTTTCCGGCGCAAGCGGTTAAGACAATCAAAAGTGCAAAGGCAAGGCTTCCTAATTTTTTAATTTTCATTCTTTCCTCCCGGGATTCTCCCGGTATTATCCGATATCTTCCCCTTTTAGAACGCGCTGATAAATGGGGCAGTTATAGGCTAGTTGGTCCTGGCAGGTATAAGGGATATTCGTTCTTTCACCGTACCCCATACGTCTCAATGTGCGTTCCAAATGACAAAGGGGAAGTCCCATCACACTGGCGAAACAACCTTTTATCTGATCCACCGGATGGAACTCAGTGTTTTGAATCCCATAAGCCCCCGCTTTATCCAGCGAGTCGCCTGATTTCACATAATTTTCAATTTCTTCATCCGTATAATGGCGCATACGCACCCGCGTCGTGCACAATTCCTGCTCCATGCGCCCGACTGCCGGAGCATAAATAACGATAGCCGTATGTACAAAATGAACTCGCCCGCGTAGTTTTTCCAGCATAAGATGAGCTTCTTCATTATCTGCCGGTTTGCCCAGTATTTCTTTACCATCCGCTACTGTCGTGTCAGCGGCTAACAGAAGTTCTTTGAACCCTGCTGATCCTGAGGTTTTATGAGCCTTGCTAATTGCCAGACGCTGAACATAATCGGTTGGGGATTCATCCGGCAAGACCGTCTCATCAACATCCGCAGGACGCACTGTAAAGGCGATCCCGCTCCAGCTTAGAATCTGTTTGCGGCGGGGCGAATTTGAAGCCAAGATAATCGAAATATCGGACATATGTTTTTTATTCTAACACATTTCATTTTGACCTCCCGCCGAGCACCGAAATGCAGGGAAATGTAAAATATCCAGTAAATCCAACTTTCTTGGGGATTCCCCTATAGGGGACCAGATCAATTTAGGGAAATCAAAATCCTAAGAATTAATCTCTTTCGCTTCTAACCACTTGAGTATAAAATGTCTATACAACCCAATTGCGGAGGACGTTATGGATTTATTGAAAAATAGGATTGCTGCCGAAGGCCGAATCCTGGGAAATGGTATTTTAAAGGTGGACAGCCTGATCAACCACCAGGTTGATCCTCAGTTAATGGATTTCTGCGGACAGGAATTCGCCCGGGTTTTCGCTGATTCAGGAGCCACACGAATCCTCACCGCTGAAATTTCAGGGATTGCTCCGGCATTGATGGCCGGTATGCATTTGAAAATACCAATCGTTTACGCCCGCAAGACCCGGCCGGTCACCATGCCCGGGATTGTTTATCTCACCACGGCGCCTTCACACACCAAAGGCAACATGGTCGACCTGATTGTCTCGCCAGAGTATTTAAAACCTGGTGAAAAAGTCTTGATCATCGATGATTTTTTGGCATCAGGTGCCACTATTTTAGGATTGGCACGCCTGGCCCAGGCTGCCGGCGCCAAAATTGTTGGGGTCGGCGCACTGATCGAGAAGACCTTTGAAGGCGGACGCGCAGCCCTCGAACCCTTGAACGTGCCAATCGAAACCCTGGTGCAAATCACCAGCATGGAGAATAACGAACTGCATTTTGGCAATTGATCAACGAGGAGAATTTGTTAATGGTAGATTCAATCGTCATTCTCGATTTCGGTTCTCAGTACACACAATTAATCGCCAGGCGAGTACGGGAGCTGCACGTTTTCAGTGAAATCGTTGCCTGGGATGCCCCGGCAGCCAAAGTACTGGCACTGCATCCGCGCGGATTCATTCTTTCAGGCGGACCGGCTTCAGTGTACGATGAGAATGCACCATTTCTCCCGGACTATGTACTCAAGGCAGAAATACCGGTCCTGGGGATTTGCTACGGGATGCATGCCATGACATTGGCCCTGGGTGGAAAAGTTTCCGCGGGCGGTGTACGCGAATACGGCCTGGCTGAAATCGACGTTAAGAATGAAAACGCGCTGCTGCCGCTCTCCCATCAAAAAGTTTGGATGTCGCACGGCGACCGGGTGGATGCACTTCCGGCTGGATTCGAGCCCCTGGCTTCAAGCAGCAACGGCATCCTCGCCGGGATGAGCCGCGCTGACAAGGGTTGGTATGCCGTCCAATTTCACCCTGAAGTTCACCACACCGAACGCGGCAAAGAGATCGTGCAGAATTTCGTTTATCAGATTTGCCGCTGCCAGCCTGGCTGGACAGCCCAGAATATCATCGATAGCTCGATTCAGGCGATTCGCGCCAAGGTGGGCGAACAAAAAGTCATCGCAGCGGTCAGCGGCGGGGTGGATTCGAGTGTGGCAACCGCACTGGTGCAGAAGGCCATTGGTCCTCAACTCTCTACTATCTTCATTGATACCGGCTTGCTGCGCGAGGGCGAAGTGGAACAACTGCAAATTGCTTTCGAAGAAACCTTCGATGCGAAACTCACGACGATCAATGCCGGCCAGCGTTATTTTTCCGCGCTGGCAGGGATCAGCGAACCCGAAAAAAAACGTAAAGTGATCGGCGAGTTGTTTATCCGGCTTTTCGAAGAACAAGCTGCTCGAGTTGGTAATCCCCCCTTTCTGGTGCAGGGGACAATTTATCCTGACGTGGTGGAGTCTTCTGGAACCGCGTTTGGCAAAGCGGACCGCATCAAATCGCATCACAATGTCGGCGGCCTGCCCGCGGACATGAAATTTTCTCTCATCGAACCGCTACGGGAATTATTTAAAGATGAAGTGCGCCTGATCGGCGAAGCGTTGGGACTGCCGGATACTCTGGTCTGGCGGCAGCCCTTCCCCGGTCCCGGGTTGGCGGTGCGCTGCCTGGGAGAAGTAACTCCTGACCGGGTGAGTCGTCTGCGTAAAGCGGATGCCATCTTCACTTCCGAACTGAACCAGGCAGGTTTGCTGGGCCGCCCCACTCGCGAGGATGCCCGGCAACTCTCTCAAGCCTTTGCAGTGCTGTTACCCGTGCAGTCGGTGGGGGTGATGGGTGATCAGCGTACCTACCAGGAGACCATTGCCCTGCGTGCCGTCACTACTGAAGATTTTATGACAGCCGACTGGGCGATGCTCCCGGCCGACCTGCTGGCTCGGGTATCCAGCCGTATTGTCAACGAAGTAGCCGGGGTAAACCGGGTGGTCTACGACATCACCAGTAAACCGCCGGCTACTATTGAATGGGAATAATCCGCATAATCTCCATGCTCGTTTGGCCGGTTTTCGCATACAATTCATAGTATGAAGAAGCAGCTTTTCCAGCGCAAATCAAATCTTCGCCCGACAGTTCTTGTCTGCCTGTGTGTTTTATTTGCCGCGATGCTGATTCAGCAGACAAGCCTGGCTCAATCCGGACAAACACTTTCCGTATCCAACCCGGATACCAGCGCTTATCCTGCTGTCACTTTCTATTTCTGGCCCATCGACCCATCGGGTAACTTTATCGCCGACCTGACCACCGCCGAAATTCATGTGCTTGAAAACGACCGCGAAGTCAAAGTCACCGCGCTTAACCTGATCGAACCCGGAACTCACGTCATTTTTGCGATCAATGAAGGCAAAACGCTGGCAAATTCCTATTCGGGCGAAACGCGCATGAATCGCATGAAAGACGTATTCACAACCTGGATCAAGAGTGAATCCATCACCACCACGGATGATTTCAGCCTGGTAACCAACAATGCCGTCGTGAAAAATCAGCTCGCTAAACCCGCGGACTGGATGCAGGCGATGACAGATTACAATCCCGACCTAAGAAGCGCAACACCTTCTCTAAACAGCCTGTCTCAGGCCATGTCGCTGATCAAAAGCCTGCCCTCCACCGACCATAAAGCGAGAGCTATCCTGTATATCACACCGCTGCCCGATAAAAATGATCTGGCTACCCTGCAAGAACAAGCCACCCTGGCAGCAAACTCCAATACTCGCCTGTTCATCTGGCTGGTCGGTCCGCAGACCTTCGCCAGCGAAGATGCCGCCACGGTCTTGAAGCAAGCCGCTGCAGACACCGGCGGCGCTTTCTTCATTTTCTCAGGTGCCGAGACCTTACCCGACTTGAATACTTATCTCAATCCGTTCAGCCACGAATATCAGGTCACCTACCAAACCTCAATCCAAAAATCCGGGACTTTCACCTTGCAGGTGCAGGTCAGCCAGAAGGATTTTGAATCCACTTCGCCAAAGATTTCATTTGACATGAAAGCGGAAGCCCCGAACCCGATCTTCCTTTCACCGCCTGAAATGCTCACCCTGAACTGGGTTAAAAACGCAGATGGAAAAACCTGGTCGCTGACTCCCGATTCCTATACAGTCAAATACATGCTGGAATTTCCAGATGGACACAAGCGGGACTTGAAGGCAGCGCGTTTGTTCGTGGACGGTCAGATGGTTTCAGAAGTGACCACTGCGCCATTCGACGAATTGAAATGGGACCTCAGCCAGTACACAGAAAGCGGCAACCATTCTTTGCAGATTTTTGTTGAAGACAGTGCAGGTTTCACAGCCAGCACCATTAAAACCCCGGTACTGGTGAAACTCAACCCCAAACCGCAAACTGCCTTCCAAAAATTCCTGGATAGCATTAATTACATTACTCTCGCCATTGTCGGCTTGCTGATTCTCATTGGAATTCTACTGATGGTTGTTTTCCGCAGGAAATTCCTTAAGCAGCAAAGCGAAAAAGCGATTCATAAAAAAACGGATGATGATCCGGTCAAACAGGCAGTGATCATTGATCCAATGGATTACGCAGATACCATCAGCAAAGAGGTTCCTGCCGATTGGCCCAGGCTTCCAGGGGCAGGCAAAGCCCCGGCAAGATTGCTCCCCATTGGCGGGGACATTCAGCTTCCACAGCGTAAACATATCGCTCTTCCTCTGCAGGAGACCATTTTCGGCAGCGATACAGTGCGCTCTGATATAGTCCTGAGCGGAGCGACAATCAGTCCGGTGCATGCGAAAATCTTCACCGACTCCGCCAAACATTTTTACATCGCTGACTGCGGCTCCGCCGCTGGAACATGGATCAATTACGCGCCAGTTTCATCCCAAGGTGCCCCTCTGGAACACGGCGACCTCATTAACATCGGCGCTTATTCTTTTCGCTTCGAAGAGATCAATCCCGAAGGGAAAACGATCCAGGTTACGCCTTACAACATGGAATAAATATCATTTCTTCTGCGCTGCATGCGCGCGCTCCAGAATGCTCTCGGTGCGCTTGATGACCGGCCTGTCCACCATTTGATTCCCCAGCGTAAATGCGCCTTTACCCTCTTCAGCAAAGTGTTTGGCTTCTTCCAAAATGTGTTCCGCTGCGGCAATGTCTTTTTCTGAAGGTGTAAATATCTGCTGCACCGGCACGATCTGGGCAGGGTGAATCACCTGCTTGCCTGAGTATCCCAACTGTGCCCCCTGTGTGGCTTCGCGTTCCAGAACCTCCCCCTCTTTATAGTTGACCGTTACCAGATCAATGGCCTGCAAACCAAAAGCCGACGCATACATCACCAGACGGCTGCGCGCGTAGAGGAGTTCAAGAGCTGCGGGGGTACGTGTCGCGCCCATATCAGTAACGAAATCTTCAGCGCCAAAAACCAACGCCTGCAATCGTGGAGTGGTTTCACTTTGACAGCAAATCGTCTCCAGATTAACCATCCCCAGTGCGCTCTCAACGATTACCAGCAGCGCGATGCTGTCCTCAGGCCAGCCTGAGGCCTGCTCGATATGCCGGATGGAAGAATCAATGCGGCGAATCTGATCCACCCCATCCACTTTGGGCAAGAGGATGCCATCAGGGTGAGCGGGCAGCACGGCTGCCAGGTCTTCTTCACTCCGCCCGGAGAGGTAGCCGTTCACCCGCACCACCTTCTCGGATATACCGAAATCGACCTCGTGCAGCGCCGCGGCGATAGTCTGCCTGGCTGCAGTTTTATTACCTTCCGCAACACCATCCTCTAGATCAAGCACGACACAGTCCGCACCCAACGCGGCCGCCTTCTCGATTTTGTGTAAATCGCTGCCCGGAACATATAAAAAAGCTCTGCGTGAACGCATTGGTTCCTCCTTAAATGCTACAATTTGATTATAGTCAACTGCAAATGAGTTGTCTAAATAAAGGGATCAATCAATGACTCAACATGCGGTTCAGACACTGCCGCCGAATTACAATCTTTTTTGGCATTTCGACCTTGCCCGCACGCGCGAGCTTCTCTGGGTAAATCTGGTGGGAATCCTCCTGCTGTTTGCCTCAGGGATTGGCTTTGCCGCACTGGCTCAACGGCTGCGTCCGCAGGCATTCTCGCCAGGCTCTTTCTTCGTACGCCTCTCGATTCTGCAGCTTCTGGTATTCATTGGGGAAGTGCTGCTCGTCACACCGGTGATGGTCGTCGTCCACGAAGGGCTGCATGGACTATTTTTCCGGGTCTTTACCGGTTCCCGGCCAAAATTTGCTTTGAAACTCACTTATGCTTACGCTGCTGCTCCGGATTGGTACATTCGGCGCGGCCCTTATTTCATCATTGGTCTAGCGCCTTTGCTGGGGATCACCCTGCTGGGAATTTTGGGGATGATAGTTCTTCCGCCAGTTTGCTTGTTTCCGCTTTACTTGCTGCTGGTCTTAAATACCAGCGGGGCAGCCGGCGACCTGTGGACAGTCGGCAAACTGCTTTTCTGCCCAACTGACACACTCATCCGCGACTGTGGAGACTCCATCGAGTTCTTTGCCCCCCAGGATTAAGTTCTTCATAATCAGAGTAAATGACTACCCTATTCCAGAATTACCTAAAAATAGATCATTCCACTAATTCCTCCACAATTTCTCGAAATAATCGAACAATTCTCGACAAAAACTTCAAGCGAATCACACCGCTAATGATTAATATGAGCTTTGTATTACTTCTTTTGAAAGGAGAAGCATCTTATGAAAAAAGTGACTCGTTATTCTATTGTTGGTTTACTTGTATTGAGTGTTTTATTTGTGAGCGTCGGTTCGGTTTTTGCAAATTCTACTACTACAAATGCCTGGACTGACCCCACCGCTACCGCTAATGAGAAAAATGTCACATTCACCAGTACCGTCCTCACTCAGGCTGACCTACCTGGTATTATCAATCCAGATGCCGGTATGATCTTCCCGGTTGGGTTTACCTCCGGTTCAGAACAATTCGGTGGCAACGGTATCGTAATCAGCGGCCTGCCCCTGACGGCTGACACGGTCAAAGTCTGCTTCAGTTTCCCTGTGTACCAGTATTCATGGCGCGGCTCGATTTATCAGTGGACGGGTTCAGCCTGGGTAGCTGAGCCTACGACGATTGTGGCACCTACTGGTGAAGATTCGCTTTATTATGCCTGTTCAGCTAAAGTCGGTAATGGAACTTACAGCCTGATCATGGGATATGACAGTTCTGTTGACTGAAAGACCCTTCAGCTAAAGAAATTCAAGCTATTTATACGATAAGTCAATCGACGAGGAGCCCCCTACGGCTCCTCGTTGGCTTATTAAAAATCAGACGCGACAATGCTTGTAGCTGCTGTTTAAGTATGTTAGAATTGCTTCGCCCTGCTATGATTGGAGGGGTGGCCGAGTGGTTTAAGGCGCTTGTCTTGAAAACAAGTTTGGTGAAAGCCAACGTGGGTTCGAATCCCTCCCCCTCCGCCTTAAAGCGTAGGGTTACAATTGAATACTCGGGGAGGTGCCAGAGTGGCTGAATGGGATCGCCTGCTAAGTGATTGTCGGGCTTTAAACTCGACCGAGGGTTCGAATCCCTCCCTCCCCGCCATGTACTCTCAAGCCACCGCAAGGTGGTTTTTGTTTATCGAATCCCCCCACTAGTTAACGCGTGGATATGACCTGCCAAAACCTGAGTGCTCGATATTGATCTATTTTTTTTGAGATTCCAACTCGTGCAACTTATTCTGGATTTGTGCCCTGTTTACGCCGCCATCGGCCAGTTCTTTTTCGCTTTTTTCCAAGAGTCTTTGATAAAAGGATTTAATTTCGTCCGAAATATAAGCCTTGGATTGATCTCTGGAAGCCAGTTGATTCAATATAGCTTCAGCTTTGGCATATTCTTTGACTTTTTCATAATAAGAATACAGATTTAGCAGGGTTTGTTCCTCAAAATCAAAAGATGCCAATTTTTGAAGCAAATCAGCGATTTTCTGAGATAATTTATTTAAACCAGACGGCTCCACGTTGATGCTAATGACTAAATAATAATTTAATGACCTTACATAACAATTAACGCTTTCATTGATACGGTTTTTTTGTTTTTGAATATCCCCTTTTTCCTTGAATAAATCCGCGATGAATTCCAGTTCTTCCAAATCCAAAGCATCATTTTTTGTGAGCAATATATACAAGTTCTCGTCATCCATCATGTCAATGATTTCCGCATCCATGCCAAGTAATTGTTCAAGAGTCCGATCGATGACTTGAATAGCCTCTTGATATTGACCGGCGCTTTTTAGCCCGAAAATCTTTGCAAACACTGATATGGCTTGCCTGATAATCCTTAGTACATAATCTTCTGAGAACATAATCCTTAATCCTGTTCTTTAGTTTGGAGAGACAAACTCGCACTGAACGGCTAAGTAATTCTTCGCTGTTTACTCTGAAACAAGCTCGGTCATTTTACAGAATACCTTACATGCAGTAATGAGAAATTCGATTCGAAAATTGCCAGGTTAATATTTTCCAACCCAAGCTTCCAATCAAGCATAATAGTACTTCAATTCATAATCGCATGGGTGGCTTAAATAACCTCTGGTACCCCGTCAAACGTGAAAGTATAACTTCAACTTATTTTTTTTTGCTTCGCCATCAATGCAAGGAATTTATAGAATGGGATTTGTCAGGGTGGTAATCTTGTTTGAAAGACTTGTACGCCCTTAGTCGATTCTCTAGTTAATCCGACTCGAATGCTAATAATTTGCATCTGCCCATAGCTGCTTTTTCGAAATTCTTATTTTCTTAAAGAAGAGGAGGGTTATCAATTGACTTTCTAAATTTGCTCTCTATAATCAAAATATGTCCCCGAAAAATCAAGATTTTAATATTGATGTTTTAGATGTCAGCCAGTGTTCTTACGCAGAGCGGGTCAGCGCGGCCGCACTGCAAGGACTGGTCAATCGGGATGGCCCAAGGATATTTCTGGATTATGGCATTTACGATGACCCACTGGCACGCCGAACCAACGAAGTCTTTCTCGATGACGAGATCTGGTACGGCAAATATCGCGACCTGCTGGGTGCGCAGGACCAGCGCAACCTGACCTATTATCAGCAGGAACATGCAGCCAGCAGTCAGGTGCTGCCAAACCTGAGCACCGCCGTGGAGAAGTACTGCGGCCATTTGCATGGTTGTGTGCTCTGGGATGTTGCCCTACCCGACACAGTCAACGTCGCTTTGATGATGGCGGCTCAAGAAGGTCTGCTCCCGGTCGAAGCCGGCAGCGCGGATTGGGCTGAGAAGCTGGGCCTTAAAGTGATCCGCGACCTGCGAGGACGCTGGTCCGATCGCCTCTCCCTTTACCAGTGGGCCTTCGCAGAACTATTCCCTAAATGCGAAACAGGCCGCATCGCTTGCATCGAGCCTGGTTGGCAGCGCCCTGAATTTCTGGATTACCTCGTCCAGCACAAAATTTTCACTTATAACCTATCCAGCCAAGAAAAAGGTCTGGGCAGCACCTTGTTATTGCTGCTTGCCTTTGGGCCGGCCTGGCTGCGTGAACTGCTATTCGCTCTGCATCTGGATGCGCCAGTGCGGCGCCTGGGTCTGAACTGGTTGGGCCGGCATTCCCCCGAAATTCGCCTGAACAACCAGATTCAGCGTTCGGTAAAATCAACCCATTACCCCACTTTATTTGGCTGGCACACCCAGCGCGATGACGAACTATCGTTCATGCTGCTGCTGTCGGCAAATGGCCTGCGTCTGGTTCCCACCCACCTCGCCAGTAACTTTTCTTTTCACAGCCAGGTTCAACCTTTAGCTCCTGTATCTCAGCCACCAGCGCCAGCAATTCCGGAACTGGACCCGCAAGGGGTATATCTCACCTTCACTCTATCCGACGGGGATCAGTTGATGATGATGTCCACCGCCGAAATGGGCAACTGGTACAGTCCAGACCGCGGCGAGGTCGCCTTCAACTGGGAAACCCAGCCGCTTCTCAGCGAAATCGCCCCTGCCCTGCTGGAGAAATTCCAGCGCGGTGCGACACCCGGCGATTGTTTGATTGCCGGCCCCTCCGGAGCTGGATATATCGTCCCACCGTTGGCGCCAGACCTGCCTACCTATTTACGAGAAACCCAACGCGTTTGCGCTCTCGCTGGAATTAATGTCATTACCACTTATGTGGCTGATCCTCCACGGCGGGTGCTGCGTCAGTTAGCTCATCAAAGCCAAGGAAAACTGAACTTTCTGGCCGGTTACGCCATCCTCGGCCGCGCTCCCCAACATTTAATTGGCGACACCATGATCATCGCCAACCAGGTCCCCAATGTGAATCAAATCTGGGATAAAGCCGAGACCCTGCTGGCGAGCGTCAAAGCATTAGCTGAAGCTCCTGCAGAAAAACCAAGGTTCATTGGCGTCCATTTGTTTGCTTACCGCACCGGTTATGCTGACGTGGTTCGATTTGCCAGACAGCTTCAAGACCCTCATATACACATTGTCCGTGCCGATGTTTTTCTTGAGTTAGCCCGGCGCGAGTTCCAAAAATCAGGCAGATAGGAGAGACAAATCGTGAACGCAAAGCTTCCAACAAAAACCAAATTTCTGTATGGAATCGCAGACCTGGGCATTTCATTGCTCACGGCATCTATCCAGTTCTTTCTTTTATTTTTCTACACCGACGTCGCCGGGATTGATCCGGGAATAGCCGGTACGGCACTACTGGTTGGCAAACTTACCTGGGATGCCCTTAATGATCCCTTGTTTGGTTATTGGTCCGATCGCACGCGCAGCCGCTGGGGGCGGCGCAAGCCATATATGCTTCTGGGAGCCATTCCCTTTGGGCTGACAATCTGGCTGCTCTTTTCGATACCAGCTGGTTTGGTAGGGGTAAAGGCATTCTTAGTCGTGTTAGGGTCTTTCTTATTGGCGGATACTTTCCAGACCATGGTCAGTGTGCCTTATTATGCGCTCTCGGCTGAATTAACCTACGATTACGATGAACGCACCTCATTAATTTCCATCCGCATGATTTTCACCGTACTTGGATACATTCTGGGCGCTGCCCTGACCACAGTGGTCGCAGGGTTCTTCATGAATCTGGGTTGGAGCAAGAATGCGGCTTACAGCGGAATGGGTGCCGTTTTCGGTTTTGTGGCGATGGTTACACTCTTGGTCACTACTTTTGGAGTAAAAGAGATCCCCAACCCAGACTTGAAACCGGCAGAGATGCCTGCCAAGACTCAACTCAAATATATATTTCGTAACCGTCCCTTCGTGCAATTCATGATCATGAGCACCATCATCAGCATCAGCTTTACCTTGCTTACCAGCCTACTGCCCTATTTTCTGACTTACCAGTTGAAGATGACGGCTCAGATTCCCTTTGTCATGTTTACCATGTTAGCCACGATCGGTATCTTCTTGATCCCCTGGCAGCAACTCTCCAAAAAGATGAGTAAAGGGCCCGCTTATGCTCTGGGTCTCGCCATCGCCAGCGCAGCTATTTTGGTGGCCTTCTTTCTGCCGGCGCACTCCACCTGGATCATTTATGCAGTCGCTTTTGTAGCCGGTTTAGGTTTCTCGGCTCAGTATGTTTTCCCATGGAGCATGATCCCTGATGTCATTGAAGTGGATCAAGCTTCCACTGGCGAACGGCATGAAGGAATTTACTTCGGTGCCAATAACTTCCTGGGCAAGCTTTCCGGCGCACTGGGTATCGCAGCCAGTGGTTGGGCGCTGAAACTTTTCGGTTATGTCCCCAATGTGGAACAAACCACTCACGCACTCTTCGGAATCCGTTTCTTCTTCGCTGTCGTTCCGGTGATTGCCTTTGTCATTGCTTTGCCGTTGTTGATCTGGTACCCGATCAACCGCAAGAACCATGCAGAGTTGACATCTCGTCAACAATAACAACCAAAAGGAGGGAGATATCGAATCTCCCTCCTTTCATTTTGCTTACCTGGTCACTTAACTTCCACTGTAATCGTAAAAGTCCGGGTAGGGGCCACGTCCTTTTCCCATATGCGCAGGTAATTGAATTTCAACACTGCCGTACCGGCTGTCAGTGCAGTGAAATGGTAGGTATAGGTCCCGCCTGACCCCACCAGCAGCGAATCTGCTTTGTAATCAGGGTCACCAGCCTGTTTGAGAATTGCGTCATTCGCGTCTGCCAACTGCCAGGAATAACCTGTGGTGGGATTGCCGTCTAATTTGACAGTGAGCGTTTCCCCTGCCTTGACAGAGATTATTTGTCCATTCATATCTTCGTTGACAGCATGGTTCCCACCATTACAGGCGGTGAGTAATGCTCCCGAAAGAATCGCCACCAACAATATACTGAAAAACTTTTTCATTCTTTGCCTCCCGGTATTTCTCATCTACTGACGCAGCTTAAGGGGTTCAAGTTCCCGGCTGGCTTATTTGAGAGCAAAGAGCGCCAAAATCAAAAACCAAAGAATGGTCGAGAAAAAGACTGCCCATTCGAGAATGGTGATGCGCGAGAAACGCTGACGTTCGGGGTAAGTTTCTGGATCAAGGACCTCTCCCTCCGGTTCATCCTTTTTCTTGCTGGTATCAGAGATGAACAGAAACACCGCGTAGCACATGACCGAAAGCAAACCAGCCAGGTTCGACAGCTTGGGGATGATCTCAAATTCAGGCGATTGGGTAAAAACAGCAATGCTGAACAACAGAACTGTCACCAGGCCAGAGCGAAAATAGGACATCGCCACCCAGGAGTGACTCTTCATATGATTCATCGGGAAGATACCGACAGCGGCACAGGAAAGAGCCGTCCAGATACCTACAATCAGGGCGATTTTTCCCCACAGGCTGCCCAAAGCCAGACCCATGCCCACCAGGAATGGAATTAGCACCAGGCCGCCTACGATCAGCCCCCAATTAAAGAGCGCAGCCAGCCGAGAAACCCCCACTTCACCCAATTCAGAAATAAAGTGATTGAGAATTGAGTATTCTTCATCCTGTTTTCCACGATAAACCAAACCGGCGATCAGCATAGAAATAATAATGAACAGGCTGCCTGCCAAACCAAAATAGGCGTAGTAGTGAATCAGAAAAGCACGAAGAGCGTCCCAGGCCATATTATCCCTCAGTGGAGCTTTTATTTTCTAATTGTAGCAAAGATCAAATAAGGCGGTGGTTCTGCGCAGATAAAATCCTCAGAAAACGTTTTGATTGCATCTATGTATAATTAACTCATCACTGGCGAAAGGAGTATTGCCATGCTCTGGGGAAAAGTGTTCTTGCTCTTTTTGGTCTTTCCTGGAATCGTGGATGCACTGATTCCAGGGTTGATTCTGAAATTATTGGGGTCTCTATCATTCAATAAATTCGGACCAATACAAATCGTGGGAATTGCACTTATTTTAGCCGGTCTGACAATGATCATTTGGGTGTGCCAGGCTTTCGTTCGGCACGGCAAAGGTATTCCCTCGCCCTTCGATCCCCCGGTGCAATTCGTCAGTTCAGGGTTGTTCCGTTGGCTGCGCAACCCCATGTACTTTGCAATCGCGCTGTTGATTCCCTTGGGGGAAATATTTTACTTTGAAGAACCCTGGTTGATCCTTTATGCAGCCGCACTTTTTGTGAGCCTGCATCTTTATGTGGTCTATGTCGAAGAACCAGCGCTGGCTCGCCGCTTTGGCAGGCCTTACAAGAAATATCTGCGCCTTGTTTCGCGTTGGGTGCCGCGCATCCCTCGGGATTAATCCATACCGATGTATGACGGCTTCGCACCCAATCACGACCATTTTGTGAATCAGCCTGGATCGAATCACTGCTTAAAAAAGGTTCTCCGCTGCCCGGCCATTCTTTATCGGTCGTGGATGCTGCCTGCGGCATTGACCAACATGTCATCTTCCTGGCTCAGCATGGATACGCCGTCAGCGCAGCCGACTTGATATTGTATGCAGGGCGCGGAGACTCAAAATGAATTAAATCCAACCCAGCAACTATTTGCCAGATTTTGGTTTTAACTATATAGTTCTGTATCATTCTTATCCTTTTTTAAAGAGAGAGCGTATGCAAATCATCCCCGTGCAAACCCCCGCAGAGCTGCAGGCATTCATCGAATTTCCTTATCAGCTTTACAAGCACGACCCGGTTTGGGTGGCCCCATTGCGCAGCGAACAGGCTTCACAGTTTGTTTCAACCAGTAATCCCATGCTCGACCACTGTACCTACACTCTCTTCTTAGCGAAAGAAGGCGATCAGGTCATCGGGCGTATCTCGGCTTTTATCGACCATCTGGCATTGGAACACTGGAAACAGCCCATCGGACTGTTCGGTTCCTTTGAGTGCATCGAAAATGAAGAGGTAGGGTTGGCCCTGCTGGGTGCGGCTCGCGATTGGCTGATCGCAAAGGGTATGAAAACGATGCGCGGACCCTGGAGCTTTGCCTCGCAAGAATGGGGGCTGGTCGTCGATGGTTACACTCCCGATCCGGTCATCATGGCCCCTTACAACCCCCCGTATTACAATGATTACCTGCAAAAATTCGGTTTGCAGAAAGCCAAAGACCTGAAAGTGTATGTTATGGATGCGGGAGAAGGCTATCAGATCCCGGAGCGTTATCTAACGCTGACTGACGTGGTCAAACGCCGCTACAGCATCACTGTGCGCCCGGTAGATATGAAGAACCTGCAAGCGGATGTGGCGACCATCATGGATCTGGCGAATACTTCCATCTCGGATAACTGGGGTTTCTACCCGGTGACCAGTGCCGAAGCCAAGGCGCTGGCACATGACTTAAAAGAAATCATCAACCCGAAAGCAGCCCTGATCGCTGAGGACAGGGAAGGAAAACCCATTGGATTCGCGCTTTCGCTGCCGGATATCAATCTGCTGATCAAAGGGTTGGACGGACGCATGTCTTTACGCCTGATCTTCAGAATGCTGGTCAAGCTGCCGCGTCTGCATCAGTACCGCATGTGGGCTCTGGGAGTGATTCCTGAATATCAGAGCCGCGCTGTGGATGCGCTGCTTTATCGCGCCACTTACGAAGCGCTGTACACTCCCACCACCCGGCTGGAAATCAACTATGTGCTCGAAGACAATGACCGTATGAATAATGCGCTGTATAAATTAGGCGCCATCGATCTGCGCCGCTACCGCGTGTACGAGATGGCGGTCTAGTCGAGGTCCCAGAAAGAATTAAATTGAAAGGCCTGGCAGGGGAACCGCCAGGCCTTTTTACAACAGGCAGCAGACTTGAAGCTGCCGGTTTAGGCTTTAATGAGCTCCTAGTGAACTGACACTGCCCAGACCGGTAATATTCTGGGTCAATTGAGGGGCGCCAAAATATTTTACTTTACCGCTGCCAGTGATGGACGAAGACAAAGAATCCACCGCCCACACTGTGGCGTCGCCCAACCCGCTGATGGTCACTTCCGCCTTGCTGCTTTGTAAATCGCCGCCTTTATAGTTTCCTGCCCCACTCAACCGGATGGTCTGATTGGTGGCTGTGCCGCTTACGCTCGCTGTTCCCAATCCACTCAGAGAAAGTGCGAAAGAATCCGCATTCAGAGTATTAATGGTGAGGTTTCCCGAGCCGGCCAATTCAAGGTTGGGATCCGTCACTTTGGCAGTATTTACGGTGATATTTCCCAGCCCACTAAGATGCATCGTTAATGAATCGGCAGTAATTTGACCCACATTGATGTCTCCCGAACCCGATAAACGGATATCCAGAGCACTACCGGTGAGTTCGTCCGCATTGATATTGCCAAAGCCGGATAATACTACACTAGAGAGCGACTTCACGGTAAGGGCATATTCGATCTTCTGAGTGGGGTCTACATTGATATTGGGTTTCATACCAATCTTGAGCGTATCCCCGTCGACTTCCGTTGTTATATAGGGCAGCAAGTTATCATCCGCTTTGATGTTCAGCGATTCACTGGTTCCCTGTTTGATGGTCAAATTGCCGATACTCTGCAATTCCACTTTACTGAAACCGCTTACCTGGCGCGCTTCAGTGGTGACCGTGCCCGAACCTTTTATGGTCTGTGAGTTGAACGAAATATTTACCCCCCCATAGGAACAGGCCGTCAACAGCAAAGCCAGGGTTAAAAGTAGTACAGTCGTAAAATATAAGTGCTTCATTAAAAACAACTCCTGATTTAGTCTTAATCAATATACGCAGACTAACCTCAGGAGTTGCAATTAATTACAGTTTGCAGAGAATGCTATTTCAAAGCGACATAGACCGGTTCTGAGCGTGCGGGGCGCGGCTGGACGGGTAGGACGTCTTCCATTGTGTACTCGTGGCTGCCCAAACCCAGGGCTTCACCGTATTGGAGCACCCGGTAAGGATTCTTAAACAGGCCATGCAACTGGGCAAATGGGTGCCCGCCGTTGTGCTGAACTTCCATGCTGTTGGGAACATTTTCCTCGATCAATGGGGAACGCCCCGTCACATCCAGGACGGCAGTATCCAGAGCAACAATGTCATCGGAGCCGAAAATTCCGGCATCGGGCAGGATAGACAGCCCGGTGAAACCGAAACAATCGCAGACCGGGGTCATCTGATTGGCTAACGCCAGGTGGACACGCTTCTCAGGAGCAAAGGTGGACAGAGAAATGGACGTGCTGATGGCGCATGCTTCCATGAAGGCATCCACATTCGCCGGCACAATCTTGAGACTGCCAGCCGGGGCTACTTGTTGGCAGCGCATACACTCGTTGCAAGGTTCGAAGTGGACGTGCAGCTCGTCAGGATCATTTTTATCGCTTACAATCGCCCCGAATGGGCAGGAATCAACAATTTTTTGCATCACAGCCCGATCAGGACAGTTTTCTTTGTACCAGTATTTGTCAAAGTGGCTTGTATCGTGCATTTGGCCGCGCGTTTCCTGAGTCACACAGCCCAAGGCTAGATTTTTGAACGCGCCGCCAAAACCGGTACAGGGATGCCCTTTGATGTGAGCAAAATTGATTAAGAAGGATGAATCCTGAATCATCCCGGCCAGTTTCCAGGTTTTCATATTCTTAAAGGGATGTTCGTGCGCGTAGAAATATTTTTCCTCAGGCCCGCCGGCGGGGTAGATGGGGCAGCCAAGCACTTCTTCGGTGTAACCGCGTGAAGCACAATTCTTGACATCCCAACTAATGTCGGTCACAAAAGGTGAACCGCCGCCGTCTTTCACAGCTTGCACAACTTTGCGCAGAAACACTGGGTGGATCACTGAATAACCGATGTCATTACCCACGTGCACCTTGATGCAAACCTGTTCCCCTTTGACGCGATCGCGGATGTTCAAACGATTCAGGATTAAGTCGAGTTTCGCCGGAAGTGTTTCACCGGCATCCAATTTGGATTGCTGTGGAGAACCGAAATAGACACGAGAAGCCATAAGTCACCTGTGAATTCTAATTTATACAAATAAAGAATGGGATGATTATATCAAATATCAGTGATTTTTAAATTGCATTCTCTCTCAGGCGGCCTTTCTCCTCTTCTCGTGTCCTCTTTTTGGCGTAGAGACAATTTCCGGCGGTGAAACAGGAATTTCTATTCGTTTTTCCCGCTTGACTATTTTAGAAAGATGCCTATAGTATTAATTATTCCTGTAAACTGGTTAACAAAATAGAAAAGAGGAATCATCGGCGTCAAAAGAATTGACTTCAAATAATTAATGAAAATTCAAGCATATTTTGGTCCCTCATATAATAAGGAGAATATTGTATGAAAAAGTTAAGTATTTTGCTTGTTTTTTGTTTCCTGTTTTCCTCAATTGGCATTGGAACAGTCTCCGCTCAAGACTTGCAAACTAGTTACATTCCACTCCTCACCCCTGGCTATGATACCTCCATCCCTAGAGCAGAACTCAGCCACCAGCAATTTCAACTTTTACTGCCGGAGTTAATGGAAGCAAAACAAAACGGAGAAATTACCAGCTTTGAGCCGGACTATTTTGGCGGGTTTGTGAAAGTCACCTACTCCTCCGATTCCATCGCTGGCAGCGGTATCTCGGCCCAGGCGGTTGGAGACCTGCAGCAGGCATTCGTACCGGTTCCATCAAACTCCGGGTCAGATACTTCTACAAGTTCTGCAAGCACTTATGCGCCAAAGATTACGCTTCACCTTTACAGCAGCTGCGTAGACATGTCCGCCCTCGGAGCGGGATACCATGTGCAGGGTACTCTATCTTCACCGAGCCGAGTAGTCGCTAGCCTGGATGGTCTTTCGGACAGCAGCGGAAATCTCAGCATTTGTTTTATCGGCGCTTATACAAATTTAATTCCCGGATACGTGGTTAATTTCAAAATTTATACACCGGGTGGATCTCTCCTGAAAACAATCACGGGTACTACCCCTCGATTCACTATCACAAAATTCGATATGCCGAATGCGGTTGTCTATGGTACCGCTGCAGCAGGGAAAACTCTTTCCTTCTGGTGGAGCCACCCTAACCTGGATGCTGGTGCCACTTCTTTGGAGGTGGGTAAAACCGCAGCTGCTTCGAGCACTGGAAAATGGAGTGTCGATTTTGGCAGCCAGGCAATGCGCGGAAATGATTTCTTATCACTTACCCAAACCGTAAATTCAAACTTATTTGCTGAAAATGATTTCTGGTTGCCCTCTTTATCTTGCGGCATTGGATACAATTGGTGTTCACTTAGCACTCTCCCCAATCTATCAGTTTCATTAAAAATTACACATGCGGGGGTTCTGCATACTTTTACTGGGAAGACAGATAACTCCGGGAATTTTATTGGTTACCTGGTGGACAATAACCAGGAACCAATTTTCCTCGCAATTGGGGATGGCATCAGCGGAACAGGTGCAACTGCTTTTAGACTGAGTAAGCTGACTGAAATTATTCATCCAAGCACAGGGAAAATCACCGGCGTAGCTCCGGCAAATTCATATTTTGAAGTTGCTTTTCGCGAGCTAGGAACATCTGTATGGAGTGGGCAATGGGTGCATTCGGACTCTGCCGGTAATTATTCCGCTGATTTTTCTTCAGTTGGTATCCCAACGGATCCAATATCTGTTTGGGTAAGTTACATTAACAGAGTGACAGGCAATCAGACTTATTTAAGCGATAAAACAAACCTTTGATAGAAACTGTTTAGAAAAACCTTCTCTGCCCTCTCAAGATTCTGAACTTCGATTTAGAATCTTTCAGGGGGCAGCTTTTAATAATAAACGCTAATTGCCTGCCTTTTTTACTTGATCATTTTTGAATAATGTCTATATTATTAACTATTCTAGTAAACTGGTTTACTATATAGAAAAGGGGGAATAATTAAGCATCAGTTCAATTGATTTCAAAAATTTAATGAATATTCAAACATATTTTGATCTCTCAAATAATAAGGAGAATGCCGCATGAAAAAGTTAAGTATTTTGCTTGTTTTTTGTTTCTTTCTTTCGTCAATTGGAATCAGCACCGTGTCTGCTCAAGACTTGCAGACCGGTTACATTCCACTGCTTACCCCGGGTTATGATACCTCCATCCCTAGAGCAGAACTTAGTCACAAGCAATTTCAACTTTTACTGCCGGAGTTAATGGAAGCCAAAGAAAAAGGTGAGATTACCAGCTTTGAGCCGGACTATTTTGGCGGTTTTGTGAAAATCACTTACTCCTCCGATTCTATTGCTGGCAGCAATATCTCAGCCCAGTCGGTTGGAGACCTGCAGCAGGTATTCGTGCCAGTTCCATCAAGTCTCGGGGCAGGTACTTCCATTGGTTCTGCAAGCACTTATTCACCGAATATTTCCATTTACCTTTATAGTAGTTGCGTGGATATAGGTGCTTTGGGTGCAAATGACCATGTACAGGGCACCTTAATTTCATCGGGTCAAATAATCGCTAATTTGGATGGGATCGCGGATAGCAGTGGAAATCTTAGCTCTTGTTTTGACGGTTCTTATTCAAAATTAATTCCTGGATACATAGTTAATTTTAAATTTTATTCATCGAGTGGAACATTTCTAAAGGCAGTCACCGGTACTATCCCTCGTTTTACTGTCACTAAATTCGATATGCTGAATGCAGTCATCTCCGGTACCGCTTCTGCGGGAAAAGCTCTCGATTTCTTTTGGAGCCACCCCAACCTGGATGCTGCGAACACTGTTTTGCAGGTGAGTAAATCTGGAACTGCCTCGAGTACTGGAAAATGGAGTGTGGATTTTGGCAGTCAGGCAATGCGCGGGAATGATTACTTCTCCGTTTCCTATTCTATTACTCAAACTTTTATTGCTTTTAATCAATTCTGGTTACCTTCTCTATCTTGCGGCATAAGATCCAACTCTTGTGTCCTTACTGCTATTCCCAATTCTTCAGTTTCATTGAGCATAACCCATGCCGGGGTCATGCATACTTTTACAGGGAAAACTGATAACACTGGATTTTTTTATGGTTACTTGGTGGACGGCAACCAGGAACCAATTTTCCTTTCTGCAGGGGATGTCATCAGTGGAACGGGTGCAACCTCTTATAAACTGCCTAACCTGACAGCGGTTTCTCATCCAACAACAGGAAAAATCACCGGTATGGCTCCGGCAAATTCTTATTTTGTAGTTGCTTTTCGCAAGCTGGGAATGAATGACTGGAATTGGAGATGGGTACACTCGGATTCTGCAGGTAATTATTCTGCTGATTTTTCTTCAGTCGGCATCCCAACAAGTCCAATCACTATCCATATAGATCACACTAACAAAGTAACAGGCAACCATACATTTTTCTATCCAGGAACTGGTCTGTAATCAACTGAGCTAAGAATCGCTTGCTCTCCCCCCTCAAAGTTCTGAACCTCGGTTTAGAATCTTCCAGGGGGGGGGGAGCTTTTTGTAATAAATCCCAGTTGTCTGCCTTTTCTTCATGTTTATTTTGGATAATTACCTAAATTATTAACTGTTCTTGAAAACTGTGTATATAATCGAATAAGGGGAAGATAAATGGCATGTGAAAAACCCCGGAGAATAAGCTAAATATGAAGAAGTAATTTTTTCATTTCCAAGGAGAATATTGCATGAAAAAGTTAAGTGTTTTGCTTGTATTTTGTTTCTTGCTTTCGTCAATTGGAATCAGCACCGTGTCTGCTCAAGATTTGCAGACCGGCTACATTCCACTGCTTACGCCTGGCTATGACACTACCATCCCTCGAGCAGAACTTAGCCACCAGCAATTCCAGCTTCTATTGCCGGAGTTGATGGAAGCGAAGCAAAAAGGAGAGATTGCCAGTTTTGAGCCGGACTACTTTGCCGGGTTTGTGAAAGTCACTTACTCCTCCGATTCCATTGCTGGCAACGGTATCTCGCCCCTGGCCGTCGGAGACCCGCAGCAGGCATTCGTGCCGGTTCCATCAAACCCCGGGTCAGATAATTCCGTCAGCCCTGTAAGCACATATGCGCCAAAGATTACCATTCATCTTTACAGCAGCTGTGTAGATATGTCCGTCCTGGGAGCAGGAAGCCATGTGCAGGGTACCCTCAAAACTTCAAGCAGAGTGATTGCAAATTTGGATGGGTTTGCGGACAGCAACGGAAATCTCAGCACTTGTTTTGCCTCAAATGTAATTCCTGGATATGTGGTTAATTTCAAAATTTATACACCGGGTGGATCTCTCCTGAAAACTGTCACGGGGACCGCCCCTCGTTTCTCTATCACGAAATTCGATATGCCGAATGCGGTTGTCTCCGGTACTGCTGCCGCGGGGAAAGCTCTGGATTTCTTTTGGAGCCACCCCAATTTTGATGCGGCCAACACTTATTTGGCGGTGAGTAAATCTGCAACTGCCTCGAGTACTGGAAAATGGAGTGTGGATCTTGGCAGCCAGGCTATGCGCGGGAATGATTTCTTGGCACTTACCCAAACAGTAAATTCAAACCTAGTTGCTGAAAACGATTTCTGGTCACCCTCTTTATCTTGCATCTTAGGGTCCAATTTTTGTATTCTAGCCGCTATTCCCAATTCCCAAGTCTCATTAATAATTACCCATGCCGGGGTCACCCATACGCTTACAGGAAAGGCCGATAACTCCGGGAATTTTTATGGATATCTGGTGGATGGAAATCAGGAACCAATTTTCCTTTCTGTTGGGGATTCCATCAGCGGTACGGGTGCAATTGCTTTTAAGCTGGTTAACCTGACAGCGGCTCCTCATCCGAGCACAGGAATAATCACCGGCGTGGCTCCGGCGAATAATTATCTTGCTGTTTCTTTTCAACCACTTGGAGCAGCTACCTGGAATAACAAATGGGTTCATTCGGACTCTGCCGGCAATTATTCCGCTAATTTTTCTTCAGTTGGCATCCCAACGGGTCCAATCAATTATTCCGTGAATTATATAAGCAAGGCCACTGGCGATCAGACATTTCTCCGTTATAAAACCGACTTGTAGTAATCAAGACTGTGTAGAATAGCTTCCTCTGCCCCCTCAAGGTTCTGAACCTCGATTTAGAATCTTTCAGGGGGCAGTTTTTTTATGAATCTGCTTACTTCCATAGCAAATAGACAATTCTAAAAATATATACCTCTTGACAGAACCACCATCCGTCAATAAAATGAAAAACATCAATACGACGTTTTATTATTGAAGAAAGGTTAATTCAATGCAGTTGGAAGAAACGGCTAGCGCAAAAGACGTGCCTCCTCTAAGTTCAAGAGGAGTTTTTGAGCTACCTGAGGACATTGCACAAAATAACACCGGGCAAATCACAGACCTCTGTGGTTTTTTAGTTTCATTACTTCCGGTGTTTAAAGAATTGAGATCACCGGTCTATTGACCCATATCCGTATTTAGAACTTTTTAATGTCTAGATACCGGCTGGTGATTTCACCCGCCGGTTTTTATTACCGGCATCGCTTCCAATGTTCATTGTAAACAGGAGGACAAGATGCCATTTATCAGCCAGATTATCGGTAGGACCGTGGTAGATTCCGAAGGGGATAAACTCGGCCGCGTTGAAGAGGTACTCGCGATTCAAAAACCCAGGGTTCAACACCCGGTCCTGGCGGCATTAGTCGTGTCAAGAAAAAAAGAAATCAGCTATTATCCATTCTCTGAAATTGCTGTCCTATTTGCACAGGTCATTCCCCTTTCTCATAAAAAAGAAGAACTGCCGCACTATCAAGTCAAAGGCGATGAAATCCAGGTCATTCAAGATGTATTGGATAAACAAATCATCGATACCAACGGCATCCGTGTCGTGCGCGTAAACGACCTGGAGCTCACCCGCGTGAATAATGAATACTATATCGCCAACGTCGACATCAGTTCGCTGGGGATTGTGCGCCGCATGGGTCTAGGAAAATTGGCTGACCGTCTGGCTGCACGCTTCGATCATAATCCGCGGAAAAGTTTTATCTCCTGGGAGTCTGTCGAACTGCTGCACGATCAGTTCATGCGCCTCAAAGTGCCAGTGGATAAACTCAGCGAACTGCACCCTGCCGACATCGCCGAGATTCTTAGCGACATGAGCCACATCGACAGTGGAAAACTGCTGGAGACACTCGACATCGAGCATCTTGCCGATGCCCTCGAAGAGGTCGAACCTGATTTCCAGGCGAACCTGGTACAAGGAATGTCTGATGAAAAGGTAGCCGATGTGCTGGAAGAAATGTCACCAGATGAGGCCGCCGACCTGTTGGCCGAATTACCTGAAGAACGCAGTAAAGATTTGCTGGACTTGATGGAAGGCGACGAAGCGGAAGATGTGCGCATGCTGCTTTCTTACCCCGAAGAATCAGCAGGCGGCATGATGACCACCGACATTGCCACCATCCGGCCCGGTTTGACCGCAGAAAAAGCCATCGAGGTGCTACGTAACTCAGCAGATGAAGCCGAATCCATGTTCTACGTATATGTCGTATCTACTCACCAAGAATGGGGATAGGCAAAGAGGGTGAGCCAAAAAGGGATTGAATCGCATCAAAAGCATGAATACCAGATAACTCCGCAGTATCAATCACTGATGCAATAGCAGCATAAGAC
>Ga0224522_1000101_pt1 | contig 43956 bp, 44 predicted proteins | sample CFST25metaG_FD_182733 | JGI IMG/M metagenome (GOLD analysis project Ga0224522, IMG submission 182733) | Peat soil microbial communities from Stordalen Mire, Sweden - C.F.S.T25 | ecosystem: Environmental > Terrestrial > Soil > Wetlands > Peat | place: Sweden: Norrbotten County, Stordalen Mire...
TACCGTTCCCATCCAACTTGAAGTTGGCATCAAACCTGCCGAAGTAGTGACCTATAATCCCCGCTCGGTGGATATTTCTCTGGAGCTGTTAAAAACCAGCCAGTTCGATATCAAGGTGGTGAATAATACCAACCCGGCCATCGGCTACCAGGCGGGTACTCCCAAACTGGATCAAAGCACAGCAACGATCAGCGGGGCGGCTTCCCTGGTGGACAGTGTTGCAGAAGTACGCGCGACGATCGACCTGCAGCAGGCGACCACAGACATTACGCAGCAAGTGAGTTTGCAGGCCTATGACCAAAACGGTTCGCCTGTGAGCGGTGTGGCGATCACCCCCGAAAAAGTAACCGTGAGCGAATCCATTGCCCAATTGGGCGGTTTCCGCAACGTGGTTGTCAAATTGACCACCAGCGGGCAGCCCGCAACCGGCTATCGGTTGACCTCTATTTCGGTGAATCCGCCTACCGTGACCGTATACTCCACTGATCCCAAGCTGGTGGAAGCTTTGCCCGGTTATGTCAACACAGAATCGGTAAGCCTGGACGGGTTGAAAGACGATCTCAATCAACAAATTGGCCTGATCTTGCCCGACGGGGTGACGATCGTAGGTGACCCCAGCGTCAACGTACAGGTCAGTATCTCTGCCGTTGAAAACAATTTATCTTTGAGCAATATTCCAGTGAAGGCGATTGGCCTGGCAGCCAACCTGACCGCTACGATTTCCCCTGCCAGTGTGGATTTGATTATTGCCGGCCCTTTGGTGACGATCAATACGTTATCGGTCGCGGATTTGCAGGTATTGATCGATTTGACGGGTATGCAGCCCGGGCGGTACACCATCCAACCTGTGACTACCTTGAACAATCCGAACCTGCGCATCCAAAGCATCACGCCGAGCACTTTTGAAGTTACCATCACCTACATTGTGCCAACCTCAACACCACGAAAATAAAGCTAACTCTTGACGAGAAAGAATTCAGCGCCTATAATCCGCCCCATTATGATCATTTCTGCTTCACTCTTGCGCGCTCGACGAGAAACCCCACTTTCATCTCCGGAAAGATGGGTTTTTTGGTTTCTGGTACGTTAGACTGAAGCGCAAAAACACGGTGATTCTAACCGCCATCCGACTGGATGGCGGTTTTTTTATTTCCCCAAGGAGGAAGTTCCTGTGGCAACTAAACAACATAAAGAGATCAAGAAAGTGGTTTTAGCCTATTCAGGCGGATTGGATACCTCGGTAATTGTTCCCTGGCTCAGGGAAAATTATGGCTGCGAGGTAATTTGCTATTGTGCTGATGTCGGTCAGGGTGAAGACCTGAGCGGCTTGGAGGCCAAGGCCAAGAAGTCCGGTGCCAGCAAACTAATCATCGAAGACTTGACGGAAGAACTGGCCAGCGATTACCTTTTCCCGATGCTCAAAGCTGGAGCTGTTTATGAACGTAAGTATTTGTTGGGTACTTCAGCGGCACGCCCGCTGATTGCCAAGCGCTTGGTGGATGTGGCGCATGCTGAAGGCGCGGACGCCATTGCTCACGGCGCCACCGGTAAAGGCAATGACCAGGTCCGCTTTGAATTGACCGTCATGGCACTTGATCCGCGCTTAAAGATTATTGCTCCCTGGCGTGAATGGGAAATACGTTCGCGCGAAGACGCCATCGTCTATGCTGCCGCGCACAATGTTCCGGTGGCGGCCACGATCAAATCCATCTACAGCCGCGATGCCAATTTGTGGCATCTTTCCCATGAAGGCGGATTGCTCGAAGACCCCTGGAACGAACCGGATGAGACCATGTACCAGATCAGCAGCAGCCCTGAAGGAGCCCCTGAACAATCGGAAACCATCGAAATCGAATTTGAATCCGGAAACCCCGTGGCGTTGGACGGGGTCAAGCTCTCCCCAGCCAAAATGATCGCAGCATTGAATAAAATAGGCGGTATTCACGGCATCGGCAGGGTAGACCTGGTGGAAAACCGTCTGGTGGGAATGAAATCACATGGCGTATATGAAACTCCAGGCGGGACGATTCTTTTGGCGGCACATAACGAATTGGAATCTCTGGTTCTCGATCATCAGACGATGCAATTCAAAGATATCGTTGCGATAAAGTATGCGGAGCTGCTTTACAACGGCCTGTGGTTCACACCGCTACGCGAAGCTCTGGATGCCTTCGTCAATTCCACGCAGGGACCGGTCACCGGTATGGTCAAACTCAAACTTTACAAAGGAAACATCATCAGCAGCGGGCGCAAGAGTCCTTTCAGCCTGTACCGCGAAGATTTTGCCACCTTTGGCCAGGAAGATGTCTACGATCAAAGTGATGCCGAAGGTTTCATTCATTTGTTCGGTCTGACCCTGAAAGTGCGGGCACTCAATGGTCTGCCGGTCTCAGGTATGGATATTCCGAAACCCGATTATTCGCGTTTCAAGAGAGATTAAGTTTTCCTATATAACTTGGTTAAGGAGGAACCCATGACCCTTTGGGGTGGAAGGTTTACCCAGGCACCGGATGCGGTGGCCTGGGATTTGAACGCATCGATAAAAATTGACCAGCGTCTTGCCTTGGAAGACGTTCAATGCAGCCAGGCGTGGGCGCGGGCAATCACTGCAACTGGGGTCTTGACCATCGAGGAATGTGAAACAATCCGTGTTGGCCTGGAGAGGATTGCATATGAATTTACTCAGAAGAAATTTGTCTTTCAGAAGTCCGACGAAGATATTCACACAGCGGTTGAACGCCGCCTGGGCGAGTTGATCGGTCCGCTGGCGGGCAAGCTGCATACAGGGCGCAGCCGCAACGATCAGGTGGCTACAGATTTCCGCGTCTGGCTGATGAAGGCTGTGCCGGCACTGAGCGGACAGATCACCGTTCTGCAAACAACACTGGTGCAACTGGCTGAAAAGCATATCCATACCCTCATGCCGGGGTATACCCATCTGCAGCGCGCTCAACCGATCACTCTAGCCCATTGGTTTCTGTCCTTTTTCTGGCCGCTGCAGCGTGACCGTGAACGATTGGCCGATGCAGCCAAACGCATCGCGGTGATGCCGCTGGGCTGCGGAGCGCTGGCCGGAACCACCCTGGCGGTCGACCGGGTCAGGCTAGCTGCAGACCTTGGCTTTACGCAGGCTTCGCCCAACAGCCTCGACAGCGTCTCAGACCGTGATTTTGCCGCCGAGTTTCTCTTCACGGCTGCGATGTGCGCGGTACACCTTAGTAAGCTGGCTGAGACGGTGGTTCTGTTCAGCAGTGCTGAATTCGGGTATTTTGAACTGAGCGACGCCTATTCCACAGGTTCCAGCTTGATGCCGCAGAAGAAAAACCCGGATGTCTTTGAATTAGCACGCGGCAAAACCGGCACCTTGATCGGCTCATTGACCGGTCTGCTGACAACTTTAAAGGGACTGCCTTCAGCTTACGATAAGGATCTGCAGGAGGATAAAGAGCCCGTCATTACTGCTTACGACACTTTGATGGTTCTCCTCCCGGTATTGGCCGGCGCGCTGGAGACGATGAACATTCACAATGACCGGATGGCAGCAGCCATCGATGACGGCATGATGACTACCGACTTGAGCGACTACCTGGTGGCCAGAGGAGTTCCCTTCCGCCAGGCACATGCAATTCTGGGTCATGCGATCCGTCTGGCAGCCGAAAAGAAAGTCTCCCTCAGGCTCTTGCCCCTGGAGGATTGGCAAACTCTGGGGCCGTTTGACGCGGATTTGTATGCCTTCTTCGACCCGCAGCATTCGGTAGCCATGCGCCGCTGTCTGGGGGGAACCGCGCCTGAGGCAGTTCAATTGCAGTTGAAGGAAGCCATTGCTTTGCTGCCCGAGTAAATAATTGGTTACATTTCTCTATCGTAAGGACAATTAATCAAGTGCCCCTACGGTTTTATATTGCGCATACCAGTGAATGATTATTGCATGATAGGTCCGAGAATAATTCTCATGGAGGTCTCAGACACACACTCGGATTTTTACCCTTATTTAAGGTAAAATTGAAGATTATGAAGGGAAGTGTGTGAGATGACCAAACCCGTTGTGGCTCTGGTTGGCCGACCCAATGTAGGAAAGAGTACTCTTTTCAATCGCCTGTGCGGTGAAATGCTGGCGATTGTGGATGATACTCCTGGCACAACGCGCGACCGCCTTTTTGGCGAAGCGGAGTGGACAGGTGTAGAATTCGACGTCGTCGATACCGGCGGGATTGATCCCTCCTCTAATAGCAGAAAAGCACCTCTTTCGATTGGCTCCGCTGATTTTATTCAGGAGATTCGTTCTCAGGCGGTCCTGGCCGTTGAAGAAGCTGATCTAGTTTTGTTCCTCACCGATGCCATCAGCGGGGTCACTCCGGCAGACAAAGAAGTCGCTCAGATTCTGCGCAAAAACCAACGCATGGTCGGCGATCAACCCTTCCCCAAGATATTTCTGGTAGTCAATAAAGCCGACAGCGCCAAACAGCGCGGTTGGGTGAATGAATTTTACGAATTAGGGTTAGGCGAGCCTTACGCAATCTCGGCTGTCCACGGTACGGGTACAGGTGATTTGCTTGACGCAGTCGTCGCCGAATTCCCGAAAAAAGCGGAAGAACCGGAAGAAGACACCGTCAAGATTGCCATTGTTGGCAAGCCGAACGTAGGCAAATCCTCCCTGTTAAACCGGCTGGCGGGTGAGGAACGTTCCATCGTGAGCCCAATTGCCGGGACCACGCGCGACTCAGTGGATACGAAGATCACTGTGGACGGCATTGACGTGACTTTGATTGATACTGCGGGAATTCGCCGCCGCGGACACATTGACCCAGGCGTTGAGAAATACAGCGTTGTGCGCTCCATGCGTTCCATCGAGCGCTGCGATGTGGCTTTGCTCATGATCGATGCGGTGGACGGCATTTCCGCTCAGGACGCGCATATCGCGGGGTTCATCAAAGACGCGTGGAAAAGCGCTGTCGTCATTGTAAATAAATGGGATGCAGTGGAAAAAGACAATTACACTATGCAGTCCTATACCGAACGGATCCGCAACGATCTGAATTTCATCGATTACGTGCCCATCCTTTTTATCTCTGCCAAGACCGGGCAGCGGGTTGATCAGGTGATGCCGCTGGCACTTAAGGTGCAGGAAGAGCGCATCGCTCGTGTCACCACTGGCGCGTTGAATCGTGTGATTCAGGATGCTCAGGATGTGCACGCGCCGACTTCGCGTACCGGCAACCCGCTTAAGCTTTTTTATGGTACGCAAGTACGTTCCGATCCGCCTACATTTATGATCTACTGCAACAATCCCAAGCTGGCGCATTTTTCTTATCTGCGTTTTCTTGAGAATCAGATTCGTAAAGAATTTCCCTTTACCGGGACACCAATCCATCTGGTATTAAAACCGAGGCATGAATAGTTTCCCAATGGAACGAATGAATACCAGACAGGAGGAATATTGCAGCCATCCATAGAATTACCGCAGCAAGCACCGGAAGTGCCTGAAAAGAATAGGTTCTGGCATGATGTCGGGGAAATTATACAGACCCTGATCCTGGCATTGATCCTTTATTTTGCCATCGATGCAGTTTTTGCCAGGGTGCGGGTGGACAACATTTCTATGGAGACCACTTTAATGCCAGGCGATTTGGTGGTTGTCAATAAACTGGCTTATAAATTCTCGCCTTATCATACAGGTGATGTCATCGTGTTTCACGATCCACTGAATACGAGCGAAGACTTCATTAAACGGATTATCGGGACTCCGGGTGATATCGTTTCCGTGCATAACGGGCAAGTATCGGTGAATGGTGTTATTTTAAATGAAAATTACATCAACAACATTGCGGATTATGAAGGTGATTGGGTTGTTCCCAACGACAGTCTTTTCGTATTGGGAGACAATCGCAATGAATCCTCAGATTCGCATATCTGGGGATTTGTACCGCTTTATGATGTAGTTGGAAGAGCCTTATTCGTATATTGGCCGGTCAATTACATCAAAGCGTTTGGCAATCCATATTGATGATTTGGGTTGATAAATTACATCGATTAATTCCGAATTTTATGGTAATCTTAATAGAAGAACCTCTTTAAAAGAGGCTAAGGTATAGACTATGGAAGAGAAACCAAACACACCGCTTGACTCAATGATTCCCTGCAGCGAATGCCAGGCAGGGCATATGCATCGTGAGTACATTGCCTATTACACCTGGCTCGGCGATGAATTAATCACTGTACCGGATTTTCCGGCATGGGTGTGTGATATTTGCGGGCGTTGTGAATATGATGAAAATGCGCTGGCGCGGTTATCACTGCTGCTCAGTCCTAATGCGGGCAAGACAACCAGCCCAAAGCGCAGGCTAAGTAAGAAAGAAAACAGCAAACCCAAATCGCAGCGTCCGACACCTAACGAGTAAATGAAATTAAAATGCAGCCTCCCGGTTTCAAATAGAAGCCGGGAGGTTTTATGTATGATCTTCAGCTCTTGTTTTATGATCTCCAGAAGCCGCGCCGCACCGGACGAACGTCCTCGGCAGTGACGAAAGCCTGCGAATCAGCTTCGAGCACAACGGTCTCGACGTAATCCACATCCTTGCGCAGTACGCTGGCGTGGAGCTCGAAGACGGTGCCATTCATGCCGCGGCCGGCAATTTCGGTGACAGCGTATCCTGAAGCACGCAGGCGCTCTGCGATGAATGCTCCGCGGGTGGAACTGATGATTGTCACCAGCACATGGCCGATAGCCAATTTATTCTCAATGAGCATTCCCACGATGTTGCCCGTGGCAAAACCTGCGGCATACCCCAATATATTTAGATAATTTCTGGATCCGGTCAGCACCGAACTGATGGCGACCACAAAAATAACGGATTGCACAAATCCTAAAACCCAAACATATAATTTCTTGCCCCGAACGACGAACAATACCCGCAGGGTGTCCATTGACATATCACAGATGCGCAGGCCAAAAATCATCAACGCAAATAGATAAGCGTGAGGGTCACTCCAATAAGCTGCTGAAAACATTTCGATTTACTTCACTTTCTTTTCATTGATGGCGGGCAGGTAGTAATCCGTCATATATTCTTTAAGCATGCGCTGCAAGCTGAATTGCGGGGTCAGGGTACGCAAAGTTTCCTTGACGACCTTCAGCCATTCGACCGGTACTTTCCGGTTGTCGCGATCGTAGAACAGCGGAATAATTTCTTTTTCGAGGCTTTCATAAATGCTCTGAGCATCGTCATTATCTTGCTGCTCGGTATCTGTGTATTCTTTTTCGGTACCGATCGCCCAGCCGTTTTTCCCATTGAACCCTTCGCGCCACCAGCCGTCCAAAATGGAGAAGTTCAATGCGCCGTTGAGTGCAGCTTTCATACCGGACGTACCTGAAGCTTCGTTCGGCCGGCGCGGCGTGTTCATCCAAATATCCACACCCTGCACCATGTAGCGGGCGATGTTCATATCGTAATCTTCCAGGAAAACGAGGCGGCCGCCGCTGCGATTATCTTTAACAGCGCGGTAGACTTGCTGAATGAGCAGTTTTCCGGGCTCGTCAGCAGGGTGAGCTTTGCCGGCGAAGATGATTTGCACTGGCCGGTAAGGATTGGTGATGATGCGTATCAGACGGTCAAAATCGCGGAACATCAGAGTGGCGCGTTTGTAGGTGGCGAAGCGTCGTGCAAAACCAATGGTCAATGAATAAGGCTCCAAAAAGACCCCGCCAGCAATCGCCTGGCTGGGAGTGACCACGCCGTTTTGCCAGGTTTGGCGGGAGCGCTCGTTTGCGAAATTGACCAGCTTATTTTTGAGGTGGCGGCGTACAGCCCACAATTCTTCATCAGGAATGTTCTTGATGCCATCCCAGTAAGCATAATCATCCAAATGCCGGGTCCAATCCGGGCCTAGGTATTGATCAAAAAGCAGCCCCATCCGGCGCGCTAACCAAGTACGTGTATGCACGCCATTGGTGACGTAACCGATGGGAACATCTTCCTCTTTGCGATCGGGCCAAAGGAAGTTCCACATTTTTTTCGAAACGTGGCTGTGCAGCTCCGAAACTGCATTGGCTCTCTCAGAGAGGTGCAAGGCTAATACAGGCATGACGAAGGTCTCGCCCCAGGGTTGGACTTGTTTCCCTAGATCGATAAACTGATCACGGCTGATTTCCAGTTCTGTCCAGACCTGGTTGAAATATTTATCGATCAACCAGAGTGGAAACATATCATTTCCGGCCGGGACTGGAGTGTGCGTGGTGAAAATATCACCGGTACGTACTTTATCCGCCGCCTGCTCATAAGTCAGACCGGTTCTCTTCAATTCGAGGATGCGTTCCAGGGCCAGAAAAGCAGAGTGACCTTCATTCATATGCCAAACGACCGGGTTGTATCCCAGCAGACGCAGCGCCCGAACCCCACCCATTCCCAGCAAGATTTCTTGCGAGATGCGTACTTCCAGATCGCTGCTGTACAGACGTGCTGTCAACTGGCGGTCAGCCGGTGAATTATCGTCGATATCCGTATCCAGCAGGAACAGATGAACGCGGCCAACCTGTAATTCCCAGATGCGGGCGAAAACGCTGCGGCCGGGGAGTTCGACTGAGATCTTTAAAGGTTTTCGGTTCTCGTCCAGGAGCGCAATAACGGGTACTTCTTTGAAATCGATGATCTTTACCCGCGTTTCCTGCCAGCCGTCCTCGGTGATGTGCTGAACAAAATAACCCTGTGAGTAAATAAAGCCAACCGCTGTCAACGGCATGCCTAGATCGGAGGCTTCTTTCAAATGATCTCCTGAAAGAATACCCAGGCCGCCGGCGTAAAACGGCATCGATTCGTGCAGCCCGAACTCAAAGGAAAAATAAGCGATTTGTGTATCGACTAATTTTGGGTAAGTTGTTTTGAACCAGGTGGCATCATCGTTAAGATAAGCCTCAAATGCTTCTAGCGTTCGATCATAATGATCCAGATAGGCTTGATCATTCATGGCTGCGTTGAGGCGGGTGCGGTCCATCTTGCGCAGGAATGAGATCGGATTATGGTTCACTGCATCCCAGAGTAAGGGGTCGATGTATTGGAATAAACGCTGCCCCTGGGGATTCCAACTCCACCAAATGTTCTGGGCGATTTTACTTAAGCCTTCGACGCGGCGCGGCAAATTGAACGAATTAGGATAATCACGAATAATTTTTGTCATGAACACTCACTTATGATTATTTTATATTTTATTTGTTTAGACATACTACACCCATTTGTTTTTACTCACCTGTATGAGGTTTTTTTGTAATGGGATAACTCGATTATACCTTAATTCATTGTTTATAAAGCTGACTACGAGCCTTGTATATAGAACGAATGCGGAGTGAATAATGCAAAAGTAATGCCGGTTTCGTTTGATCCCAGCACTACTCCAATACTTAATTGGCCGATTCCATACCGATTATTTTCCAGGGAAGAGCTTATCGAAGATCTCCGGAGCAAACTTCTCGACTATTACACTGGCGATACCATTTTCCTTGCAGATGGCCTCATACATATCCACACTGGGCCGGCGGATACGTTTTTGGGTTTCCACTTCCAATCCCCACAGGCCAAAACGCTGAGTCCAACCGCGTTCCCATTCGAAATTGTCCACCAGGCTCCAGTGAAAATATCCCTTGACGCGCCAGTTGAAGTTGGCCGCGCGCCAGACCTGGTGCAAATGCTCAATGGTATAGCGCGGGCGAAGGGTATCCTTGTCGTCCTCCACACCATTTTCGGTGACAATGATTGGCAGGTCGTAACGGTGTGCCCATTTCAACGCATCGAACATGCCTTCGGGAATATCCGCTATAAACCCTGTCGCGCTGAGGGGAGCGTCCTTGGGATAAAAACGTGAACCGAACATTTCGCCTGGTTTGAACAGATTGAATTTGACCATGTCGCGTGAATAATAATTGACGCCAATAAAATCCTGGGTATGGGCGGCTTCTGGAATGTTGACCTTTTTGAAGACAAGGTCGAGTTTGCCATCTACTAGAGCATCTGTGAAGGAGTTGTTATAAATCTGGTTCTGGATGTTGGTAGGAATATGATCGAGCGGAAACCAGGAACGGGCAGCTCTAAGGCTGCGGTAATTGATCGCTACCCCCACTTGGGCTTCAGGTTGAATCTCGTGGATGGCTTTATAGGCCAGCGCATGCCCTTTGATCAAATTTACCATAACGGTTGCTGCCAATCCAAGATTATTCTTTCCGGGCGGGAACGGCCCGCCCACCCAGCCGCACATAATATAAACATTGGGTTCGTTGATAGTGACCCATAGGTTGACGTATTCCTTGAATGCAGGCAGTACATGCCGGACAAATTTCTCAAACAGGGCAGGGGTGGCAGGGTCTTCCCAACCACCGGCAGCCATTAACCACAGTGGATCGGTGAAGTGGTGCAGGGTGACCAGGGCGGTCATTTGATGTACGCGGAGCCAGCGCAGCATTTCTACGTAGCGATTCAAAGCCTGATTATCCCAGCTGTCGGCAGTGGGTTGGATACGGCTCCATTCGATAGAAAAACGATGAGCATTTTGGCCGGTATCATAGGCACGTTGGAAATCTTCCTGCCAGCGGCCTCCCCACCAATCACAGGCCAGCTCGGCTTTTTGACCTTCAACGATACGGCCAGGCTGATTCTCCCAATCAGACCAGGAATTGTTGGTGTTTTGACCTTCCATTTGATGTGCAGCAGTGGCGGTACCCCACAGAAACCCTTTTGGAAAATGATAGGTTGCTTCCGGCATGAAGTTACTCCTATAAACAAGATAGTCTTTTCAATAATGAACGAACACTTCTATTATAGGATAGTTAAAAGAAAACAGGCCTGGCAGGAAGCAGCAAGACCTGTTAAGTCACCTGATTAGATTAATTCTTACATACCGGCCTGATAAGCGATGCTCAATGTCCCAGGGCCGACATGGCTGCCCACTACAGGGCTGACCCAGCTCAAAATGCTCTCGACTGGGTTGAATTGTTTTGTGATTCGATCCAGCAGCGCGGCGGCAGTTTCGGGGGCGTTGGCGTGAAATACTGATAAGCGTACCGGGGTTTTACCCTGAATGTCTTTTTCGACCAGTTGGATCATCGCTTCGATGGCTTTAGCGGAGGTGATGGAGCTCTTGACGGCATCGATTTTTCCGTCGCGGATGGAGAGGATAGGCTTGATGTGCAAAGCGGCTCCTAACAAACGTCTTGCGCCGCCGATGCGTCCTCCCAGATATAGATATTTGAGCGTGTCCACTGTGAAATAGACCCCAATATGCGAATAAGCTTCAAGGGCGAGTTTCTTGCATTCTTCCAGGCTGGCGCCGGCCTGGGCCGCTCTGGCTGCAGTCAGAACCTGAAAGGTTAAAGCCATTGACACCAATTTGGTGTCAATCACTTCGATAGGATCATTCTTAAAAGATTCTTTTGCCTGAAAGGCGGAGTAAACCGAACCCGAAATTCCCGATGAAATTGGCAGGTTGAGCACCTGATAGCCTTCGTCCAGGAGTTTTTTGAACATTTCTTGATAGGCGTTGACGCTGACCTGGCTGGTGGTTGGTAGAGTTGCGCTTTTTGCCAGCCGCGTATAAAACTCTTCGGGAGCCATATCGATGCCATCGCGGTATGATTTTCCATCCCAAATCACAGAGAGGGGAATTATCTTGATGGGTAAAGTGTCCACATATTCTTGAGGCACGTAAGCGGTGGAATCTGTGAGAATGACAACTTTATTCATAAATGCTCCTAAACCGTTTCAGTTCTTAAAGTATACCGGTTTATTATTTTCGGTATATAGGAAAGAGGTCATATTTTAACCTACTTTCCATCTAAACCCAAGCGAAAATGAAAAGAGTCCAATTATCTTATGATATGATGAGGTCAAGGTGTTCCTTTGCGCATGAATGTGAGAAAAGTCCTTATAATTATCAACCTGGCTCTGTTTTTAACCGTTTTTTTGAGCGGTTGCGGAAGCAAAGATTTATTGCTAGGTAACTGGCAAGAACCAGTTTCTGGGATTACCCTGACATTTAAAGACGATAATAGCGTAATCGTCAGCCTGGGTGAGACCTCTTATACAATGCAATTTACTGAGCAAACCCCAAATGGTCTGATTATCAAAGTGGTTACTGATGGCTCGATTCCCGATCTGACGATGAATTATTCGGTCGATAAAACGAAATTAGTCATTACCATGAATGGATCGGAAACTGTTTTTGAGCGCATGAGGTAGCTTCGTACATTATGTTTTTGTACACCGTCTTCACCACGAAAAATAAGCAAAACTCACTTTACCTTAATCTCACTGTGGCAAAATTTAACCTATATACGAATGGTTTCGTTCCTGTTAATCTCCCGGAGGATTAGTTGATTTCACAGCCGTCCCAGACAGACTCCGAAAAAACAGCCAAGAAAAAACCTCCGGTAAACAAGTTCGTCATCGGCGGTGTGTTGGTATTCGTGGCCGTTGTGATTTTGGCTGTCGCCAGTTTGCGAGGGAATACTCAGTATTTTCTGACTATCGATGAGCTGCTCTCCCGCACGAGCGGTCAGACGCAAAATGTACGGATTTCCGGGGTGGTGATTGGCAATTCCATTGCGTATAACGCTGAATCAAACACGCTGACCTTTGAAGTAGCCAATATCCCAGGTGACAATACTACGATTGAAAAGATGGGCGGTTTAGCGGAGGTTTTGCATGTGGCAGCAAACGACCCCACTCTGAAGCATCTTAAAATAAGCTACCAGGGGTCAAAGCCAGATCTATTGAAAGATGAAGCTCAGGCGATTATGACCGGTTCATTAGGCAGCGACGGAATTTTTCATATCAGCGAATTATTATTGAAATGTCCTTCGCGTTATGAAGATTCGTTACCTGCGCAGGCAGACCCTTGAGTAAGGGCCGCAGTTTTCCCCGCTTATCAGGAAGAGCATGATCGCAAACCTAGGTTTTGGATTCCTTTTTATCGCTTTCTTAATCAGTCTGTATGCTATTGCCACGGCTTCATATGGAATACGCACACGCTCATCCGTTTTTACTGAGTCCGCTCGCATTGCTGCTGAAGTAGAGTTCCCATTAATCAGCCTTTCTGTCGTGATTTTGCTTGGTTTGATGCTTTCCTCTCAATTCCAATACACTTATGTTTTTCGGGTGATCAGCCAGGATATGCCGCTGCTGCTCAAAATTACGGCACTTTGGGGAGGGCAATCCGGTTCTTTACTCTTCTGGGTATGGCTGCTTTCCGGTGTGACGGCTGCCAGTTTTATGTGGGGAAAAACGAAGCAGATGAAGCAGTTGACCCCCTGGGTTGTGATCGTGACCATGACGATACTGGCCTTCTTCTTGTTCATGGTGCTCTTTCTTGAAAATCCATTCGAACGCATCTGGATAACTACCGCTGGTCAAGTGGTCACGTCGTTCATTCAACCAGCCGGAACTTACCCGGTTTTTCCATCTGCCGGGATCGGCTTGAATCCCTTGCTGCGTAATTTGGGAATGGTACTTCACCCTCCCATGCTTTACCTTGGATTTGTCACCTTTTTGATCCCATTTGCTTATGCACTTGCCAGTTTGATCACCGGAAAGAGCGATAGCCAATGGCTGCAGGTGACTCATGGCTGGTCGCTGGCAGGGTGGATATTCCTTTCTGCCGGGTTGGTACTTGGCAGCCGCTGGTCGTACGATGTGCTGGGGTGGGGAGGTTACTGGAGCTGGGACCCTGTGGAAATTGCGGCTTTGATGCCCTGGTTGACAGCGACGGCTTTTCTGCATTCGGTCATTTTAGAAGAACGCCGGGATTTGTTCAAACGTTGGAATTATGTGCTGGCGCTGCTTACGTTCTGTTTGGTGATTCTGGGAACATTTCTCACCCGCTCAGGTGTGCTCTCCTCTGTCCATGCCTTTTCGGAATCTTCAATTGGGCCGGTCTTCTTCGTGCTCATCGGTCTGATCTTGGTCGTTTCTCTGGGGTTATTGCTATGGCGCTGGAATCAACTGGCTGGCAGCGGAGAATTAGGATCTGTATTCTCCCGCGAATCATTTTTCTTGTTTAACAATATCTTATTCATCTGTATTTTCTTAATTTGCCTGACGGGTGTCCTTTTCCCGATTATTTCTGAAGTTTTCACCGGGCAGCAGGTCACAGTGGGCGCCCAGTGGTACAAATCCACTACCGGACCCTTGTTTGGGTTGCTCTTAATTCTCATGGCAATCGTTCCGCTTTCGGTTTGGGGTGCTTCAACTGTCAAAGGCCTCGGGAAAACCCTTTGGAAACCTGCCGCTGTCTCGCTTTTAATTCCGTTGGTTTTGTTTTTATTCGGACTGCGCTCCTGGGAAGGAATTCTGGGATTCTGGTTGGGCGGGTCGGCGTTGTGCATTTTAGGTTTCGATTTGCTCAGGACAGTGGGGGCCCGCAGCCACGCTCTCCATGAGCCATTCTTAGCTGCTTGCTTCCGCCTCATCGTAGGAAATCACCGACGCTACGGCGGCTATCTGGTGCATTTAGGCATTGTGCTGATGGCTCTAGGGATCATCGGAATGGAGTTTTTTCAGGTGCAGACCCAGGTCACTTTGAACAAGGGGACTCCTGTATCCTTTAAACAATTTTCCTTACAATTTGAGGGTCTCAATACATTAACCCTCGCTAACAGCAACGAGATCACTGAGGCACAAATTGTGGTCAATCAAAGCGATGGTAAGTTTTTTACGCTGTCCCCTCAGGTCGAAAATTATCCGAAATTATCACAATCGGTCACCATTCCTGCCGTACGCAGTACATTGGCTGGAGATGTGTACATCGTTTTAGTGGATTGGCAGCCTTTCTCAACTTCCAGTGCCACCTTCAGGGTTTACTACAATCCGCTGGTTGCCTGGTTATGGATCGGGGCAGTGGTTCTCATCCTGGGTGGTCTATTCGCATTTTGGCCGGCTAACCCGAAAGCAGTATCAGAGCAAAAACCATGAAGCCGTTACAGAGCTTTTCACGTAAGGTTTATAGTATCGTGATTGCTATTTCGATACTCATCGAAGTCATGGCTGTTGCAGTTAATTCAGTAAGTGCTCAAGCGCAACCGACACCCTCGGACGATCAGGTCAACGTTGTTGCCAGCCAGATCTACTGCCCGGTATGCCAGAATATCACATTGGACGTATGTGGTACGGCTGCTTGCGCGCAGTGGCGTGAGTCAATCCATGAAAAGCTGGCACAAGGAGAGACCCCAGCGCAAATTAAGAATTATTTTGTCCAACAATACGGCGACCGCGTTTTGGCAGTGCCTCCGCGGACGGGGCTCAACTGGTTGTTGTACCTGCTGCCAGCGTTTATCCTGCTGGCTGCGCTCATTTTGAGCGTTCAATTTATCCATTCTCACCGGGTTACCCCTGCAAATTCAGTCAGCGAGGTAGATGAGCCCACGAAGGAAGACCGTCATGAATGACCCACTTGCGGCAGGGGCAGCAAAGACTCCAAAAAAACACTTGCCAATCTGGGTATTTATCCTTGCCGGTGTAATTTTATTGGGTTTTTTGGTTCTTCTGGCAACTGGGCTGCTTTTAAACCGGCAGCAAGCCTTAACCCTGGGCAGCCGTGTGGAACCCTTCAGCGTGACCAGTTTCGACGGGACGGTCATCTCTACCGCTGATTTGCATGGAAAAACGGTGTTGCTCAATTTTTGGGCATCCTGGTGCACGACCTGCGTCGACGAAGCGGCAATTTTAGAGCAGGCCTGGCGAAAGGTTTCACCAGATCAGAAAATTGTATTTATTGGCGTCGATTATGCAGATACTGAACCTGCAGCCAGAGCTTTTCTACAAAAATACGGCATTGATTACACCAATGCTCCAGATCTTCGTTCAGCGCTTTCTCAGCAATTTCGTATCACCGGTGTGCCCGAAACTTATTTGATTGGCGGCGATGGAACGCTCAGCGGAATCAAAATTGGGCCATTCACTTCATTGGATGAGCTTATGACTTTCCTGGGTCAGAAGTAGAACATTCGGCAATGATAATCACACAGATATTTATCTTACTGGCAGTTGGTATCCTCGCATTTGCGTTGATCACGCGTCCTTTTTATGATGATGCGAAGCCACAAACTGAAGAGGCGGAAAATGATTTGAGCAGTGCCTATCGAAAACGGTTAGATTGGGCGAAAGATCTCGACTTTGATTTTTCTGCAGGAAAAATTGAAGAAAATGATTACTGCGCTCAAAAACAGGTGCTTTTATCCGAATCGGACGAACTTCTGCAGGGGATGACCGCCATTGATACCCATTCTGATGCTGAAGGCAAACAAATCGAAGCAATGATCTATCACCGGCGCATGGAGCGTGTCGAGCGTTCAGCCGGATTCTGCGTCAAATGCGGCAGCCCGCTGCAAAGGTCCGATGTGTTTTGTCCGAAATGTGGATTAAAGCTTAACTAAGCGTACCCTTTATGAATAACCATTTGATCAGAACCAGTTGGTTACCTCTCGTCACAATTTTTACATTCTTCATCAGCGGATGCGTGAACAAGTCAGCCACTCAACTCACTGGTGAAGAAATCGAGTCAGCCGAACCAACGGTCATTTCCCCATTATTATCTCCATCGCTCGCGGCCGGGAAAAGCGACTTTCAACAATATTGTGCGAATTGCCATACAACGGCTGATACCGAAGTGAAAATTTCAAAGACATCTTCTTTGAAACCGATCTCCAGCAATTGGCTGCAGCAAACAACTCCAACCGAAATGTTTACTTATTTATCTGAGGGGAATTCTGATCATGGCAACAGTTTTTCAGCTTTATCAACCAGCAAACGTTGGGATTTGGTGGCCTATTTACTTTCATTGGTTGCTCCGCAAAGCAGCCTCAGCAGCGGTCAGTTGATTTATCAGAATTTGTGTCTTTCCTGCCACGGCAGCAGCGGCAAAGGCGATGGAAGTCAGGCTATATCCAAAGGTCTGGTTTTGACCGACTGGCAAAGCGAGCCGTTATTGCCGGATTACTCCAATGCAGCTCTTAACGATGAAATCCGCTCCGGAAACGATCATGGAATGGGCACTTTTTCTGTTATGTTGAGCGATGCGCAGCTTTGGTCAATGGTGGTTACATCGCGAAATTTTTCTCTTGCTGGTAACTCGACTAATGCCGCCTCATCTAGTCAGAGTTTGGGTAACATACAAACTTCACAAAACGAAGGGTACTTTACCATCAATGGTATGGTGAGCAATGGATCTGGCACTGACCTGAGTGATTTAAGTGTGGCCAAGCTTTTGATAACCAGCGGCGGACAAAGTTTATCGGACTTAACCGCTTCTGTAGCCGGGGATGGGACTTTTTCGTTTGTTCTTGTTCCCTACAATCCGGCATGGAGTTATGTCGCCGAAGTCAGCCACAAAGCGATTACCTATCAATCAGCGCGAGTCTCCGGCGAAAATATCAAAGCCGGTGATTCGTTATCGCTCCCGATCAAAGTTTACGACGTGATTTATGACACCTCGCTGTTACGAGGGGAACGATTGCATATTCTGTTGAATTTCAACGCCGAGAATACGATCCATGTCACCGAAAGTCTCTTGATCGATAATCCATCCATGTTCACGATATCCCCGGAAAATGATCAAACACCGCTTCTGCAATTTATTTTATCTCCCAAATCACAAAATGTGAATTTCAATGAGTTTTCGAATTCACAATCTTTAAAGATGGTGGATGGAACATTGAGCGATTGGCAGCCGATCCTTCCCGGCGGCGTGCATCAAGTGATGTTCGAGTATGATCTGCCCTTCGAAGGCGGTCAGGCAATCGAATTCATCGCACCAATTCAGGTGACCTCGGCAATGGTCATGGTGGAAAACCAGGGTAAGGCTGTAGCCTGTACGGGCATGCAATCTTCCCCAGATCAATCTGCCAATTTCCAACCGCTGCTCGTTTTTACCGGTTCAAACATTCAAGCGGGAGAAAAATTGTCCTTGCATTGTTTTGATAAAAATGAAATTTATCCTCTCATCATCGGTATCGGCGCTTTACTTTTTGCTGTATTAATCGTTATATTGATCGCAGTGGATAGCAAAAAGAAAGGTACACTAAATCAGAAGAGGCATGGAAAAGACCCCAAGAAAACGACCCTGCTCGATGCGGTCATTACCCTTGATGATCAGTACAAAGCAGGTGAAATATCGAGCGAGGTCTACCGCGCGAAACGGGAAGAATTGATCAAGAAGTTGGAAGGGGAATGAACATCACCTCGACTGTGATCGACGCCCGAGGTATCTGCAAAGCATATGGCCCCAGGAAAGTTTTACGCGGCCTGGATTTCTGCGCTTATGACCACGAAACGGTTGCCATCATGGGGGTTAATGGGGCAGGCAAGACCACTTTACTGAATATTCTGGCGACACTGCTGGCTGCAGACACGGGTCGGTGTACCTATTTTGGAATCCCTCTAAAAAACCATGAAATTGAAATTCGCCGCCGTCTTGGGTTGGTAAGCCATCAAACCTTTTTGTATTCTGAGCTCACGGCCGAAGAGAATTTACTATTCTATGCTGGGTTATACGGTCTTTTGGGGCGTGAACAGTTGGCTGCACAAACGTTGGAATTAGTAGACTTGAAAAAACAAAGGAATCAGATTGTCCGTACACTATCGCGGGGGATGCAGCAGCGCTTGTCCATTGGCCGAGCTTTGCTGCACGACCCGCAGATTCTCTTTTTGGATGAGCCGTATACGGGGTTGGACCAAGCGATGACCGGACGGATGCGAGCGCTCTTGAAACAGCTTGCTGAAAGCGGTAAGACCATCATCATGTCTTCGCATAGTTTCCAGGAAGTCTCCGCTTTCGGGACGAGGGCACTGTTTTTGCATAAAGGTGTCATCGTGGATTCTGTGGATTTAGCCGGCATGGATGAGGATGAATTGGCACAGCGGTACCGGACTGTGGTGCAAATGGGGGCACAAGGCTAGTGCCCCATCTACCTTTAACATTTGATTTCGATTTAAGTATATCGTTCTGAATATAATTGCAAAGATTTCATTGAATGAGGTTAGATAGGTACTAGATGACTTATTTTGCGACAATTATGCTCGTTTTCCGCAAAGATTTGCTGGCAGAACGCCGCAGCCGCGAAATTCTTTCCTCGATGCTGGTGTTTGCGCTGCTTTCGGTCATCATCTTTATTTTTTCATTTGAACTCCTGGCTGATTTGCAAAAAGCTGCTTTTGCGGGTACCCTCTGGGTATCTTTATGCTTCGCAGGCACACTGGGGTTAACGCGTTCATTCAGCCTGGAACGGGAGAATAACGCCTTAGCTGGAATGATGCTCAGCCCGGTCGATCGCAGCGCCATCTATTTTGGAAAAGTGCTGGCGAATTGGGTATTCATGCTTGTACTTTCAGTTATTCTGGTACCGGTGGAAGGTTTTTTCTTTAACCTAAATCCTTTTCAATGGGCTACCCTGGGGATCATTCTTCTGGGGACGTTGGGTTATGCACTCTGTGGTACTTTTTTAGCGGGGATCACGGGAAGATTACGCAACCGAGAATTGTACCTTCCCATTTTGCTTTTTCCAGTCATCATTCCACTCCTACTGGCAGCCATCCGTGCCACCAGTGCAGCACTGAATGGGGGAGCCGCCGGCGAAATTGGTACCTGGTTGCTTCTAATGAGCGGATATGATATTCTCTTTGTGGCGGTTGGATTGTTACTCTTTGAGGCTGTGATTGCTGATGCTTAAGGATATGCATGGATTCGATAACTAAGAAACCTTTTCCTCGCGCGTTGTTGGTTCTAGATATCCTGGCTGCTGTAAGTTTAGCGGTAGCCTTGTGGATGGCACTGGTCTATGCTCCGCGCGAGCTGGTGATGGGGGACGTGCAAAGAGTCTTCTACTTTCACGTGGCTTCTGCCTGGACGGGAATGCTCGGCTATCTCTTAGCGGTCATCACCAGTATTGCTTTTCTGCGCACCGGCAAGATGAACCTGGATGTCGCCAGCCTGGCTGGCATCGAGATTGGATTAGTTTTCACAGCGTTATGCGTTATTTCTGGTTCCATCTGGGCGCGGCCAATCTGGAACACCTGGTGGACCTGGGATCCACGCCTGACTACAGCTTTCATCATGGAATTAATTTACGCTGCTTATTTATTGTTGCGCCGGGGTGTCGAAGATCCCGCTCAACGGGCTCGATTATCAGCAGTTTACGCCATAATTGGTTTTATTACTGTCCCGCTCACCTTTCTCTCAATCCGGATATTCCGTACCATTCACCCGGTGATTTTTGGAGGGGAAGCGTCAGTCGGATCCAGCAATTTTGTCATGAGCTCACAAATGTTACAGGCTTTCCTGTTCTCTTTATTTGCTTTCACCCTACTCTTTGCAGCATTTTACTGGCACCGGCTGCGCCTGGGCTTGCGCCAGCAGCAAATTGAAGCTATCGAACTTCAACGCAGACAAGATGAGGAAGAAGAATGACTCCCGATACTACTGCGTATATGATTGCTGGATTTTCTGTTATCCTTATAGGGGTAATAGGGTATATGCTTAGTCTGGTTGTACGCAACTGGATGATCAATCACAGACAAAGAAAATAATTCAAATCATGCCACTTTCTTAGCAGCATCTGCAACCTCTTTTCTATTTCATCGTAAAGATGTGTAACGGGAACAAAAAACGAATTGATTTCGTCTAGGAAATACGAAGAAAAGAGGAGTTTACTATGGCTAAAAAAATAATTGGTGTGATATTTCCACTTTTTGTCATTTCAGCATTATTGCTTGCGGCATGTAATATGTTTGGCACAGGCGGAAATGGATATACCGCGTCACAATTACAAACCCTGGCAGCCCAGACGATTCAGGCTCAGGTGAATCAGAATTTGACTCAAACAGCTTCGGGTCCAAGAATAGTGATTGTTACAGCCACACCGCTGCCAACTTCTGCCGCGACGCAAGTGCCGACAGCGACCTTAATTCCACCGACGGCTACAGCGACCATGATTCCACCTACGGCTACGCCAATACCGATTCCTTGCAATCAGGCTGGCTGGATCACTGATATCACCATCCCGGACGGTACGACGTTAACCGCTGGTGCTTCCTTTGTGAAGACCTGGCAGGTTCGGAATACCGGTACCTGCACCTGGGGTAGTGGTTATGTGCTGGTTTTCCTTAACGGAAGCTCAATGGGTTCTCCTGCATCAGTGACCCTGCCCAGTTCGGTTTACTCCGGGCAGGCTGTGAATATTTCAGTACCCATGATAGCGCCTTCCAACCCCGGTAATTACACCGGTTATTGGATGCTGCGCGCTCCTAACGGTGCTCAATTTGGAGTGGGTACGAACGGCAGCACACCTTTATCTGTTGTGATAAAAGTCAACACCGTCCCGGGTCCGAAAGATCCCAATACGATCTACGATTTTGTGGGGAATTACTGCTCAGCTGAATGGCGCACGAATGCTTCATATATTACTTGCCCCAGCCCTGCCATTAATTACTCGACTGGGTCGATCACCCGAACCTACGCCCCAGTCCTCGAAAATGGGCAGGTAGATGATGAAGGCGCAATTATCACGGTTCCAGGGGTCGGTGGTGACGGCATGATTCAGGGTCAGTATCCCCATGTTGCCATTCACTCAGGTGATTATTTTAAAGCGACAGTTTTATGCTCCTATCAGAAATCTGCCTGTAATGTTACTTTCGAGGTACTCGCTCAAGTAGAAGGCAGCTCTACCATTAAATCGCTGGGAAAATGGAACAAGACCTACAACAATTCAACCATGCCGATCACTATTGACCTTTCATCTATGGACGGAAAGCAAATCATCTTTTACTTAAAAGTTTACAGCAATGGTAATAACCAGGATGATATGGCTCAATGGATGGCGGCAAGAATTACTCATAATTAATTGTTTCAATGGTTCCCCCCTTCATTTTTTGAAGGGGGGGACTATTATTCGGTCGAAAATATTGCTATACTAAAGGGACAGTAATTGGTTAGAAGGAGGTAAGAAAATGTTAAAGAGCGGTTTACGAAGGAAATCTGTTTTACTCATCATTACATCTCTATTATTAGCAACCGGTTTAGCTTTTGGCCTGGTTGGTAGCACCCAAGCTCAGCCTGTTCCGGTTCTTTCAATTCTTTCAGTCAATCCCGGAGTGTCGGTCACTGTCGGAGGTTATAACTTCCCGGCGGGACAGACTTTTACAGTCCGCATGGGAACTTATGGAAGCTATGGAATCGGCGGAACTGTGGTTGGCTCTTATGCTACTGGTGCAGGTGGATACTTCACCTCAACTTATGCGATTCCGGCAGCGTTAGTTGGAGCCGATAAGATTGCCATTCGTTTTGAAAGCAGTGCGGGATTCTTCAGCTATAACTGGTTCTACAACACTACTTCTCCCACACCTTATCCTGTCGGCCCTACCCCTGTCCCTGGATATTATGGCTTCCCAACCTTTGACATTACTTCTGTCGTCTCGGGAAGCACAGTAACCGTGTTAACCCATAACATGCCGGTTGGTCAGGCATTCACCGTTCGCATGGGTGATTATGGTACTCTGGCGATTGGCGGAGAAATCGTGGGGACAACCCCCGATACAGGTGGATCCTATGCGCTGACTTTTACCATTCCCTCATGGCTGGCTTCAAAATCTCTGGTAGCCATTCGGATGGATGGGCCTACCGGATATTACTTTGCTTATAACTGGTTTTATAACAACACCACATCTGTGACCCCTCCCAGTCCAATCACTCCACCATACTATGGAGCTCCCACAATAACGATCACAGCGGTCGTAAAAGATTCTAAAGTGACGATTTATGGGAATAACTTCCCGGCAGGACAAACTTTCAACGTCCGCATGGGGCCGTACGGTACTCTGGGAATTGGCGGAATATTCGTCACCACTGTCGATAGCGGTACTGGTGGAAGTCTCAGCGCGACATATGATATCCCTGCAGCACTGGCAGGGAGTTCACAAATTGCCATCCGTCTGGAAACGACCAGCGGTTATTTCTATGCATATAACTGGTTCTACAATACCAGTACCTATTGACCCGATTTCGATTTGAACAAAAAGCCCGGAAAACACTTCCGGGCTTTTTTAACACTTAATTTATTTGAAATGGCGGAATAAAGGTCTATAATAATAGTCACATCCAAGTAATATTAATAGAAGAATTTACTCTATTTCTGTAATGAGTGTTTTACATTTCAGTAAATTAATTGGACTGCGTTTTTGGGGGATTGTATTGTGAACGAAGATCGGGCAGACCTACAAGCAACAAATGACTTCTCCAAGACTCTGAATCATTCAGCCCTGGTCATTATTCTTTTCAGGGTTGTCTTAGCTGTGGTTTTTGTGTCGATGCATCATTGGCCATTAGTTGTTGCTGCGCTGATAGGAGTTTGCATCTGGCTCCGGATTTTCTTCGATACTCAAAAGAGAAGCCGAAGATTCACCTTTTTCTTGAGTTTGATCGAATCGGTGTTTCTGTTCACATACACGGTTGTATCGGTGGGATGGAACAGCGGAATGTATTTTTCCCTGATCATTCTTTACCCTCTGGTAATGATTAATGAAAACTTGAAATTAATCTGGCGTGTGATAATTTCCGCAGCCCTCACTGGTATTCTGGCTGGCCTGTTCATTCTTGCGCGTAGATTAGGGTTGGATCAAACGACCCCTGAAAATTATCAAAATATTCTTTTTTTCACGAACCTGATTCAGGGTTGCTTTTTGTTAATTCTCACGACTTTCACGCTGGAATCTGAAAAACAATCCTCTGAAGCGAAGATCGTCAATGATAATCAGCATTTATTGACATTGGCAAATACTGATCCATTAACAAATTTGCTCAATCGACGAAATATGATGGCTCAAATCGAAACGGAAAAAGAAAAGATAGAGAAGGGCGGCCAACCATTTTCTTTGATTATGATTGATGTGGATAATTTCAAACAGATCAATGATGAATATGGTCATGACGGGGGTGATTTTGTTCTGGTATTGTTATCTGAAAAAATTAAGAGTGCTGTCCGCAAGAGAGATTTTATTTCCAGATGGGGGGGTGATGAGTTCTTGATTATGTTAATCGAGACGGACCTATCCACTGGAGAAATAGTGGCAGAAAAGGTGCGCCTCAATGTAGTTAATTCCCCATTTATTTATCAGGATATAAATATCCCGGTCACCATAACACTGGGTATCAGTCAATGCGGTGTGCCTGATGCAGTAAGCGGCTGCATCCATAAAGCGGATTTGGCGTTATATGAAGGGAAACAGGCAGGGAAAAACCGCAGTGTTCGCATGAAATAAATGCGGTTGTTACACTGGTAATACCCAGGCTCTGGAGAATGAGATTTGACGGGGTACTACACACCTAATTCTTTGAATACTGTGTGATAAATTGCCAGCCCGCTGCAGCCATCCAACCCGCGCGGGTTTAGAGCTAGGACCATAAAATCTTCGGAGGGCACTTCGTATTCCGTAAAAAGATCGGACTTACCAGCCTCAGTGAAACCGAAGCGGTGATAATAAGCCGCGGATCCCAGCACGAAAACAGCGTCCCAGCGCAGTGCCAGGCTCCGCTCGAGCCCAAAACGCACCAACTTGCTGCCAATGCCTTGATGCTGCAGTTCGGGTTTCACAGCCAAAGGAGCCAGGCCAAAGCAGTGCTTGTTGAATAGATTATTCTCGATGGTCATGGGAGAAAACAGTACGTGCCCGACCACTTCTTTGTTAATTTCCGCAACCACAGAAAGCGCGGCGGCATCTTCTTCGCGTAACCGATCCACCAGGGCGGGTTCGCTCTGGCTGGTAAATGCTCGTGTCACAATATTATGAATGGCTGGAATATCCTCTGGTTCTTCTGGACGAATCAAAATGCGCATATTAACCGGCAGGTTGGATTTCCCGAACCATGTAAAGCTCACCGCGGGTAAAACCACGGCTTTGATAATAGCGGCGGGTGCCGATTGCGGCAATGACCACCAGACGGGAGAATCCGTGAGCAAGAGCGATCTCTTCGGCTTTTTTCAAAAGGCTCGTACCCAGCCCGATATGTTGGGCAGCACCATTTTGTTCAGAGCCGACTGCTAACGATTGGCCAAACACGTGTACTTCACGGATGAGAGCCGCATTAGCGAGATCAGCCATGTCGAGGCGCGGGGCGTCCGGAGAGGGCAGCGACAGCCGCAGGTAGCCGGCAATCTGGTCTTGCGGGGTGACGAAAGAAAGAAAGTGCTCTTCGGCATAGGCCGGATGGTAAATTAGATCATTGAATTTCAGCTCATTGACGTCCACTTTACTGGTGCGTACTTCGCGGCAGCGGATGCATCGGCAGCTTTTCCCGCGGCGCTGTATTTCCAACAGCACATCCTGGCGCAAGCTGGTGCGTTTATTGCCTTCGACCACATGGGTGGAGGGAATATCGCGGATAATGCGGTTGACGCGGCAATACTCAGGGATGGTAGCTTTGAGATCGGCCAGAAGCTGAATCAACTCGTCGGTGGTGTACGGGGTATATTCGCCGCGCTGCCAGTAATGATACAGCTCGGCCGTCTCGAGTAATTGGGTGGGGTATATTTTGATCTCATCCGGTGCGTACCCATCCTGCCATAGGCGCAGGAAATCGCGCCGGTCCGACTCCAGGGTGGCACCAAGCAAATTCGGCATCCAGTGCAGCACAATCTTGAAACCGGCTGCGCGCAGCAGCGAAGTGGCGCGCAGGGTATCTGCTGCGGTATGCCCGCGTAGATTCATCTCCAAAACCCGGTCATCCAGGCTTTGCGCCCCCATTTGCACTTTAGTGACCCCTAACTGGCGCAGCCATTTCAGCTCGGCAGGGGTGATTTCATCCGGGCGGGTCTCGATTACCAGGCCGACGTTGCGGTGAGCGGCCATTTCGTTGATCTCGTGTGCATGCTGAAGGGCGGTGAGGTTGATCTGATTGTTCTCGGCGGGCTGTACTCCTTCGTCCGTCGGTTCAGCAGTGGTTCCTTCATTCATAGCGTCGTAGCAGCGTTTGATGAACCATAGCTGGTAATCACGCCTGTAGGCGCTCCATGTGCCTCCCAGTACCAGTAACTCGATCTTGTCGGTGGGGTGTCCAACCGCAGCGTACTCGAGAATTCGTGAATGCACCTGATTGTAAGGGTCGAACTTATTTTGAAAAGCTCTGGCAGCTCCCGGTTCATCCTTCAGGTAGCTTTTGGGCATGTAGGCTTCGGTCGGGCAAAATACGCAGCGCCCGGGGCATGGGTAAGCTTTGGTCAACACTGTGACCGTAGTCACACCCGAAAGGGTGCGCACCGGCTTCATGCGAATACGCGACAGCAAGGTGGAATCCTCCTGCCATTCGCCGCTGGCAACCAGTTCGTGGTACGCAGCGATTAACACATGCTTGGGCATCATCCCGCCGCCGTCCATCGTATGGGCGCGCAAGGCGCGGTCCAGTCTGCGCCCACCGCGCACTTCTTCAAGAACGATTTTGGCGATGCCAAAGAGTTCTGGATTGTAACTGTGTTTTTTTTGCCAACTCTCGATATTCATGATTACCTTCACGACCATTATAATGGGTATGATGGATAAAACGGTTATTCAGAAATTATTTGATATTAACGGTCAATTTTACCAGGAATATGGGGCTGCTTTTGCGGAGACGAGGCGGCGCATTCAGCCGGGTGTGAGGCGTATTCTGGAGAATTGGATTCAACCTGGCGCCTGGCTGGACCTGGGCTGTGGCAGCGGGGCGCTCTCGGCCAACTGGGTGGAACAGGGAATTACCGGTGTGTATGAGGGACTGGATTTCAGCCCGGTGCTGATCGAGACCGCGAAAAATGCCAGCCAGGCGTTAGTTTTGAAGACGGGACAATCTGTGCTCTTTAGCGTGGCAAATCTGGCGGATGAGAATTGGCCAGGCGTATGCAGTTTACCCTGCTACATGGGTGTGCTGATGTTTGCTTCCCTGCACCACATTCCCGGCGCGGAGACGCGCTCGCGGTTGTTGAAACAAATTTCAGGGTTGCTGCCTGCAGGCGGGCAATTCATCCATTCCGAGTGGCAATTCGACCGCAATCCAAAGTTAATGGCGCGAATTCAGCCCTGGAGCAAAGCAGGTTTGAACGACGCAGAAGTGGAAGCTGGGGATACCTTGCTTGACTGGCGCCATATGCTGCCCAGTCAAGCTGATAAGCCCGGGCTGCGTTATGTACACCTTTTCTCCCGGTCAGAGCTGGCCGAATTGGCGGATGCAAGCGGTTTTGTAATCGAAGCAGAATTTAATTCCGATGGAGCCAGCGGCGACTTGAGTTTGTATCAGGTGTGGCGGCGAATTTAATTCAGGGCTGCAATTCTTCCGGTGAATGAGGCCGTGGTTCAGGCTTCATTTGGGCTTTGATCCCATTCAGATGATAATTGACGGTGCGCCGAGAAATCCCCATCATTTCAGCAATTTCAAGATTCGAATAACCGTGCGAGGCCAGCTCCAGCACCTGGCGCTGACGGCGAGTGAGCATGCTGTGCTGTAAAGGTGCCGTGTGTCCGCGTTTGCGGCGCGGCGAGACAACCACCGTATTGCCGATTTGACTGGCTGCCAGTTTTTCGGGATTGCCGGTCAGCACAGGCAGCGGCCGCAATCCAGCATTGATGGCGGCAGCCAACTGGCGGGCACTGATCTCCACGTCCAGTTGGATGAGGGTGGCGTCATCGGGTAAATAAAGCAGGCGGGTCATGGGATTTCTCCAAAACAAACAAGGCAGCCATTCCAGTAAAATAACTAGAAAATAATTTCTAGTATTATGACACAGGAGAATTGGCTTGTCAAGAGAAGGATCATTTTAGCGAAGTATAATTACTGAATCTTATGGATAAGGAATCTGCTATGTTTACTGCTCCGCACCGCCGTTTTAACCCGCTGACCCGCGAATGGGTGTTAGTTTCCCCCCAGCGTGCCACCCGCCCCTGGCTGGGCCAGGTGGAAAAAATGCCGGTAACTGCCATTCCCTCTTTCGACCCGACCTGTCCGCTTTGCCCGGGTAATAAACGAGCCAGCGGCGTGGTGAATGAAAATTATACGCAAACTTTTGTATTCGATAACGACTTTCCCGCGCTGCTGGATGAAAAAACGGTGCAGGAAGAACAGTCCCCTCACAATTCCTTGCTCATTGCCGAACCCGAAGCCGGACGCTGCCGGGTGATCTGTTTTTCACCCCGCCATGATCTTTCTATGCCCTATATGGACTTGGCCGGCGTGATAGAGGTGATCCGTACCTGGTCTCAGCAAACCAGAGAGTTAGCCGCAGATGCAAATATCCGCTACGTTCAGGTATTCGAAAACAAAGGCGCTATGATGGGCTGCTCCAACCCTCATCCGCACAGTCAGATCTGGGCCACGGCACACATCCCCAATGAACCGGCGAAAGAATTTCTCAGCCAGCACGAATATCTTGAAGAACACCATTCGCTGCTGCTGATGGATTATCTGAAAGAAGAACAATCCTCTTCTGAACGCATCATCCGCGCTAATAACTCATTCACAGCGCTGGTGCCTTTTTGGGCGGTGTGGCCGTTTGAGGTGATGATACTGGCAAACCAGCCAGTGCGAAGTCTGCCCGAGTTGAGCGAACTGCAAATTAAAGATCTGGCGGCTCTCTTCCTGGATGTGACGCGGCGTTACGATAACCTGTTTGGTGTTTCTTTCCCATATTCCATGGGGTTCCATCAGGCTCCCTGCGATGGCAAAGACCATGCGGAGTGGGTCTTGCATGTTCATTTCTATCCGCCGCTGTTACGCTCCGCCACGGTGCGTAAATTCATGGTGGGTTATGAACTGATGGCCATGCCGCAGCGTGACCTCACCCCCGAGACTGCTGCCGAAAGGCTGCGTTCCATTGAGATAGAAGAGGTGTCCTGATGATTATTTATTCCCGCTACCCTGAGATCGAACCTTTTGAAGTTCGTCACTTACAAGTCTCGGCGCTGCACAACCTGTATATCGAGGAAGTCGGTAGCCCCAATGGGTTACCGGTGATCTATCTTCACGGCGGTCCAGGTTCAGGCGTCCAACCCAACTACCGGCGCTTTTTCGACCCGGCTCTCTTTCATGTGATTCTATTCGCACAGCGCGGTTCGCTGCCCAGTACCCCCGCCGGTGAAGTGGCTGAAAATGATACCTGGCACCTGGTGGATGATATCGAAACGATCCGCGCTTTATTTGGCGTCGATCGCTGGATTGTCTTTGGCGGATCATGGGGTAGTACGCTGGCGCTGACCTATGCCATTAAACATCCAACCCATGTTTCCGGTCTGGTATTGCGGGGCATCTTTCTAGGCCGGCAGCGTGAATTGGACTGGATGTACCACGATGGTGCTTCGCGTGTTTTCCCTGAAAATTGGCAGAAATTCAGCGAATTTATTCCTCAGATGGAAAGGGATGATCTGGTTTTTGCCTATCAACGCCGCCTTTTCGACACTAACCCGAAGGTGCATTTACCTGCGGCACGCAGTTGGAACGAATGGGAGGGCAGCATCCTCTCGCTCCTGCCCGGTGAGCCAACACCTACCTCGGATGAAGCCTCCCTGGCAATGGCACGCATCGAATGCCATTATATGGACCATCATCTTTTCTTTGAAGCGGATGATTATTTGCTGCGGGAAGTTCACCGTCTGCGCGAGATTCCCTGCCATATCGTCCAGGGACGTTACGATATGATTTGCCCGGCTGAGAGTGCTCTGGCGCTGGCGCGGGAATTACCCCATGCACACCTGCATATTGTCCCCGACGCGGGGCATTCGGGCAGTGAACCCGGAATTGCCAGCGAACTGATTGTTGCGATGCTTGAGCTGCATCAAAAATTGACTGCCTGAGGATGCTCAATGCCGGATCATAAAGCCATTTATAACGAAGAAGCGGTGAATTACGAACGTCTGGTCAGCCGGGAAGATTTTCAAGGGAATATCCTCAAAGCAATCCAGGCAGTGCTGCCTTTGCAGGGGATCGATGTGGTTGAGACCGGAGCCGGTACCGGGCGGGTGACCCGTTTATTGGCGCCGTTCGTCCACTCCATTTCTGCATACGACACCGCTGCCCATATGCTTGAGATAGCCGCGGATTCGCTGACCAGAGGCGGTTGGCACAACTGGAGCACCAGCGTGGCCGAACACCGCCACCTGCCCGCCGGGGATGGCAGCGCTGACTTGTGCATCTCGGGATGGAGCGTTTGCTACCTGGTCGATTGGAACCGCCAGGGTTGGAAAACGGATGTGGCGCAGGCGTTGGACGAAATGAAGCGCATCCTTAAACCGGGCGGCTGGATTGTGCTCATCGAAACCCAGGGGACCGGATTCACTGCACCTCATCCTCCTGAGCATCTGGTGGAATACTACCGGTTTCTGAACGAGCATGGCTTTCAATCTACCTGGTTCCGCACCGACTACCGCTTCGAGACACTTGAGATGGCGAAGGAATTGAGTTCATTCTTTTTTGGCGAAGAAATGGTGGCAAAAATTGAGGGCGTGATCTTGCCCGAATGCACCGGTCTTTGGTGGAAACGTTATTCTGAAAAGTAATACTTGCTTTGTATATCGTGACGATAGTCAAAGAGAGACGATCTCAAAGCATTTTCATTTTCGCTGTAAAAATAGGCCATTTGAACCTATATTTCCTAAATTCTCATTTATAATCACCACTCTATACCGATTTTCAGGTATTTTTAAGACTTTTCATCGGATTCATTTCTTCAACCTATTGTTGAAAATGTTCTTCGCACAAGAAGAAGCAATTAAGGGTTTCAATTTATCCTTAAGAGCAAAAAGGCTCTGAAACTTCAGAGCCTTTTTGCTGGTTTAATTAAATGCTAGACTGCGCCTAAGCTGGTATTGATCTTGCTGAAAATGCCACCGATCTTTGGTCCTAAGGCTGTCAGGACTACGATCACTACGACAGCAATCAATACCAAAATTAATGCGTATTCAATCAAACCTTGGCCTTTTTCTTTGGGTGCAAATAACATGTGGATCCCCTTTCAAAATAATTATTACTAGAATATAAAAAATTATTACTTGAATTTCAAGTCGACACAAAATTACATTCAGTTTTTCCAAATTGGTGCGAAGATTTTTCGTAATGTAATGTTTTCTAAATTGTAGCATTATTGACCCATATTGCTATAATTTTTTACATATTTTTTACATATATATTTTGTGAAACACACTAATTGGTATAGTAAAAAAGCCTCAAAAACAACACGAAGACAAACAGCGGACATTGGCACCAAGAGCCCTTTGGAATCAGGAGAATACTTAACTGGGTTTAATCAGGGGATCAAGTTTTTGCTTATAATGAACACAGTGCTTAAAAATTCCTGTAACAAAAATCGAGCAACCAATGAGCTTAATAGAACTGCGCAATGATTTTCCGATATTGAATCCAACGGCTGAGGAAAAACGGGTGATCTATCTGGACAGCGCCTGCCAGAGTTTGCGCCCCCGGCCGGTAATTGAAGCAGTCAATAACTATTATGTCAAGAATTCAGCTTGCAGCGGGCGCAGCATGCACCAATTGGCCGCGGCGGTCACCGCACAATGCGATGCAGCACGGACGCAGGTTGCCCGTTTTATCGGAGCTGCGCGCAAAGAAGAAATCGTTTTTACCCGCAATACGACCGAGGGGATCAACCTGGTAGCGAATTCCCTCGACTTTGCTCATGGCGACACCGTATTGATCACCGGCAAGGAGCACAACTCTAACCTCATCCCCTGGCAAATGCAGGTAAAGCAGCGCGGAATCAATTTGCAGATATTACCGACTGGTGCGGACGGGACTTTCGACCTGGAAGCATTCGAGAAAGCGTTGACCCCGCAGGTAAAGCTGGTTTCGTTCGGTTACTCTTCCAACCTGGACGGGGTGCTTTTGCCCGCCGAACAGATCATCAAACCGGCGCATAAAAAAGGCGCGCTTGTTATGTTGGATGCCGCCCAGACTGCCCCGCATCACAAGATCAATGTCAAGACACTGGACGTGGATTTTCTAGCTTTTTCAGGTCACAAGCTCCTGGGACCCTCGGGCACAGGTGTACTTTACGGTAAATACAAACTACTCGATGCGCTTTCGCCCTTTATGGTAGGGGGAGAGACGGTTGCCACCTCCACTTACGAGAGCTGTGAGTTCTTGCCGGTACCGGAGAAGTTCGAAGCCGGTTTACAGGATTACGCAGGCATCATCGGCCTCGGTGAAGCGGTGAAATATGTACAGGGTGTCGGCTTTGAGTTTATCCAGAAGCAGGAATTACGCCTCAACCAGATTATGACCGCCGGGACGCTGGATATCGCCGGGTTCCATTTGATTGGTCCTGCTGACGCGGCGCTGCGAGCAGGTATTTTCACTTTTTATATCGACGGCATTGATTCTCACCGTATTGCCCTGATGCTCGACCAGATGGCAAACATCTGCGTCCGCTCAGGCCAGCATTGCGTCCATTCGTGGTTCAACGCCCACCAGATCAAGGGAGCGGTTCGCGCTTCGGTGTATTTCTATAATACCGAATCTGAAGTGGAACAATTTGTAGAGAACCTCAAAAAAATCAGAAAGGTGCTCTAAGCTATGTTTTGTATCGCAGCAGCCATTATTTTATGTATTTTGGGGATATTCAGTGCTTCCAACCGCCAGCTGGCCAGACAGGCGTTGGATTGCGTCTTCCACCGCATTACTTTCCGCCCATGCACGACCGGTTTCGATGAAAAAATGAAAGCCAAAATCCTGGGTAAGGTCATCAACCGCTCAGAGCGGAGCGCGCGCTTTTTGAGCAAGAACTTCGAACTGCTTGCCTGGATTTTCTTCGTGCTGATGCTCGACGCCATGATTTTTACCGTGCGCGGAGTGTATTTATTCTACACAACCGGTTCCTGCAACGGTGCTAACAGTACAGGTTTCTGTGTTTTCGACCCAACCGGTGAGAACTCTAAAGTTTCTTCTGCCACCAGCGGAGGTGCCTGCCCGGTGCCGGCGAACACTACCAGCGGTGGCAAATTGAGCCTGGATGGCGTGGATTTGAGCCTGTGGCCGGTAAAAAATACCGGTTCGAAAACCCAGTTGGTCTTTGTGGGCTGCTATGCCTGTGAGTATACGCGTAAAGCTTACCCTGAAATCAAAGCGTTGGTCGAAAAGTACAAGCCCGAGTTTTTCTTTGGTGAATACCCCACCAAATTGAAGACGGATTATCTCTCCCGTATTGGTGCCTGCGTCTACAAACAGGACCAGCAAAGCTACTGGTCACTGAACGATGCGCTCTTCACGGAAGATGTGACCAAACTGGAAGACCCTGCTGCCACTGACCAAATCCTGACGAACCTGGGTCTGAATGCTGTCAGTATCGATGCCTGTGCGGCTGATCCAAATACAGAGGCTTCAGTGCAGAAGTTGTTCACTGAAATTCGTAAGACGAACTTCTACGGTACGCCGACTATTTTCTTTGACGGCGAACCAATGGTCGGCCCCAAACCCTACCGTGTTTATGCCATCCAGATGGAAGGCTTTTTCTACTGGTTGAAGTAGTCCCTATTTTCATTAATTTAGAGATGCAGACCTGTGAAAATACCTCAAATCCGGTCTGTTCCCTGAACATCAACCCTGAAAAGGTTTACACAAACTTTTCAGGGTTTTTTGCGGAATCGCTTTATGAGCAGAGTCTAATCCAGCATATGCCTTTTATAGGATAGAATACCACCTGTTTAATTTTTTCAAGTTAATCAGGAGAATTTTTAGTATGAACCGCAATATGTATGAAACAGTATCCGTAAAAGAGAACTCTATGCGAATTACCCGACTCGTTTCGGTTATTTTAAATGGTGTAGTTTTCAGTAAATTGGCAACTCAGAATAAGAACGATGTCAATGCCATGGCAGATTCATTAATGACAAACTTGCCTCATACCGTGCAAAAGAATATCCGCACGCACGAGTTGACTCAGGTCAATCACACCCTGCGCACCGAAATCGGCCAGCGCATGAGCTCCATCCAGGCGGAATAATCACCCCGGAACAAAACAAAGGAAAAGTCAGCCATACGGTTGGCTTTTTTTGTTGCCAAAAAACAAAATCCTATATATAACCAGGAACACCATCCAGCCTGTCACCAGCGAATCTTTGTGATTATGATAAAGAAGAGATACCTTACCCGAAGTGGTATATTGATGTTTTATGGGATATCCGTTATAAATTGTCGACACAACCTGACTTTTTCTGCAACAATTCTGCACATTAGCGCATTATGATACAGTTAACATGAATTGAGGAATTATCTCTGACTTTTTCGTAGCAAACAGATTGTTCCATGAGGGTGCAGAGGTTAGGGCAGTCACTTACCAATGAGGCTGATCATCAAATTTCAGGAGAGATTATGAATAAGAAATTATTGTCAATTATCCTTTCGGTGTGCCTGGTTGCAATCCTGGCTGCCTGCAGTTCTACTCCCTCGGGGAATCCGCCTTCCGGAACAATGCCCGCGAACCCATCCGGGACGATGCCCGCAGGAGGACCTGGCGGTTCTGTGACTAGCACTGTTGCTGCCACTGTTATTGCAGCAACTGACGCCCCCACGGTAACAAGCACGCCCGCTCCCACCGCTACCGCGACCCCAGTCACTTACAGCGCCACAGCCATCCTTTCCATCGGCTGCCTCAAGGGCCCCGCTGACACTTATGAAATAACTAATTTTGTCAAATCCGGCGATACTTTTACAGCTCTCGGACGCGACGATGCCAATGATTATTATCTGATCCAATCTACGAGCGGCACTCAATACTCCTGCTGGATCTGGAAGAACTACATTACCATCAACGGCAATGCCTATACCCTGCCGGTTGCCACCGTGGCACCGACCAAATAGGGATTCAATGATCTTTGCTGGTGACACGCCAGAATAAAAAAGCGAGATTTCTGGAGCACTCTTTTCCTCCTTCTTCCCCTCTCCTCACTACAGGAGGGGGGATTATTAATGACCGAATTGATACCCATCCCGATAGAGAAAAATCATCGAATTGAACGAAACAATTCTTTTGCTTCGAAAAATGATATAATCGTATTACGATTCTTTATCGAAAGAGAAAGGTAATACATGGAAACGACAACAATTTCTACCAAATATCAATTGGTGATTCCGCGAAAAATCCGGGACCAATTTCACCTCTCTCCCGGTCAAAAAGTGGTGTTCATCCCCTTCAAGAACAGTATGCGTCTGGTGGTTGTTCCCGACGAGGAGAATGCCTACGGGTTCTTGAAAGGCCTCGATACTGACCCGGAACGCGAGGAAGAGGAGCGGCTGTGAATGTAGTGGATTCTTCTGGCTGGCTCGAATTCTTCAGTGGAACTGAGATTGGCAAGCGGTTTGTTCCGCTCATCCAAAAAAAAGAGGAATTGATCGTACCGACGGTGACGATTTATGAAGTTTTCAAAAAGACCGCCCAGGTCAGCGAAGAAGACGCGCTCAAAGCTGTTGCGTTGATGAACACGGGTACGGTGGTCGATTTATCTCAGGAACTGGCGATCAATGCCGCGCTGCTTTCTCACGAGCACCATCTGCCTATGGCTGATGCCATGATCCTGGCAACAGCACAGGCGTTTGACGCGGTTTTATGGACGCTGGATGAGCACTTTAAAGGGATAGAAGGGGTGAAGTGGTTCGAGAAATAGAAATATTTATTAGCACAAGGATTTATAGGAAGAAGAGAGAAATAGTAACCATTTAACCAAGCTAATTACAAAAAAGTATTGCTGATTTCTCCGGGCATTTCATTCCAAATCTTTCCATCAAGAATTCTCCCTGTCTTCTTTCTATTCGTCCCCCCCCATTGTTTAAAAAAGAATCTGGTTTTTTGTAATAAACATTCTTCTCTAATGTTTCGTACCCATGCGGGATTTATAGGTCTTGCATGAGGGCCAGATTCCCCCCCAACGATTGCCCAATCAATACCCAGTAGGTTTGGCTTCGTAACAGGTCCTAGTAATGGTTCAAAAGAAATAAATTTTATTACTGCTTTGGTTTTTTGCAGATCCTCAATTCTATTAACATATTTCTCATTTTCAACGGTGACCCCCATCCAAATATTTTGTGACCACCTGAGCTTATCTGATAATTCTAACAACCTTTTAGATCTCTTTGTTAATATTTGAAAAACATGCCAATTTGCTTTTTCCATTATATTAAATATCTGAACAATATATTCTTCAGGGACGCTCTCGTGAAAGAGGTCACTCATTGAATTTACAAAAATCATTTGTGGAGTTTTCCATTTTAATGGTAATTCTAAAGAGTCAGGATGCAAAGTTAACGTAAATTCATTAATATAATTTGGGTTTCCCATAGCATGTAATCGTTTTGACATTCGTTCAGCATAACAATTTTGACAACCATCACTAACTTTTGTACAACCTGTCAGTGGGTTCCATGTCGAATCTGTCCATTCTATTTTAGAATAAGCCATATTTTTATTATAGCACACCCATTCTAGTTTAAAAAATTTATGATACAGTTATCTGGAAATGTACCATGTTTTCGGTTTAAACCATCACACTTACACGGTTCTACACAAATTGTGCCATTATTTTCCATAATTTTTAATGCAACATTTAATTGTCTAACAATATAAGGGGATTTCTCTTCAATAAAAATCCGGATATCTTTTTTTAATATAGATTGATTTGAATAATGCTTACACAAGATCTCAATTATTTCTGGAGTTGGATCTAAAATAAATAATACTTCTTGATCTTTATTCGTTGAATCTGAAAAACTAATACCCGTTTGCTGGTCCACTTTCCATAAAGCTTCTTTCATTTTTACATACCCTAAAAGGTTATTCGTAGCAAAAAAAAGCGTGTAAATAACTCGCCTATTTGAATCGCGCATTTCGAAATATCGAACATATTTTGCATTCTTAGAAAGCTGACTTTTATACAAATCTTGTAATTGTCTAACTCTATTCCCAGGCTTTTCAACAATTTTTAACACTTCTTCAGTTCCATATAAATCTACTATGATTTTCTTTATTTCATCATTTGGATCAGCAAGAAAACGGTTGATAAATTCGACCATTACATTGATAAAAACTTCTGTTTTAGGATTCCTCAATAATTTTTCAACTAATGAAAATGAAAAATCATTGATACCAAAGGGGTCAATAAACACAAATGAAGGAAGTAAATAACGACCAATATTCTGTACATTGAACAATAGATCAGAAACTGAATTTTGGAATTCATTATGTAAATACACAATTTGGATGTTGGCTGGAACATCAATATTTTCAATTTCACTTTTCAAATACTCTAATCGTTCTGCATTTTCCTCAATAAAAATTAATATAGCTTGTTTTTGTTGCCTCTTTCCTAACTGTTCCGTTGCAATTTTTAAGGCTATCAAAGGTGAGCCAATTTCTCCCCCTAAGTAACGACCAGGCCCAGAAAAACCATCAATAAATAAAACTTTTGGATTTGAGTTGATCATTATTCCAAACCAAGCGCCAAGATAACGTCGTAATATTTCATGTTTTGCAATGGTATGAGGTTCAATTGGCCAGATAGTTTCTTTAGGTTTACTCATAATTCCTCCCCGTAGATTTCTTAATTATATATTATTTTTTCTTATGCCTATTATTTTTTCTCTTTCTTTTTACCCCTCTCTCCGCTATAATACAGGCAACAGCGATGACAGAGGAAAGTACGCCGGAACCGACCGACAGGGAAGTGGGTGCACAGATTGAGACGCCCGCACGCAAGAATCCGACCGAAGTTCCCTCCCGAGCTGCCCAGGTGAAGATCATAATTGGTACTCCGAGACAAGTCCTTAGTCTCAGAGCATAGTCTGGGCCGGAAGCCAACCGTTATCTATGAGCACTCGACGGCAGCGTCGAGCTGAGTGGGCTGTAAAGCCAATCAGGGTGGTACCGCGGGAATCTTTCCTCCCGTCCCTATTTATGTGGACGGGAGCGTTATTTTAATTTACAGGAGTTGTGTATGAGTGAATCGCCCATCATTCAAGAGCTCGAAGCCATTCGCGACGCTGGTTTGAAAGCGTTGGCGGGTTTGAATATCGAAGAAGAGCTGCAAGCCTGGCGCACCGTGCACCTGGGACGAAGCGCCCCGGTGATGCAGGTCTTCCAGAAGCTGGGGAAACTCTCCGCAGAAGAACGCCCGCTGATCGGCCAGGCGGCCAATCAGGTAAAGGTCGCCCTCGAAGCGGCTTTTACTGAAAGAAGTGCCGCGGTCAAAGAGCAGGCGCTGACGCAGGCACTGGCCAGCGAAAAACTGGACGTGACCCTGCCCGGCCGCCCCATCGTGCACGGACGGCTGCACCCGGATACGCAGATTCTGCGCGAACTGTACCGCATCTTCGGCGAGATGGGCTTTCAGGTCTATCGTTCGCGTGAAGTCGAGACGGACGAGTTCAACTTCCAGATGCTCAACTTCCCTGTGGGCCACCCGGCGCGGGATATGCAGGATACTTACTTCGTCGAGGCCGGCGAACGCGGGGATAATCCCATCGTCATGCGCACCCACACCTCTCCCGGTCAGATTCACGCCATGCAGGAGGCTTCGGCCAGCAATCCACAAAATCCACCGCCGGTACGCATTGTGCTGCCCGGTATGTGTTACCGCTACGAACAAACTGATGCCCGTCACGAAACCCAATTCGACCAGATCGAAGGCTTGGCGGTCGGCCCCGGCATCACCTTTACCAACCTTAAAGGCACCCTTTCCGACCTGGCGCGGCGTTTATTCGGTCAGCAGGTACGCACCCGATTCCGCGCTTCGTATTTTCCCTTCACCGAACCTTCCGCTGAATTTGACGTGGAGTGCTTTCTGTGCGGCGGCAAGGGATGTGCTGTCTGCGGCGGCGGCTGGCTGGAAATCGGCGGCTGCGGCATGGTACACCCCAATGTGCTGCGCAACGGTGGGTATGATCCCGAGCGCTACACCGGTTTTGCCTTTGGCCTCGGCCCGCAGCGTATCGCCATGCTGCGCTACGGCATCAATGACATTCGCTACTTCTGGGAAAACGATCTGCGCTTCCTGGAGCAATTTTAGGAGTCCTTATGCGAGCACCCTTATCCTGGATTAAAGAATTTGTCGATACCGATCTCTCCATCGCCGAGATTTCCCACCAGTTGACCATGGCGGGCATGGAAGTGGAGGAGATTCAAATCATCGGCCTGCCCATGCCCACCCCCGGCAGTGTGGATACCAAAGTCACCGGTTTGAGCTGGGACCGCGAGAAAATTGTGGTCGCTTCCATCTCTGAGGTCATGCCCCATCCCAATGCGGATCGTCTGACCCTGTGCAAGCTGTTCGATGGCAAGGAAGACGTCATTGTTCTGACCGGAGCGCCTAATCTGTATGAATACAAAGGCAAAGGTCCGCTGGCCAAACCGATCAAGGTGGCCTATGCCAAAGAAGGCTCAGTCCTCTATGACGGTCACGCGGAGGGTTTGGTGCTGACCACGCTCAAACGCGCCAAGATTCGCGGAGTGGATTCTTTCTCGATGGTTTGCTCTGAGAAGGAACTCGGTTTGAGCGAGGAACATGAAGGCATCATTATTCTGGAGGACAGCGCCGTGCCGGGTACGCCCCTGGTGGACGTGCTGGGCGATGCCGTCTTCGATATCAAGCTGCTGCCCAGTTATGCCCGCTGCGCCAGTATGCTGGGTCTTGCCCGCGAAATCGCGGCCATGACCGGCAGCCCGCTCAAACTGCCAACCACGCCAGTTGTACCGGCGCCGGGGAAAGCTGATTTTGCCTCGGTGGAAATCACCCAGCCTCGGCTCAACCCGCGCTTCGATTTGGGACTGATCCGCAACATCGAGATCAAACCCTCGCCCGAACTTATTCGCCGCCGGCTTAAGATGGTCGGTGTGCGCGCCATCAATAATATCGTCGATGCCACCAATTATGTCATGTTCGAAATCGGTCAACCTTTGCACGCTTTCGATTATGATGCCCTCGTTAAACGAGCCGCCGGAAAACCGGTGCAGATACTCACCCGCACCGCGAAAAAAGGGGAAATGCTGACCACCCTGGACGGCGTCGAGCGCAAGCTGGATGAGAGCACCGTGCTGGTCTGCGACGCCGTCGGCCCACTCTCCATTGCCGGAATCATGGGCGGCTCGGATACCGAAGTCAGTGACACAACCAGGAACGTCCTTGTCGAAGGCGCTGCCTGGAACATGATCAATATCCGCAAGACAGCCCATGCGCAGAACCTGTCGTCTGAGGCCTCTTATCGTTTCTCACGCGGCGTGCATCCAGCTATGGCTGAACGGGGCGTGCGCCTCTGTTTGGAAGTGATGCAAATCTGGGGAGGCGGCACGGTCGCGGCCGGACTGGTGGATAACTATCCGCTGCCGCCCAAGACCCCGGTGGTGGAGATTACCCCGGCAGACGTGACCCGCTGGTTAGGCATCACAATCCCGGCTGCCCGGATCGCGGAACTGCTGCGCCGACTTGAATTCACGGTTGAGGTAAAGGGCGAGACGATCCGCGCTGCCTGCCCGGATAACCGCCTGGACATCGGCGAGGGGATCGGCGGCAAGGCTGATTTGATTGAAGAGCTGGCGCGAGTCTACGGCTACGATAATATTCCTGAAGCCCGCCTGGCCGATCTGCTGCCTCCGCAGCACGGCAACCCCGTCCTAGAAAAAGAGGAAAGGGTACGCGATCTATTAGTCTCATTGGGACTCCAGGAGACAATTAACTACCGCTGGTCGACCCCCGAACGCGAAGGCCGTCTCGAAGCGGACGGAAAGCCGGTGGACCCTAATACTTACATCCGCATGGCCAACCCGCTCTCCTATGACCGCACTTTCCTGCGCCACTCGGTGCTCTCCTGCGTGCTGGACGTGGTTGAGCGCAACGCCCGCATCCGCAGCCGTCTGGCTTTCTTTGAAATCGGCCCTGTCTTTCTGCGTGGAAACGATCCCAGTGGATTACCCGATGAGCCCAAGCGCTTAGCCATCGTACTCAGCGGCACGCGTGAGTTGGCCGGCTGGCAGAGTGCTGATACCCAGATGATGGATTTCTTCGACCTCAAAGGTGTGCTTGACAGCCTGCTCAATGCGCTGCGCCTACCTTCGATTCGTTATGAAACCGCGGCTGCCTCGGCCTTCCATCCCGGCAAATGTGCCCGCATCCTGGTGGGTGAAAAGGAAATTGGCATTTTTGGCGAGCTGCATCCGCGCGTGCGCGAAAGTTACGACTGGCCGAGCACCTTCAAAGCTGCCGTCCTTTGCGCTGAATTCGATCTGGATTTGCTGCTTTCGCTGATTCCCCCCCTGTACCAGACTGAGAACCTGCCTACCTTCCCGCCCGTGCTCGAAGACCTGGCGCTGGTGGTGGATGAATCCGTCCCGGCAGACAAAGTAGCCGAACTCATCCGTCAGACTGGCGGCAAGCTGCTTTCAGACGTGCGCCTGTTCGACCTTTTCCGCAGTGACGCGCTCGGCGCCAGCAAGAAGAGCCTGGCTTACTCGCTCACCTATCAGGCCTCCGACCGCACCCTCAAGGACGACGAAATCAAGGCATTGCGGAACAAGATCATCAAACGTCTGGAGCACGAATTGGATGCGAAGCTGAGATCGTGATCAGCTAATTAGCATTAATTAGTAGTGCAAACCCTGACAAGATTGATTTGATCCTTGGCAGGGTTTTTTTGACCTGATGTGAGTATACTAATCCAATATGATGAATATTATCAAACTGTTACAAGATGGTAAAAATGGCGCTGTAATCTTGATTAAACGGTTTAGTTTTGTGAAAAAGCTAGACCCTAATGGGTTAATCTTGCTCAATAATAACCCCTGGCGGCCTTTGATTGACAGTTTGCCACTCTTCTCGGATGATTTTTTACAGGAACGTGAGCAGCCCTCAATCCACGAACGGGAGAGCACTTTCGATTGATGTTCTCCTGCGTGAAATGAGATAGCCATAAAATAATAAAAAACCCTGATAGGTTGGTTTGATCCCAGTCAGGGTTTTTGTTTATGAAATTAATGGACTTATCTTCTTGTCCATAAGCGTACAGGCACTTATTCCTGATACGATCCCAGACATTCGAAAATGCGGTCGATATCGGCTTCGGTGAAGCGTTCATAGGCTTCGGAGGCGCCCAGATTCTCGTCGAGCTGTTCGGGGCGGGTGGCGCCGGTGATGACGCTGCTGACCTCTTTGCGCCGCAAAATCCAGGCGATGGCTAACTGCGAGGGAGTAATCGAGAGGTCGCGCGCCACTTCGGTCAGCTTCTTGACGATGTTGACGCGTTCAGGGGTGATGCGGTCGCGAATCCAGGCGTAATCGTCCAGGCTGGCACGGCTGCCCTGCGGAATGCCGGTGTTGTACTTGCCTGTGAGGATGCCGTAATACAGCGGGCTGAAGGTGGTCAGGCCGAGCCCCAGCTCACGGCAGATGGGCATGATGGTATCTTCCACACGCTTGCGGTGAAAGAGGTTGTACTGCGGCTGGTCCATGCTGGGCGGCACCAACCCGTACTGGCGGGCGATACCGTAAGCTTCCATCACCTGGGCGGCTTCCCACTCCGAGGTACCCCAGTAGAGGATTTTGCCCTGGCTGATGAGATTGCTCATTGTGCGCACCACTTCTTCCACCGGAGTGTCAGGGTCGAAGCGGTGGCAGAAGTACATATCCACGTAATCGGTGCCCAGCCGTTTGAGGCTGGCATGGATGGATTCGGTGACGTGCTTGCGTGACAATCCACGGCCGTTTGGACCTTTACCGGTGGGCCAGAACACTTTGCTGGAAATGACCAGCTCCTCGCGCGGCAGGTCCTCAATGGCCTTGCCCATGACAAGCTCGGACTTGCCGTTGGCGTACATATCGGCGTTGTCGAAAAAATTAATGCCCTGTTCAAAGGCTTCGTGGATCAAAGTGGTAGCGGTGCCTTCTTCGATCTGATTGCCGAACGTAACCCACGACCCCAGCGAGATTTCGCTAACTTTTAATCCTGAACGACCTAAACGACGATAATGCATATTGCCTCCAAATTAGAACAGTTACCATTAATTGTATAAATCTGTTTTACACTGATTTCAGCGATCTTGCAAACGACAAAAAAGAGCAATTAAAGCCGGAGTTCATTACTCGCTCCCGCTTGAAAATTCCGTTATTCGTTCTTACACACCAGAGCCACCCAGTCGCCGCTTTGACGGCGTTCCACATAGGTGAGGCCGTGATCGCTGGCACTGGCGAGCACGCCGTCGGCTTGTTCGGCCAGTATCCCGGCCAGGATGATGACTCCGCCCGGAGCAACGAGATCGGCCATGCCGGCATCAAAAAGGCGCATCAGGATCGGCGCCAGGATGTTGGCCAGCACCATCGGAGCCTGCTTGATGGAAAAATTACCCCCGCAGATTTCCGCGACGGAGCCCAGCCCGACTTCAACGCGATCCAGCACGCCGTTGGCATCAGCGTTTTCGCCGGTCGCCTTGACGGATTCCGCTTCGATATCCACGCCTAGAGCGTGGCTGGCGCCTAATTCGAGCGCGGCAATGGAGAGGATCCCCGAGCCGCAGCCAACGTCGATGACAGGGGCTTTGGGATGGGTGTACTGCTCGATCAATTCCAAACATAACTGCGTGGAGGGATGCGTACCGGTACCGAAGGCCATGCTGGGGTCGATCTTGACGGCGATACGCGAAGTATCTTCCTGTTTGATCCAGGCCGGCAGGATGAGCAGCTTCTTGCCGATGGGGATGGGATGGTAGTGTTCTTTCCAGGCCGTCATCCAGTTCTCGTCCATTATGGGTTTGAACTGCGGCTGGGGTAATTCGCGGATGGTGTGCAAATGCCAGAGCGCTTCTTCCACCCGGCGGCGGTTCTCTTCGATATTGGCATCGATAACCAGATAACCAAATACCTTTACCGGTCCGGAAGGTGTGCCCTGATCTTCATCGTCCATATAGGCTACGCCGCTTTCAACGACCACGCCGCC
>Ga0224522_1000102_pt1 | contig 43572 bp, 37 predicted proteins | sample CFST25metaG_FD_182733 | JGI IMG/M metagenome (GOLD analysis project Ga0224522, IMG submission 182733) | Peat soil microbial communities from Stordalen Mire, Sweden - C.F.S.T25 | ecosystem: Environmental > Terrestrial > Soil > Wetlands > Peat | place: Sweden: Norrbotten County, Stordalen Mire...
CCGGCAATTTCATCTTCCCGCAACCCACAACGTAATGCCAGTTCTGACGGCAGTGCGTAAGCCGATTTTTTCCTCTTAAGGAATTCAACCACCTTTTCTGAATCTTCTGTACGATAGCCGAACCGCGGTGCACGCACACCGCTATCATCGCGAAAAGATTTCACCCATTCGCGCAGTTCGGGTGTGATCGGGGTTGAACCATTTGTCCAACCCAGCTGCGTACATCCAAGATAAACCTTTTCCAGTGCTGCCAGCAGCTTGTTTACCGTGCCTGGCGCAGAATCTGTGTAGTATTCTTCGAAGGTTGCCATGATAATGTCTGGTGTGAACAGTGTACTGAGCAAACCCTCATCGGTAATTTCTTCGGCACGTTTGAAGAATAAAGTGGCCGTCTGGAAATAGGTCCTACGGGTGTTGATGCCCAGAATAACAGGTAAAGGTTTCGTTGGATCTCCACCTGGCCGCAGGGATTTTTTAACCGAGACCACTCCCTGTTCAGCCCTATATTTCTCAATTTGCTCTTTATCCCAGGTAACTTTGGCAAGCGCGTGATTGACCTGGTTAGAAATGGATGACAATGACAAGCTATACCTCCTTCGACGGCCTTGGATCGTGTTTCCAGCCGTTTCTAGTATTACTTTTTTTGTGCCGTTGAGCCTTTCGTCGAGATGATCTCGGCGTACACGTACAACAGGGTTTTGCACTTCGCGATGCCAGCGACCCTGAAAACGCCCTGCCCCCTGGCACCAGCGGCCTAGGGCAGGTGTGGCATCTGCGGACTGGTTCTTGCCTGTCATTATTAGTGAACAGGCCGGCAAGCGCAGGTCTTGCCTTATCCCGATACATGCCTACGTTGAAATTAATCTTACGTTAGGGGGAACCAACCAACGTTGAGAAAAGCAATTTGTCTTTATTTATGCCAGTATCACTTGGTGATAGAGGGTAGAGACAAGATGTACTTTAACTAAACCACAAATCACCCAGTTATTGCAAGTACCCTCTTTTGATGTTTCTGGAAGCAACTGATAGATACTAAGTGGGAGGAATTGCACACCCTAGTATGTGAGAAATAAAAAAAACCGCCCTCCAATTGGAAAGTGGTTCAATAGTGAATCTCATTTTTTGCGCTCGACTCCCCTCTCTTTATTTTACTCGGTCGGCGTGCCCAGGCAAATTTTATGCTCTAACGCAAAACTGCTGTATCCAGGCCGTTATTTCTTCAAGTGTGACCTTTGATTGAGCACATGCCAGGGTAAAACGCGCCATTTCCTCGTTCGCAACAACCAGAAAATAACCATTAAGCTGCATAAAGAGAGCAGCGGCCGCAATACCTGTCCGTTTATTTCCATCCACAAATGGATGATCTCGAATGAGAGAATCCATTAAAGAGGCTGCTTTAGAAAATAGATCGCCGTATAGATTGTTTCCATCAAAAGTTGCCTGTGGTATTCCCAAAGCTGAAAGCAGCATAGAGAGATCACGGACACCATGTGCACCACCCGTGCTCTCGATCAGTCGACTGTGTATAAAAAGGACTTGTTCAGGCAGCAGATAACGAATCACTTCGCCAATTCTTCCAGGGCAGGGCGATAATGTTCAATAAATTCATTGACCTGATGAGCAAAATCTTCATCCACACCGGCTACTGCCAGAGGTTTCTCAGCAGGCGTGAGGATCACACGCTTCTTCTGGCGGTCTAACTCCAAAGATACATTTTCTCCATCAGCCAGCCCAAGCCCATCGAGGATTTCTTTGGGAAGTGAAAGAACTACACTGTTACCAGTTTTAAATAAACGCCGTTCCATATTTTCCTCCTGTGCTTACGCTGTAAGTATAACACAAACACCCTGACCTTCTACAGCCGGAGTGAGAATTAAAATTGCAGGTGATGCACTAAGAAAGAGTCTAAACTTACGACCGAAGGGATCGCACCTGTGCCCCTTGCGGAGACAGGCCAGCAAAATCAGACTTGACTACTTCATCAATGGTCTAAACTTATACTGCAGGATTGCTTGTATAACCAATATATATGTCGGTAAGTAGTTAACTTTACCGCTAAATATGAATAATATGGCTATTCAGTTTAAGAATTATTACTGGGTTGCAGTAAGATTGCAGTACTTGTAGATTGTACCGAGTTTTATACAATCATGGAAATTTGATTATGAGTGAGATTAAGAGTGCAATGGATGCAAAAAATTAAGCGGAATGTTTTTCAATTTAGCAAGTATTCTAATATTGCCATTTTGAAAATAATTAAGTCAATGATGATTACTTGAATTTCAATATAGGTAACTGTATGATAAATAGATGATGTTTGTGGTGGTATAGATAGATTACTCAAAAACCGATAAAAAAGGTGGCAAAAATGAAAAAAAACACTTTGGCTCTCAAGAGCTTGGTTTTCTTTTTGGTACTCTTTTTGTTAGTAGGAGCTACCGGGGTAATACAGGCGAGTGCCACTGGTTTGGTACAAACCAGTGGGAGCAAGTCAACCATCGTGAGCCCACCACCATTTGGAGCCAATAGAACAAGCGGCAGCTACAGTTGGTACGATGGGTCGATTAAATATTCAACCATTCTAAATTGCGGTGGCGGATATACCGAGACTGGCGCTGGCACTTATGTCGGCTATTGGGCTGACCCCAGCGATGGGCAACCCACACCAAACACTGTTTATTATGTGCATGTGGTTGTTTATGGCATTGGGAATGCTTGCAGCGGTCAATATGCCTATATTGACATTGGTTTGCCTGCCAATACCTCCCTGGCGATCAGCACAACCAACCCAGTCCATTGTTATGGTTACGGAGGAACTATCACCAAAGAATGCCCTCAATCCTTACCGCTTTCTAGCTACAACACAGGTATGTACAATATTGTTGATGCCTACTCGCCTTATGTTTGGCCTTTACCTCAAGGCTATTTCATCGAATTTCAAATTCCGGTTATATCAACAACCACCCTCTCCGGCAGCAACTTTGAGGCAGCGGTTAATGTATTGGATGGGAACAGCAGCCCTTGGTTGTATCCGACTGAGGGTATTTATGTTTTTGCCCCTGCCAACCCTGTCCCTTCTGCTTTTAATAAGTATGCTCCGACCAATGCGACCACCAATCAGCTTATGAGTACAACATTAAGATGGTATGCCAGCACGAACGCAGCCCGGTATGATTATTGTTATGATACGAGTAACGACAATGCCTGTTCCAACTGGGCTTCCAATGGCACGTCCACCAGCAAAACGTTGACGGGATTAGCGGCGAATACTACTTATTACTGGCATGTACGTGCTGTGAATTCATCCGGTACCACTTACTCCAATGGCTCCACAACAGCTTTTTGGTCTTTCAAAACCGGTACAAAACCCGCAGCCTTTACCAAGACAAGTCCAGTCAATGGAGCCACCAACCGCCCTGCTGCCTTCACCTTGAAATGGGGAACCAGTACTGGTGCTACTTCCTACCAGTATTGTATTGGTAAGACCAATCCTTGCACCGCCTGGATGAGTAACAGTACTGCCATCAGTAAAGCCCTGAGCGGATTGACTGCAAATACCACTTACTACTGGAATATACGGGCTCTCAACAGTTTCGGCTATACATACGCCAATAGCTCGACCACAGACTGGCACTTCAAAACCGCTAACAAACCAACTGCCTTTACTAAAAACACTCCAGCGAATGGAGTCACTAACCAGCCTACTGCTTTGACCTTGAAGTGGGGAACCAGTACTGGTGCTACTTCCTACCAGTACTGTATTAGTAAGACCAATCCTTGCACCACCTGGATAAGCACCGGTACTGCCATCAGTAAAGCCTTGAGCGGACTGACTGCAAAAACCACTTATTACTGGAATGTTAAGGCTATCAACAGTTTTGGTTCTATATATGCCAATGGCTCGACCACAGACTGGCACTTCAAAACAAAATAAGTATTTTTATATAAAAAATAAGTCATAGTTTATAGAAAAGGGAACATTTGGGTGACCAGATATTCCCTTTTCTACTGATTAAGCAAAGCAACTATTTGTCCTGCAGCTTCCTTTATTAATCTTCGACCTTCCACCAGCAAAGATCATTGTATATTGTATTAACAATTGACATTTTTCCTCCGCTCCTAAACTTAAGCCATGCTTGCCAGAGTGAATGCCTGCGCCGTGATTGGTCTGGAGGGGGTCATCGTCGAAGAACGAAACTCATACCAAATTCACACTTGTTGACCGCTACAAATCCTTGCCCGTGCGGTCAGAAATAGCTTGGAATAGCAAACCACAGGATAATCTTCTTAGCAGCCACGTGGTTATCAAGTAATCCAAGGCAGTGGATCTTTCATTCAAAGATGTTTTTATGTTGCCCACAAAATCGATGGGCGAATGACTCGGCTCAGGGCGTTGCCGGGGGCTGGACTGTGCCCGCTTGGGTGGCTGGCAGAGTGACCGCGGGCACATCCGCCTTTTGCGTATGGAGCACGATTTTCAGCTCTCCCGGCTGCGGCTGGTCCGGGTCACTTAACAAAGCTCCAGGAATGTGCAGTTCAGCTTGGATCAGGGCATCAGACTTGGGTTCTTCCCACAGGGTGCCGCTGATCGTCTGGTTATCAACCTTGCCGTTGACGATATATTTATCTACCGCGAACCCGCCCACCAAATCCTGCCCGTCCGGTTGGATGCTGCCATCCGGCAGCATATTCAGCCACATAGCCGGGCCGTCCATGCCGTGCAGCTCTTGGGCCAGGGCCACTGGGTAGTTTTCGGCTATCGGGGTGCTCATCCAGGTAGGGTCCAGGTCATTGGGAAGATAAGCTTTTCCATCTACCACCAATAGCTCAGAATCGGTTTTGATCGCTTTGGGATCAAAACCCTTGGGCATATCCTCGGTATCCGGAGCGTTTTCAGTAAACTTTATATCCATATTTCCGACATTATCTATCGCAATCTGTGTTGATCGGCTGCTGCCGTCCGGACGGGTGATGGTCAGGTTAATTTGAATGGAATTTAAAGCCAGCAAATGATCCATTGGGTCAGGAAGCGTGATATCTTCTTGGATGTTGTTGGCTGCTGGCGTTTTTTGTCCGGCAGACGCGCTGCCATTTGGAGCAGGTTGAGCCGTTCCGGCTGTTTTACTGGTGGGCGTCTGGGTGGCAAACTGCGACAAAGTGCAAGCCAGGCTGACCAATCCCACCAACAATACAGCCAGAGTGATTTGAGTTGGTTTTGCGGTTAATGATTTCATCATTTCCACCCTGTTTGTGGATTGGTTGTGCTGGACTTGAAGACGCGCCATGTACATTTTGGAAGGGAATAAATATTTGTGCCTGTATAAGGTGGGATCGAGGCTGTCTGCACCCATCCCGGAAGGGAGCAACTGCCCCCCATTTCTGTATCACTGGAATAGTTTATTTGGAATTGGATGGCGGTAATCTCTGCCGCTATCTGTTTTAGCAAATCCCTGTCTGTTGCCTCCATACCCTCACTCATTTGCTCGCAGCCGCCGATTTCACCGGTATGTAAAACCATGTGTGTTGAGGATGTGTAATAAAGCCCTGTTGCTGGATTGAACGGCACCTGGAAAGTATTCCCCATGACGGCAGGATCTCCTCTCAGTTGGACGTAATTCGACCTTGCCCAAGTTCCAACGGAATACATACAAGAACCTTGCGAAGTATCCATTTTTAAATCTTCTTCTCTTGTCATTGCCGTAGGCAGGACGATCGAAGCACCCCCGCTCCCTGCATTATCTATTTTGACCATCAATTGCCCCCGGCCTTCCAGCTTGTCAATGAGGGAATATGCCATTTGTGAATCCGCAGCGGAAAAGGTTCCATTAAAATCAGTCCTGGCCACCAAGGAGACCCAACCAACATAAAAACCTGGTGATATGGTGGAACTAGCCTGGGCAGGCAAAGTGTTGGCAAGGAATATGGATAAAAATAAAAGAATCACTCCTGTGGAAATAAACACCCATCTTCTCATTTTATCTCTCCATGATCTCCCAACTCTGGTTGCTTTGCTGTATTTCGAAATGCATATTCTATAATACCCGAAAGCAACGGGCGGGGAAGCAGCTGACAGAATCTCAAAAGAACGTAGCGTATTTAAATTGATTTTATTTTTCTGATCCAAAGAGAACGGGAACGCCGGACCATTCTTTTGGCGATTATGAACCCATCCAGGAGAGTGTAACCATCGTACCGGCTTGCGGGTCGACCTTTATTACTAGGATGAAGTTCTGGTTCCCGCTGTACCAAGTTCCCATGCCTTGTCCTGAAGGGTTTGGGGTGGCAGCAACAGTAGTGCTCCAGCCTGCCTGTGAAAGCGCCTGGGCATAAAAGGTGAAGACCTTATCGGGGGAGTCTTTGGTATAGAAAATGATGTAGGTCAATCCTCCTGCGCCGGGGGTCAGGCCGGAGGTATTCAGATCGGTCGCACCCGGGTAAATGCTTAATCCCTTGGGCAGCTTTAGTGACGATATATCCACCGTCGGGCCAGCGGTCGGGGTGACATTCGGATTCGGTGTGGCCGCCGCCGCGGTGCCTTTTATGGGAATTGTCACGGTCACTCGCTGCGAACTCCCTTCCACTTCCACCGCCACGGTTGCATCCACGCTTGAATCGGAGCGAATGAAAGAGGTGGTCGCCGAGTCAGTACCAATGCCATCGTCCGTGAGTTTTTGCCAACCCATTTCAGTCAGCTTATCCTGGTAGAAGGCGAAAATATCATTCTGGGTGGCATTCGTGCTGTAGTCCAGCAGCCCTGGCAGGCGGGTCAGGTCGGAGGCATCCTCCATCGCCGGTATATCGCTGAGCACCGGATCACACCCGGCGGGGTAGACCACCTGCGCTTGTGCACCGACCTTGCTGAGAGTGTATTCCAAGTGCCGGGTGCCCGAAGCCCCCACACCAAAGACGGAGTCAGATCCGGTGATATCCAGGACGTACTTCACCACATAACCACCTTCCTTGGCGATCCAAACTTCCCCGCTGGCGGTGGCATCTCCTGGCAAAACAAGCGAAGCGGCGTCAAAGGTATAATGCTGGCTGGCGATGCCATCCAGGGTCTGTTCGTCCACCAGCTTGGCGGTTGTCACTGCCGGGAGCAGAAAGGCGGGCCTGAAACTTGCAGGAACCTTGGCAGCCGCGCCCCAATTTACTGAGCATGGACTGCTGGGATCTGTCTGAAAATATTGCGCCTCGCCCACCACTCCGCTTACGTAAACCTGGTGCGCCCCACTGTCATCCATGGTATCGATCGAGGTGAACTGTGCGGCCAGCTTGGGCCATGCACTCTGAACATAGCTGTCGGTCTGGTCCACTGGCGTGCCCGACTGGGTACCCTTGAATGAGACCGTCAGGGTAGCGGTGTAATCATCCAGGCCGTCCAGACCCACCTGGGGATCGTTGAGTAATGCGTTTGCTTGGCTGCCGGTTCCTGTCGCTGTTGCCTGGCTGTTGGACCCTGTCCTTCCCGAGAGAGTGCAGGCCAACATACTCGTAATGATTAGCAAGGTTGGAAAAAGCAGGCGTTTCATTTTCCCCTTCCCTTCCGCTTGATCAGCCAAATACTGCCCGATCCATCCCCCCATGGGAATGTCTTCTGGGTTTCATCGGATTGAAAGACCATGTTTGAAAAGAACGGCAGGTCACTTTCCGGGTCTATCTCCCCGCCCGACATCACCTTCTTATCAACGGTCACACCTTTTATGTCGTGGCAAGTGACATACACGTCCTTGTAGGTAAACGGGTCGAATGTCAGACCAAATGCAATGGTACCCCCCGAAGCGCCGGAAGTGGCGCTTCCATTCACGACATTGAAATGCTCATTTCCTATCATCTTGCCGGGCTGGTCACAGGTCAGTTCCGGATCCTTGTTGTTATAGGTCACGGTCAGGGAATAGATGAAGGTTCCCCCTCCGGTGACCGTACCATCTTTGCCGATCAGCAGGCCCCCTTTTGCATTGAATTCAGTATCCATATTCCAATCGCTGGTGGGTTTGAAATCACTGGCTGATATAGCCAGGGTCCGGTTGCATTCCTGGACTTTGAAAGAGCCAATGTCGGTCACCCCAGTAATAGTGACCCAAATGTCGTTGGTTGAAATATCAATCTGACCGTCCCCCACCTTGGTGGCGCTATACGTGGCGGATATGATACCCGAACCCAACCCTCCACTTAGATCCCAGGAGGTTTTGGAGAGAGTCCCGCCGGTTGCTTTACCGGTGAGAGTCGCATCGACGCCGCTCTTGGCAGGTACTGGCGTGCCTCCTGCCTTCATCAAAGTAATTTTATAGGAAAAGGATATCGGGGCCTTGTCGCCAACGCACATATTACTGGGAGGCACGTCAATAGGGCTTAATTCCACATAAGCAATCACACGAAAGATAGTGGCCTGTACTGGGATGGGTGTCATGAACAGCCCGGCAACTATCATTGCCGCCAATAAGAAATTCACCAATGCCTTTTTATTATGCATGAGGCTTGACCTCCTTGACTAAGAATTACCTGAATTCCATGTCAAAATAAAATAATCCCGAAATTCCATTTCGAATAAATATTGCCAACATTTTCACCCCAGAGGATGATGGTTGGTGCGGCTCTTATTTACTTTTAGAATAATTATCTCCAATTCGCTTCTTTTTTGCAATCTTTTTCACAAATTCAGATATTGAAACTGATTTTTTCTGCCCGAGATGAATGGAAATAATGGCTGAAATGTGATATTAAGTGTTTTTTCAGCGGTAGGGTGCATAAAGCACCTTTTTAGTTATCTCATTTTCCGCTGCAATTAATTATAACTATTCCTTTTTTGGGTGCAACAAAAATAAGCCCACAAAAACTTAGCGGTCGATACTCAATCAATGGTTACCTGAAATTTATTCTTCAATGGTCGGAGTTTATAGCCATATATACGATTCGGTTCGTAGTGGGGAAGTAATGGTGAGTTGCTAACGGAATGACTCAATAGCAGTGGCGGGACTGGCAAGAAAAGTGAGACTCTTCCTTTATAATTGTGCTATTTCTGGCACAAGCAGATGCAGTCGTGAACGGCAGGACCGCCGCCCAATGGAGCCGTTGTTGGGCGTTATTCCTATGGCTTATAGGTTGTGAAACCTGAGTTGATATGAAAGTTGTCAAAATATGTAGTAAAGGCTTGGGAAGCAAAGATGCTTCCATTGCCAAAGTAGATCTGCGCTGGGCCAGCAGGAACGTTTTTTGTGATAATCCTTTGCCATCCAGAACCCACGTCAAATAAAATCAATAACTGGGTTCCCGTCCTGATCAGCCGGTACTTTCCAGTCAGCGCGCTGGAAACCATTTCTCCACTGATATTATCGATTGAATTCATACTGAACACCGTTTCCGTGCCTCCACTCATCAGCCGTGTGACCCAGTAACTTTGCCCGCCAATGGTTACACCAAAGGCCGCCCCGTCAAGGTGCCCTTCTGCCGGATTCTTCCATCCTTCACCAATCTGGAAATCCACCTGGACATCAAAATCTTCCGGAAAGTTCCACATAGGCAGCATTGTTCCAGATGAATACTTTTCTTTGTTCCCTGTCGAAATGATCATCCTGCCATCTTGCTGGCTGATGATTGCTCCGCCAGAGAGATCAGTCCTCCATTTGCCAGGATCGAGTGTATTGCCGATGAAGTTGTCATCGGGAGGGATGGCATCCAGTGCAGGAGCCGGATTATTCAACTCGACCTGTACCGAGGTTGTAGTAGTATTGCTCCAAAAGTCCATGGCAGTTACTTTCAGGGTTTTGATCCCGTTCTGCTCCACGTTCCAAAGGCTGAGGGGTACCTGCCGCGTGTAAGTTCCGTCCCCCTGGTCCAACAGGACAACCTTAGTTGTCTTGTCGGAGTCAAGAGCAGGCATATCCACCCACACAAAAAGGTGGCTTTCGCCAAGACTGGCAGCTAGCGTTAGTGTATCACCGTTTTTTACAACTGTTGGCGTGGTGGAAACCGAGGCAAAGACTGGCGGGATAACATCCGGGGTCAGGTTAAGGTCATTGGTCTGTCCCTGGGTGTATAACTGTTGCACAACATCCTTGATGGGATTGTAATTGAACTCAAGGCCCCTTTGTTTTATTGCCGAATCTCCACCAGGGGCCAGATCAATACTGTTATCAGAGTTCGTCCAGATCCATAAATTGCATCCTTCGACGCCATAATTCTGGTAGATCCAGACCAGGCTTTCCAGGGCAAGTTCAATGTTCCAATCTTTCACCTGGGGGGTCAGATACCCCGCTTCGATTGCGATCACCCGGGAACCGTTATCCCGGCCGATGATATCGAATAACCGCGTGATCGTTTCGATCGCCCATTGATGCGGGTTCTCATCTACACAGGGCAGATCGGATGCCACTGCGCATTTGTGTTGTTCATAGAACGAGATGGCATAGGTGCGCTGGTCGTTTGGAATGCCTAGGTCATCGAAGATGCCCTTGAGAACGGCTTCCGGGTTCCAGAAGTGCCCGTCTGTCATATAAGGATTGGCCTGCTGCGCAACGTCGATATATGCACCCAGGATCGCTTCGGCGGATAACTTGCGATACGGCAGACCCAAGGAATGGGCATAACCGATCGCCCATTCGACATATTTGCTACCCCCAGAACCAGGCCCCATCCCCAAGGTTGGCTCGGCCCGACCGCCGCATGCATCTGGCACTCCATCGCCGTTATAGTCATAGGTATGCACATCCCCGCCGAACAGCACCAGCTCCAGGGCGGGATGATCCTTGACTACATCCAGAATTGACTTCAGCCAGATCTCAGAGCTGGGCTGGTCTTCCATGTGGGTATTGCTCAGGTTCAAGGTCACATGGATGCCTTTGCTGAAGATAAGGTCGAACAATGCTTTGAGGTTCGTCAGTTCCTGCTCGGCTGGCTGCGGCCACAACGGGCCAAGGTCCGGGTTGACCGTGCAGGCCGGTGGAACGAACAGACCGGGTTGTGTATCGGCGGCTGAAAGGGTTAGCTCGATGGTGTTTATACCCATCGAACGCATGGCATCCAGCTGAAGGCTTATTTCCTGCGCCACGGTGGTTCCGATAACAGGATCGGTATTATTGAACTCATGGAGGATTTGGCCTTCAAAGTAACCGGCACCGCTTCCCCGCCGTTCAAATGGGCCGATCACCCCACGGATGGGTAATAATATTCTTGGAATTGGTGTTTGTGTAGGCGGAATTGAGGTATTAGTTGGCGTAAAGGTAGGAGAAAATGGCGAGGGTGTTGAAGAGGATAGTCGTGGGCCTGGGGTACATCCATTTATTAGTGATAACACCAGAAAAATTGTAAGAAAAAACAACAAAATTTTTTTCATTGTCTCTTACTCCTGATTATGCAAGGAAGAGCTTATTTTATCCTTTACGCCCAACTATTAATTATATAGAGTATTGATACACTACAATTATGGCATAGAAATTAAAAAAAACTTTCCTGTTCTGAGTGAGTGCTTTAAATTTTCTTATTTTGATTCGTGTTTACCGTGTCCCGGCAAGTATCGGTCTGAACTTGTACCCGTAACACGACTCAATCCCCCAAGGGGATACCCCTCTGGGGCACTTTGCTAACGCGATCAGCGCGGAAAAAATTAAAGTGGTCATTTGATGTTCTTCTCAGGCCCAGTAAAATGCTTAGGCAAGATGATGCTTTAAAGGGTTGAGGTTTTTGGAAACAACGCATCAAGCCTCTTTTAGATCCATCGGTTATAGTCTGTTCAAGGGTAATGCAGTGACCCCCTCTCCTAGAGGTAGGGCTGTGTCACCTGGATAAATCACATATCCGGGCAAGGCGTTTTCCTTGAAATCACGTTGGAAGGCATGCAGTTCTTTTGCCATTTCCAGCCGTGGGGTTTGTGACAATTTTATTTCTAGCGGGACTAGTCCAGATTGGATTTCGATGATCACATCCACTTCCGAACCTGCCACCGTCCGCCAGTAATACATTGCAGGATTTTCGCCGCGGTGCAAATAGGTTTTATAAAGATCCGAGATCACCAAGTTCTCAAAGATTGCCCCACCCATTGGACCTGCTGCAGCATGCTCGGTATCCCGCAAACCAACCAGATAGCATAACAGCCCGGTATCAGTAAAATACACCTTTGGGGACTTAATTAGGCGCTTACCAATGTTGGCGTAATATGGACGCAGAATGATTACTTGAAAGCTGGCTTCTAATATAGAAATCCAATCTTTAGCTGTATTGACCGCGACCCCCACATCACGCGCAAGGTCGCTCAAGTTCAAGATTTGAGCACTGCGGGCAGCTAGGGCACGTAGAAAAACCTGAAATTGGGTCAAATCGCCCAGGTTGCGCAGGATTCTGATATCGCGTTCCAGGTAGGTTTGGATAAAACTGGACTGCCAAAGGTGTGCATCTCGTTCTGGATGAGAAACGGGTTCGGGATATGAACCCCTTAGAATTGCTTCCCACAATTCAAAAGAGGTTTCCGAAGGCTGGCTGGAGGCCGGTAAATCTTCCCAGGGATAATTATTATCGGCCATCCGAGCAATTTCCCGGCGGGTCAAGGGCATCAGTTTGAGCACCGCAGAACGCCCGGCCAGGCTTTCAGTCACCTGTGACATCAACAACAGGTTTTGCGAACCGGTCAGAATGTACTGCCCGGTTTTACTCAGATTGGCATCGATTTTTTCCTTAATATAAGGGAGTAATCCCGGTGCATATTGAATTTCATCAAAGATAATTGGCGCAGGATACAGATTTAAGAACCCGCGGGGATCAGATTGCGCGGCCAGGCGCACGTCTGGCTGTTCAAGGGAGATAATTGGGTATTGTCCACCAAAAAGATTCCTCAACAGCGTGGTTTTACCAGATTGACGTGGGCCGACCACTACGACTGCGGGGAATTCACCAGCGGCTTTGCGCAAGATCGGGCTAAGCTGGCGGGGGATATAAGTGTCAGTCATTTCACCTCCATGTGTTATTTTGCAATTATACTGCATAATAACACATTATTTCATTCAACCCACTATTGATCGGATTATTAGGAGAAGTAAGTTTGGTCGAAAATCGCGGCTCCTGGATTCGGGCAATGGTTTCGGTGATGCGTGAAGTGTATCTTGAGCCGTCCACATTTGAGGAACACCACGATTATTTCATGGTGATTTTCTATAACCAGGCACTTCTGTATCAGGAAAGCCTGACCTGGTTAAACAGGTCGTCGGAATTTCACTCATTTCACGGCAACGAATTAGCCTGGCACGCCTGCACAAACACGAGCAAATGACTAACCCCGAATATTGCCGGCTAATTATTGTGGATTCGGTAACTGAAACCAGGGATCTCAAAGGGTTTGTAGAGAGTGGCCTGGTTGAAATACTTGGCACCAAGCGATGGGCAGGACGGTCACCACCCGATCATTTTTATGCAATGCGGACCTGTCCGATATCGGGTAGATGATCTCCAACAGGCTGCATTGCGTTCATTTACCCATAAAGTAATTATCCGCAAAACGGGTTTTACCTTGCCAGCCCAATTGGATGATACATCGCAACCGGGTATTCAGGAAATCTATGCGATGCTTGCATTGGATTCTACGCGGAATCAAATGATTGTTGACGATGTTATTGAAGCTGTTCAAGCCGGCCGGTCGCCTGTCCTGTTGACCGAGCGACGAGAGCACCTCACATATTTTGCTGATACCTTGACGGGTAAAGTGAAAAATATTATTGTTTTATCTGGTGGAATGAGGCGCAAACAACGGATTTTATTGATGGACCAATTGAAAAATATTCCGGAGGATGAAGAACGTTTGCTCATTGCTACCGGACGTTATCTGGGGGAAGGGTTTGATGATTCTCGCCTTGACACTTTATTTTTGGCTTTGCCAATTGCCTGGCGCGGAACAGTCGCACAATATGCAGGTCGTCTTCACCGTAATTATGACTTGAAAAGCGAAGTGATTATTTATGATTATGTAGATGAACAAGTGCCAGTGCTGGCAGGAATGTTCCGAAAACGTAAAAATGCATATAAAGCTATAGGTTACAAGGTGGAGTAATTTCTTTGAAAAGGATGTAAAGATCTTTCATGCCGAATATAGCGCGGGAATGGCTTTGCGCGCCTGATTGACTACACGGTCAGAAATCCAAAGTTATGAACCTGCCCAAAGCATTTAATGAATTCAATGCCTCGTTTTCACTCTCGACGTGCCCAACTGCTACTTCCCAAAGCAATAAACCAATCGACCCATGAATTTCCAACCCAAGAGACTCACCAAATTGTCTGGCGATAGCATCATTGGTAAGCAACCATTCCGCTTGCATTTGCATGGTTAGTGCAATGGCAGCTGCTTCACCTTCATCGATCTGTTTTCTCCACTCGAGCATCTTTCTCTGATATGGTTCTTCCATTTCTTTGATGGTAACTCAATCGGGTAACTTGATATCAGAGGCATTCCGTTTGAATTCTTCTGCCACGACAGAGGAATAATTATTTCCCCTGCCAGATGCAGTAGATTGATGATATTTGCTTCACCAAGATGTAACAGAGGGCCAGTATCGCAAACGACGATACACCTTATGCTTTTTGATCTTTCTGTTTTACTGCCCAGTCAATATCTTCAAGCTGGTATTTTTCAGCCAGAGAACGATCCAGTGCCAGCTTTGGAATTAATCGAATGGTCCCATCGGTTTCAACAACTGCTTCGAGTAAATCACCTTCAGCGATTTTAGCTTTACGACGCGTTGGAGCAGGTAAGGTAATTTGTCCGTTGCTTCGGACTTGTAAATATTCAGGCATGAGTAACTCGCTTTCTGATATCCTGATTATTTGATTTCTCATAAATCATACATCGGCTAAATACCTTTGTCAAGGAAAATAGTAAGTTGAATCCAAAGGGCGGTCTGGTTTTATGTTTCTAACTTGTTCCGATAAACCTGAAGCATTGTTTCATTTTGTATATTTATTTTCCTTGGCGTAAATTAAAGGAAAGGATCCTTGAAAAAGTAATACTAATGTATTACAATGTATGTAACAAAAAGGAGTTTACAATCATGCCCAGAAAAAATTCGTCCACCAAAGCAGTTCGTTCTTTTCGCCTCAGTCTGGAATGCGTTCGACAATTGAAAGACCTCTCTTTAAATATGGGACGCAGTGAGGGTGATGTGGTCGAGGTTTCTATCGACCGTATGTATCGGGAAGAGCTTAGATTTGGGAATTTGATGATCAGCGAAGGTCAAAAACCTGAAGACAACTACAGAGTAGGAAAGCAAGAGGGGTAATGATGATCGCGGGATTATTTCACTTTTTTTGGAAAATCATTTGGAACACAATTGTAATCCTGGTCTGTGGCGGTCTGGTTTTTGTAAGCTATAAAGCCAACCAGCCGATGATGGTAAAAGAAGCGCCGGCAGGCATGACTTATGTTGAGTTTATTCAGGATCGAATCGATGCCGCGAAAACTGTTGAACCTTCGAGATGTGGTTGGGGAATGATGCTTTCTCTGGCAGTATTAGGCCCAATCTATAGTGTGGTTTACACAACGGTGGCAGTCAATCCAGATGGCAAGTTGGCCAAAATGACCGCGTCTGACCCGGATATTCCGAAAGGTAAGGCCGGCGCGAAATGGTCTGAATTTCCAGGAATTTGGTGGGGCGTGGTAGAACGGTTATCATGGACAATGCTGGGGAAACAAACTTCATTTGGATGTAGCTTTCGTACAGTAGAGAAAAAATCTTAATAACTACTTGTAGATATCACTTGTATGTAGGATAATAGACATAAAGTGTCTATTATCCTACATGAAAAAATCAATTCTTTCTTCCCTCGAATCGTTTCCATATTTCACCATTGAAGCAGTAAAACAGCTTCTTGGGGATGAATCTGTAGCTGCCGGCACGATTCAGACCGCACTTTACCGATGGATGAAAGCGGGCCATGTATATCAACTAAAAAAAGGCGTTTATATGACACGCCGCTTTTTTGAATTGCATCGTGCAGACGCCGATTTTTCGCCGGCGGTTAGTGCAATCCTGATCCCTCAGTCATATGTTTCCCTGGAATTTATTCTGCAGAAACATGCTATTCTCACAGATGTCTCTTACCCGATCTCAGCGGTTACCCTCAAACATACGCGAGTGATTGAAAACAAGTTAGGAATTTTCACGTTCCGCAATATCAAAGAGAATCTCTACACAGGATTTGAGATATCAGATTACTTGGGTATCTCCTTTTCTCAGGCGACTAGTGCGAAAGCACTTTTTGATTATCTCTATTTACGTTCCTGGAAAGGAAAAAACCAGCTTTTCAGTTATAGCCTGGTAGAAGACCTGCGTCTCAACCTGGAAGATTTCTCTGAAGAAGAACAAAATGAGTTTGTTGGATTTATTGAAACGAGCAAAAGCAGAAAAATGGACCAGATCTTGAAAAACCTGAGGAAAACAGTATGGCGACTTTAATTCAATCGATGCAAAACATCTTGTCTCAAAACTCAAAAGGATCCGTTGCTGGCAAATGAGACAAAGCGGGTGCTCCTCAAGGAATTTTGCAAGCATTTACCCTCGATTTTCTCTACTATCACCCGATATATCGAAGGTTAAACTTTTATAGAGGTACTTGCCTTTACATTATCTAAGGGTTGAACCGGCTCTCTGAAGATATAGATTTGGATAACAGCAATGGGATTGACCTAAGCGTCCTCGAAGGTGATTTACTGACTTACTTCCGGACCAATATTGGGTATACAGATGTAATGACCAAGACTCAGCAAGGGGAGTGGGGTATCCGGCGAACCACCTTGAAGTTCTCTATCCTGTATTCGCTAGGGTTGGCATCATATCCCAATGAAGCACTGCACCTGAAAGTAGAAATCAGCCAGCACAAGCAGATTTCCATCATTCGCAAGACGCCTATCCTGGTTTATGGACGTGGTTTTGTTGCTGCTCATTTTTCATTGGAGACAACGATGGCAGGGAAAATTCTGGCTTGCTTGGAACGGAACTTCCAGAAGGGAAGCAACGGGGCGGAGATCAAGGGTTGGGATTTTTATGACCTTTTAGGGTTTATGCAGCAGAAAATTCAGCCACTTGAGGAAAAACTGGCCAAAGATGGGATGCAGCCATATACCGTAAAAACTGCAATGCTGGCATTGAGTGAAAAAGTTGCCGGCATGAGCATATCCGAGCTGGCAGAGGATTTATTTCCTTTGTTTGAACAAAGGTCTTTCATCGAAGCGTGGCTGGATGAATTCAAATTAATTTTTATAGATTGTCAAAATTGTATTTATGAAAATAATATAAGATTTTACAAAATGGGAATTCGAAACTCACTCGTTTTCATTTTACAAAACAACTTACGCCTTCGACGTTAATCATCTAAGCCATAAACCTCCCCCATGATTGATCTTTTCTCTCTCTTTTTGATTCTATGGGATTCTGATACAGTCACTGTTGGAATTCTCTGAAAGCAAGTTGGTAGAAATTAGACATGTTTTAGAACCTGAGTTTCCCACTTGACCTATTTTTTCACATATTTGATTTCAAAAAGTCGAAATTGGGGACACTAAAAGGGCTCGAGGAAATGGGGGATAGATTACGATGAGAACATGGCATTTATCCGAAAAGTAAATAAAAACAGTAGTGCCACTGCAGTTCAAATTGCATATAAAGCGGGTGGACACATAGTAAAGATTGAGCATATCGGAATTGCCCACACGAACGAGGATTTACAGATCCTGTTGGAGTCAGCACACCAACGGTTACTAGCAAATCAGCTGAGATTATTTTCTGAAGATCAGTCCTCCCTTCAAGTCAGCATGAAACGATCATCCTCCGACTTTTTACCCAATTTCCAATTATTTTCGGTTATAATGAAGATAGAATACTTATTAAATAAAATTTATACCATCCAAGGGGATAGCAATATGAATCACCGGACTTCTTTTAAGAAACATACAAAAATGATGCAACGTAAATTATTTTCATTCTTTGCCTTATTGCTTATCCTCAGTCTGATAGTTCAACTTCTTCCTATCGGGAATGTTGCCGCCCAGAGTATTTCATCTTCTACTGCGCCGACTTCAAGCAAGATTTCTGCGTCTATATCCACTGAAATCCAAGAACCTTCACCTGCATTTACTGAAACATTAGAACCGACACATGCATTTACCGAAACTCCAGAACTCACATCCACTTTCACTGAAACGCCAGTGGCAACCATCGCAACGTCCGAAACACCCAAGCCTACTTTCACTTCAACTCAAATAACCGAATCTACTCCCTCCCCTTCCGGATCCACTAAACCCGCAATTCCAAAATTAATTGCTCCTATAAATGGAGTAGTAGTAAAAATAACAATTCCAAAACTATCTATAGGCTCTGTTGCTGGGGCGAATCAGTATCAGTTCCAGGTAAACTCAAAAAATGATTTTACCTCACCGCTTGTAAATATTACTCAAACCTCAACCACATGTACACTAGTAAATAAACAGGCCTTACCCTTTGGCCTGGTATATTGGAGAGCCCGGTCTATCGATATTGCCCATAATGCTTCTGATTGGAGTACTATTCAATCATTCACGATAAATATTTTAAACTCTCCTGCCAATAAATCCTATTCTACTAATCAAAAACCCACCTTTTCTTGGGCAATAGCAGCATCAGGTACCTTAAATTATGAGATTCAAGTAGATACATCAAAAGATTTCAATGTTACTCCACTTACCCTGGATAAAAAACAAATCACATCAACCAGTTTTACGCCATCAAATCCTTTTCCATATGGAATTTACTATTGGCGAGTACGGATTAATCCCTCAATTGGCAACGCAAATAATTGGACACCAGTTTGGTCATTTATCATTACACCACCTTTACCAAAAGCACCGGTTTTATCTACTCCCGCCGCAGGATTTCTATTTTACGACAACTCACCTTCCTTGGTATGGAAAACCGTCACAGGAACTTTCTCTAATTATGAAGTACAAATTAGTTCATCAACAGGCTTTTTAGTAATAACACAAGATGCAATAATTCGAAAAGGAACAACCGCTTATAACGCTAAAGCACTACAAAACGGGAAATATTACTGGAGGGTAAGAGCTGTTAATTACCTCGGTGTTTCAGGCCCTTGGTCCGCAACAAATTACTTTTCAATTAATTATATTAGTCCAAAACACAATATTCGTTTTGGGATTACAACTCCCAATGGAATTACCGGTTACCCGATAAACACACTAGGGATCAGCAGCTATTTAGACTGGGGTATGACGCTTAAACCGGCCAATACACCAGGGATTACCTATATACAAACAGTCCATTTACGTGATAGCCATTGTAACTACATGCTTGACTCAGCTTCACCTGCGCTTGCCAAAACCTTATTAGCAAATATTACTTTAGTCGCAAAAGCAAATCTTGGTTCATATTGGTTAATTGGCAACGAACCAGATACAGCTTTCAAAGATCCAAACGGAAATTGCCAAGACAATTTAACCCCTACCCAATATGCAACCGCCTATAAAATAGTTTATACAGCTATTAAATCCGCCGATTCAACTGCGAAAATCGGCATTGGAACAATTGTAGAGCCAACGGCTCTACGAATGAAATATTTAGACCTAGTTTACGCGGCTTATAAAGCACATTATGGGGTATATCCGCCATCAGATTTTTGGAGTATTCATTCTTTCATATTACCTGAAAATAGTAGCTGGGGAACCGGAATTCCCCCTGGGATGAGCGCATATTCTTCTCTGGCCGTGAATTACTCCATTCCTCAGACGATTGATATTACAATTTTTGAACAACGTTTACTTGCTTTTAGAAAATGGATGGCTGCCAAGGGAGAACAAAACAAACCTCTTTGGATAACTGAATATGGCAGCCTTTTCCCAAGCGATCCTAGTGGTGGGTTGGTAACTATCCCAATTACGAGCACACGTTCATTCATGCTAGCAACTTTCAACTACTTACAGACTGCTACTGATTCAAAATACGGTGATCCTAAGGATAATTATCATCTTGTACAAAAATGGTTTTGGTATAGTCTAAACGATTCACAAGCCAAAATGGGTGGCGGCTTATATGATCCCAACAACAACAAAGCCCGTACGATTCTAGGGGATGCTTTTATTAACTACGTAGTAACCCACTAAAAAGAAATACGTTCTATTTTACCGTTTTTTCATAACAACCCAACTATTATTTTTGACGTTTCACTTATAGAAAAACCTATTCATGTAAATCGTAAAAAAAGTCCTCTGCTAACATAGACTAGCAGAGGACTTAATTTTCAAATTTCCATTGTGGTTTTTAATTTTTATATTAGCAACTTGAAACCATCATCTGTACTTAATCTCATCTCCCCAAACCTGCCAAGCACCGTTCACTATGTCCACTACAATTTTATAACTGCCAGCCTGTAAAGTTGCATCCACACATCCAGAGCTAGGTCCTACGTACGTTTCTAGAATCGTCGTCTTCTCAACATTGTTTTCTAAAGCAGGATCCAGATTAACGACCGAAAGTTCGAAATTATCCTTAGTAGATTGAATCCAATAAAAACGTACATCGGTTGCCTTTGATAATGAAAACTCTTGTTCTGATGTTACTTCGCCAGAAATCCTTAGCAACTCATTCTCTGTATCAGCCGGAGATATAGTTGCAAAAGGACAGTTGATATCTTGCTTGGTTTTAAGAACTGTTTGAGTTTGTGTGCTATCTGGTACCGAATTCGTAATAATTCCTGTAGCCTCTGGCGTTGGAGAAATACATCCTGCCAATAAAAAAGCTACCAGAATCATGCTGCATAATAAAGCTATTCTCTTATCCATAGAAACTCCCATATTAAGTATTAAAAAAATGACCCTAATTTTCCCAACAATGCATTTGACCTTGTTCAACCACTATCGTTTCACATATCGGGCGATTATTGTTGCTCGAGATCAAAGTGGATTCCCATGTTCCAGACGCTGTTTTAGGGATTATAAGGGTGGAATATGTATTTTGTAAGGTACTTCGGTACCAATCATAAGGCAATAGATTAGTGACAATAACTGCTATATCCTGACGTTGTTTAAGTGCATAACAATAATACCAAAGGGTAAATGAATCTTTATCGCCATCTGTAAAGATCATTGCATGCTCAGGCGCAGTGGCCATTACCTGTTCTCCAAATGTTGTTGCAGAACTATTCTTTGATGCATCTACAGTTCCAGAAGTTTTAACACCATAACCAAGAACTAAAAATAAAAATAATAATCCCAAGGCAGTTCCCATCCAGGGTTTGGCTCTTCCCGCTATCTCGATAAGTTGTACAACTCCCAAACCAATCCATAAAGAAAAAACCAAGAAAGCAAAAATCAAATAAATAAAAGAATCACTTGTACTATAAAGAAAGGAGAAAAACAGGAATACAATAACCAGATAGACAGAATTCCAGATAAACTCAAAAGACACTTTTCTACTTGCCAGAATCCCCATCAAACCAATTATTAATCCAATAACACCACCCTGTCGTAGGATAACCTCCCCCCAAACCCTCAACCGGATTAGAAAATTTCCATTAGAGAAAGCAAATAGATTCGATTGATAAAGTTTCCCGGTCACCAGCCATAAAAAATTATTCATGGTCACCGGATTACCCCAGTTTACTGGTGCACCTGAACGAGCTCTAAAATAAAGGCTAGTATAAACTAAGAGGCCAAGGAAAGTCCCCAATAAACGAGAAAATAAAATATTCCATTTAATATTCCACTGACCGGATGCAAGTGGATGATCTTCTTTTTTTATTGGTTTGACAATAATCCCATTAATACAGATTAATGGGAGCAAAAATATTGTTAGAAGATGATTTCCGAGCGCGATTCCAAATATGACACCTATTATCAAATCCAGTATTACTGGATGATCAATACTTATTTTTAGCCTTTTAAACAACAGAAATAGAATTAGTATCTCAAAAAAAGCTTGTAATGTATAAACTTCAGTAATTACTGCTTGAGACCAAGTTAATGGAGATAGACCAAACGTTAATGAAGCAATTATCCCAGCCAAGCAGTTCTTACTATTTATTCCTACCAGATCAACAAATATTTGATATACCAGCAAAGATGAAAGGATTGCAAAGGCCATCGAAAGCAGGTTTGTTCGAAAAGCAAGCGTGCCGACTGGAATCAATTGAAAGAAATGCGCAACAAGTAAATAAGTAGGATAACCTGTTGGATGTGCTACTCCACCAGTCGCTGCTGCGGTAATCAGATCTCCCCCATCTGCGCCATTATTTACCCAACTAAGTCCGTGTGCAATAGTTAAACAATAAGCGATCCCTAGTACACACACCAATACTACTTGTGGAAACCAAAGGATTTTACGTTGCTTGAAATAATTATTCATACTAAAAATTAGGTGGAGGAAATACTTATTTCTCCACCTAATCAAGATCTAGCATTTGTCCTGAAGAAAACTATTCAGTAGGTTGCCAATATCCAAATAAGGCATATGTACCAGCATATCTTATGGTTGCACACGCCAATATTTTGGCTTCAATTGTTGGAACCCATTGAACTGTAGTAGTGATCGGAATCCAGGTGCCCTCGTAAAGAAAACGGATTTGACCTACCCAACCAAATTGAGCTCCTCTAAAGGGATAACAAATCGTCGCTGGCCCAGAAATATCCAATCCAGTCGATAACAATTGTAGCCAGGCTGGTCCGGCAACCGTAATATCTGACATGGGGATAATTGTTGCTGGTACTGATGGATTTACCCATGTCCAATCTTCCGGTACAGTAGGCGTCGGAATAGTGCCGCCAATTGCGGATACCTTACCCACATTCATAAAAAGAGCAACGCAAAGTGTAAAAGCAATTACCAGACCAAAAAACTTCTTCATATTTTCTCCCTTTTAATATAATAGGACAAATTAAATTACCTATTACTTATGTTTATAACATATTCTTTGATAAAGTTGTTACGGATTTAGTCCGGATTAATTTGATGTGAAAGTTAGTTCAAATTGTAAGTCTTGGCGTAAGTCTGTTGAAAAGGTCCACTCATTTCCATTTTGCTTCCCAATCAAAGAAGAATTCACTATTGTAGTAGAAGATGGCAGATGAATACTTAATTGTATTGGGGTTGCTATTGTCCCAGCCTGTTTTTGAACCACCAATTGGTAAGTTGTGTTTCTTCCATCTATCTTTAGAACAGTAACAGGCAAGCTAAAACTGTAACTGACCGAGGTTATTGCTCCACCCGGTATTACGAGTAGCGTTCCATATCCTTTGATTAACTTATTGTTTTCATCGACTAAATTATTGATTTGAGCGGGCAGCGCTTTTCCATCCATTAATTCTGAGCTAGGAATAAGATGCGGAGAAGCATCTGTCAGATTTGTACTTGGTAGCGTATATACTCTTAAATAATCCCAATAGCACCGGTTGATCAAGGCTGTGTAGCTTCCGTCCCCATAATTTGCTTCCTGAATGCAAGCGGGGTTCCCGGATGCATTATTTTGAATATTTACAAGTAAACTTGATTTCGGTTTTTCCAGGTTAGAAAGATCAATATCATAACTCAAGGTTTCTTTTACAACGGCATTAACTTTATTGAATCCAAGGTTCGAATCTACAACCTGCAAAAAATCACCCTCTTTCGGATGGATAGCTCCATCCCATCCCCGTATTGCCAATAAGTTGCTGGTTGAAGAATCATCGGATTTAATTAATATATGGCGCTCATCTAACGCCTGGATTAGAGAGTTTGAAAGATCGAGCCAGGAAAAGCCTGACCCAGATTGAATTCGCTCTAAAATCGCTTGAGCTAACCCCTGCATGAAATCTTTTCGTTGTTGATACCAATTTGAATCTACATTTTCAGTCGGCGCGGGTGATTTAGCAGAACGCATATAATCAATCACATTATCGCTTGTAATTGGGTAAGATACACCCTCAATCTGGATCGGTCCTAAACCTTCGAGAATGTACTTAATTGCTTGTTGATCCAAAGCAATGATGCCATCCACACCATAGGATTGGCTCATGGCAAAAAACATCTCGACCCATCTGGCAGAGGTTGGAAAATCCGGGTACCAATTGGCATCTCGCAGTACCCAATGAGAAGCATCCATATAATCTGCCAATTGCCAGGGAGCTGGCGGGTAATACAGGTTGGGATCATCCAATGCGTATGAGTCTTCAATTTTATACGAAAGTACTTTTCCATCCTCAACTGCTACAGTTCCAACAGCAGTAATAAATCCACCAGTTGCTCTAATCTCATCTTCATTCTGTAAAAGCAACATATAGGTCTTCGGCCCACTCCCTGTCGCACCCATTAATTCAGGAATGGCAATTGCTCCTGAAATTCCTTGATCCAGTAAAGAGACTAATGGACCGATCTTGTTCACCAAGGATTTGACCTTTGGAGATAGTTTTTGCGTATCAATCTTCTCTTCTGCTACAAGTGCTTCATCCGATGCTGATCGAGCTTCGATAAGCTGCGCTCTGTTTTCGTTTAACAATATGACAATCTCTGATATCTTGGGTGGATTTTGGGATGAATTCATTGAGAGTAAGACAGGTGATACTATCTGATACACCTCGTCTGCTGAACTGCAGGCTCCATTCGCCAAATCCATCAGATCCTGGGCTGCAGCCAGATCTCCGCCATAAACAGGCATCCAAGCAAAAGCTTTACCCAGCCACAAGAATGGTTTTACTTCGTAGCTCAATTCATGTAAATCTGCTCTTGTTTTCGTAAGCAAGGGACCAATCGATTGTGCTTGACTTAGCCAATCACCGGTGCGTGAGATATCCAGACTATTTACCTGCTGCAAATCAGTAATGACGGGCTTTACAGCAAAATATACCCGGAACCCCTTTATTGCAAGAAGGAGAACAACAAGGAAAATAACTCCCAAAAGAACCTTGGGGAAAATCTTTTTCCATTTTTCCTGGAAATTATTCCCATTTTTACGAATCTGCTCGATTTTTTCAAAACCTGGTTTCTTTCCCTTACCCAGGAAAGACTTCATCGAAACCTTTGGAGGGAATAGGAGGGGATCTAATTTTGAGACATCATCCCCACCAGCAATCCTCTGTTCATTTGCGCAGAATAGATCGAATAATCGGTGCAATCCTTTAGTATGCCAATCACTAAGCGTACTGATTGGTACGAATTCATCCTCATCGCCGATTATCTTATATTTTTCCAGTTCAGAAGTTTCGAATTCAAGAGCAGATTTGCGAGTGACATACAAATATACTGCTTCATCCAGACGACCCGCTGCATCACGTAATGAACTGGGAACTGTCGAGCCAAATTCAAATGGAGCAAAGTATTGGGCAGCAAGAAACCCAAATTGACACCAACTTGTATCCAATCTTTTGCCGTGCCTGGGTAAAGTGCTCGGCATCATTCTGTGAAAGATCTGGCAAACCGTAAGAGCTAACTGATACCCTGGGGATTTTTGTTTAGCTTCTGGTTCTTTGGAAACCAGCTCTTTAACTGATAAACTCTTCGTCCATGGATGAGTATCCAGACGCTCAGGGTTGGATAAGTTTATTAAAATAAGATTTAATTCCTCAGGAGAAAATTTGAAGGTCATATTTTGGCATAGATATGTTAGTAATTAGGTTAACTAATTCTCTTAATCTCCAGCTTTCATGTTGAATTCTCTATAAGCTTCACCAATAATGGTCAAACTGCCAGTTTTCAGATCTACCAAGTCCGAGGTTGCAAAGTACGGATCGGATAAACTAAACCATGCCCACTTTTGTACCAAGTGATTCTCGTCTTTTTCTAATCCCACCTTGTCGTCCATGGCTGAATCCAACCAGGCTACGCTTGCTTCCAAATATTTTGAAACCATGTATTGCGAATAACCCAAAGATTCAGGAAAAAGGGTACCAAACTCAGTTAACGCTAATGGTTTTTCTCGATATCCGTTCTCCGCCATCCATATTCTAAAATTGATAATTTGTTGTTTAAACAATTCAAGATTTCCATGATCTTCAATGGTGTATAACTCGCCTTGATCATCTGAAAATCCCGGGGGAATCCCCACGCCCCAATCTCCACGCTTTTCTTGCAATACATAACCATGCAAGGTCCACCAATCAACAGGCATGGATTCACCATAGTTTTTTTTGTAATCATTTAGTACATCGTCTAGATACCTGAAGCGCAATGGGGTCGCCTGGGCGACTCCACCAACCGCGATGGATGCTGTCCGATCCGCTTGTTTGATAAGCGTGTACAGATTATGATAATCTTGCGCATATTCGTCAGGTGTCAAATCATCCTGCAGCGCAACATCAGGTTCGTTTCCTATCACCCATATATTCCCGGGGTAGCGTCTGGCTGCCCAACGAATATATTTTTCTGATGGATAAATGCACCCAGGTTTCAACCGCACCATCTGCCAATGGGTTGGTTCCTGTTTGCTGCTAATCGGTTCTACATCCCAATCCAAATACCAACTGGTACCAAGTTGGGTTGACCAAAAAACGGAATCAGCGGAAGAGGCAAGTCCAAATCCGGAACGGTCATTTACTTTTAGCCCAGCAGTGCTTGGAACCGGAGTTATCAGCGGGGAATTATTAGAATTGGATTTATTCGATGCTTCCGGGATCAATTGCACGGACGGTTCGGCGTTATCCAATCCCTGCTGACATTGCTTCCCCTTTGATGGGGGAACGAAATACACTACAGCTTGTTCAATGCAAAATAAAATAATTAATATGAATAATAAAATCAGGATGAGCTTGCTTTTACGAGAAAACTTTAATCTTTGCAATCTCACTAAATCGCCCCACGAGCAAATACCACCGCCGGAATTGTTTGAAAAAGGATCTTGATATCTTTCCAGATCGAATAATTTTGGATGTAGTCTACTTCCAACGCGAGGCGAGCTTCCATATCCAGGGTTCCCCTTCCCCCAACCTGCATTGGACCAGTCAGGCCCGGCTTTACCGCTAATCGAGAGCGTTGCCGGTCGTCATACTGGTCAACTACCCATAGTTCTTCTGGCCGGGGACCTACCAGACTCATTTCACCGATCAGCACATTCCATAATTGGGGAAGTTCATCAATGCTTCTCTTGCGTAAAAAACGTCCCACACGAGTCACCCGTGGATCATTAGGGATCTTAAATACCGGACCTTTAAGGACATTCGCGCCAATTACTTCATCCAATTTTTTTTCTGCCCCATTCACCATGGTACGTAGTTTGATCATGCGAAAGGGTTTGCCAAATTCGCCAGCCCTTTTTTGCAAAAAGAAAACCGGACCCGAAGAATCAATTTTTATGGCTATAGCCGCCAGCAAAATTAATGGTGTCGAAAGGATCAAACCAGGTAAAGATATGGAAATATCCAGCAATCTTTTCATGAACACTTGCCAGGACAATAACCCTTTTTCAATCTTCTTATGTTGCTTCGGGGGATGGAGAAAACCGACAAACAGTCCTGTGCCTAATGCTAAAGACCTGAGAAAAAGGAGAAAAGGAGCCAACCAAAGTACTCCCCGATCGCGCTGAAAGATTTGAACATAAAGCGGTATCCCTGTGGCTAGAAAAATGACCAGGCAAGCCAGTGAAACCCAGAAACCTGGGAACCATCCAAATCCAATCATCAGGGCTATCCCGGCAAACACCAACAACCCGATCTGCCAGATCAAAGATTCTGGGGTGTGTGAATCTCCAAATATCTTTTCTGGCACCCAACGCAGCATGAAAGCCTTCCAATAACCTATATGATATTTGCGTCTGGCATAGTCCTTCCAATTGGCATTGTGTAAGTGATAAACAACCGCTTTTGGAGCGAAAACCATTCGGTAATCTTTGCGCGCCAAACGAAACGAAAATTCTTGATCTTCAACGGAAGGGATTGGAAATTCAGGATTAAAACCACCATTCTCAATAAATATTTCTCGGCGATAAGCTGCTGAATAAGTATCAATAAAATCAATACGTTCTTGCTTTAACAAACGTTCATACTTTGATTCATATTCCTGTTGGACAAAGCGAGCTACCAATGAATTCTGCCGGGTCTTATAGGCTCCTTTGACTCCCACTACTTCGTTATCAGAAAATGGAGCGGTTAACTGCTGCAACCAATCACTAGCTGGTTCGCAATCGGCATCAGTGAAAGCTATGATCTCTCCATGCGCCTCGAGAGCCCCTGCATTTCTGGCCGAGGCCGGACCAGAGTTTTGTTGGCGGACCACAGTCACATCAAATTGTTGAGCTACTTCGGCTGTATTATCTGAAGATCCATCATCTACAACGATGATCTCAACAGGGCAATCCAAACCTTGCTGCGCTTTCAGGGCTCTTAAGCAAGGCCCTATTGTTTTTTGAGCATTCTTTGCCGGGACAATCACAGATATGGACTGGATTTTCAATTAATCGCCTTAGCCAGGTTGTGAGGTTGGAAGAGAAGACTGACACCACCAAGGATTAATACAGGCAGCGTCACCACCGCATGTAAGAGCACTGCGAAAGCCAGGGCTTCGCCTTTTGGAACATTGAACGTTACCAAAGCCAATTGCGCAAAAAAGTAAAATGGGGCAATGTTTCCGGGTGTCAACGCGGGGATCAAACCTATATATACCAGCACAAGAATGAACAAGCCGAGCATCGGGGCAGCCGGAAGATTCACACTGCGAAAGACCGGAAGATTGTTCAACCACATCATGACCCAAATCAAAATCGTAAAAATAAATGCGGGATACACTTTACGCCAGTTTTTTACCCAATAACAGCTCCCGACAAATTGATCAGCTTTTTCAACAAATGAATTGATCCATCTGTAAGGTTTGTTACTGAGCCATTGCTTTATGCCAGACCAGTAATTATATAAAATCAACCCAAAAGCAATAACCAAAAGAAGTATTATGGCTGAGGACAAGATCAAACCATAGATGATCGAGCTGCTCGAAATCACTCGTAAATAAGGGATAACCATCACAGTACAAGCAGTCAGTGCAAATAAGTCCAGACTTTTTTCGATAACGATCGTACCCACAATCTGCGATGTCTGCACCACAACATCTCCCCGCACCAGCATTGCCGCGCGGATGACCTCTCCCCCACGAAAGGGCAGCAAAATATTGGCAGCCTGTCCTACCAGGTAAGCTCTTGAAATGCTGAACAGGTTTTTGGATAATCCAAAGTTCCGCAGCAGCAGAGACCACCGCCAGATTTTCAATGCTGTTCCTGCCAGAACCAGTGCGAGCGCCAGCAGCAGCCAGCGGATATCGGCCGTCTGGAAGGTCACTTTTAACTCGCTCCAATTGGCATCCTTTAAGGCAAAATAGAGTAACACCAAACCAACCAAGATGCGTATTCCCTGCAAAATCTTTTTAGATAAGCTTGCTCCGTTTTTTCTCACCTGTAAACCGTTTTTGGTGTCATTTTTCATCACAATTAATTTTTCTTTAAATGAAAAGAGTGCCATACTGAGAAAAGACATAGGGCTGCCAGGGCGAACCAGAGCGCTTTTCCCCAAATTGGACTTGTAACTAGACCCAAGCCGCTACTGAATGCGATCAACACAAGATTCATTGATCGACGCTGCTGCGGTTGAGCCCAAACCGTTCGCAGCGGCTCTTTTTTATCCAGGCTTTCCCAATAAGCAGATCCTACCAATGCGACAGCCCAAGCTAAAGCAAATATCCAGAGAGCATTTTCTGCAATATAAAGCCAATTCACGATTGCTCCTCTGTAGAAGAGAGGCTGCCAGCATGAGCCGCTTGAACGCCTGATTTTTGTATTAAAGAGAACAGCCCTGAGATAAGCGCTAGAAGCATCCAAAACAAGAAACCGGGTTTAGCACCCAACGCCACGGCATCGGCCAGCCCATAAAGCAAATGGGCCAACAACCCTCCCGCCAAACCCAGGACAATGGATCGTGTAATGGTGCCGTTTATGAGAAATCCCGCTTCCTGACGTCCGGACTTTTCAGGGTTCCTCTCCAGACCACCCTTCTCGATGTAAAAAGTGGCGCGCCAGGTTTTGATCAACATCCAGAATGCTCCAATATACAGCGCAATAAAAGCAATCAAGCCGGGGATGCCCAGATCAACCCCGGCTTGAAGGAATTCATTATGCGCATGACCGATATCCAGCCAAAATGGGCTTCCTGTTCCTGAATATGGGTACAAAACATTCATCAACCTGCGAAAAGTATTTAGTCCCATACCAGTAAACGGGAAATCCTGGATCCCCTTGATCGCGCTGGTCCAGATCACGAGACGTTGGTTCAGGCTTATAAATGACAAGGTTGGATTTTGCGCAAGATTTCCCCCGCTGAACCACCCCCACACTTCCCCCCAATGTGTTGCCAATAGCACTCCTGCCAGAATCAGAAGCAATGTTAACCCGACGATAATAAACCATCGCCCTTTTTTAGGCAAAGCGCAGAAAATTAAGAACAAAACTGATAAAGTAAAACCAATATAAGCTCCACGCGATTGCGTCAATACCAGGACGGTCAATAAAAACAGGCTGACCACCAGGCAGAAAAATCCACTGCTAATTACGCGTCCCTTACCAAGAACCGCTGCTAAACTCTTAAAGCGCACCACACTCACAACTAAAAAGACAAGGGTTAGCGGTAGGATCCAAACCAAGGAACCCGCCACTTCATTGGGATTAAAGCCTGATTCCGCACCCTGTAAACCTCTGATAACCCCAGGCAGATGAGTAGAAATTGAAAACAGTACCGGAACTTTGGTAAGCTGCGTCCAGTCCGTCCCTAAAAGTCCGAGTGAAGCAATGACCAAACCGCTGATAACGAAAACCCCCAGGCTGATCCAAAACCCTCGTGCACGGCTGCATAAACGCATTACGGCAAAATAAACCCCAAACCCGAGCACGATCCCGGTAATTTTGCCAAGACTAAACATCAGGTCATAAGTTGTCCAAATATTGACCAGAACCATCAGAGCCAGTAAAAGCAGAGCCAGATTCAAGGATGTGACAGAAAAACCAGTTTGTTGAACCTGAGCTGCCGCTCCCGATCCATGTTTTGTGTCACGATTATCTGCGCGGACGAGGATCCAATGCAATCCCCAGGTGGCAGGGATCACTAGCATGATCAGGCTGCGTTTTTCTGACGGGAACATCAAAAACGGAGTTGCCAGGATCAACCAAAGCCAATACAATCGATCCACCAGAATAAAACATTTCTTGATCATTGTCCTAATTTGGTTAATCCTTGTTTCGCAGTGGAATTATTCAGGTTTATCTTTAATGCCCCCCTGTAGGCGGTTATTGCCTGATCTTTTAATCCTGCCCATTCATAAATTTGAGCAGCGCGCACGTAATACCACTCGGAGGGCGTGGATACTAAAGCAATAGCCTTCTCAATGGCTTGAATGGAATTATTCTTATCGTTATTCATTTGGTACGCCCAGGCTAATTCGTAATAACCAGAAGCAAAATTCTGAAAACGCTGGGTAGCCTGTGTATAAACCTCGATTGCTTTATTCAGATCGCCCGCTGCCCGAAGCGCATTACCACGTTCAATCCACCACCCTGAATTATCCGGGGCGCGTTCGATAGCGCGGGCAAACCAGTCGTCGGCCTCGGCATATGATTTCTTGTTAACCAACACTTCTCCCATTGCCAAATAACCTTCACCGCGTTCGGGGGCAGCGTCGCTCGCTTTTTGGAATTCTATTTGTGCTGCTGAAATCCCATCCCCTTCAAAATAGATCGTCCACCCCAAACCGATGAAAGCATCGAAGTTCTTTGGATCCTGCGCTAGAATCTGTTGGTAAACGGTCTTTGCTTCTGACCACAATTTTGAATTTTGATAAAAGCTGGCCAACTGCAGCATCCAACCGGTATGTTGAGGCACTTCCGGATAGGTTTTGATGGTTTGTCTTAAAACTGCCATTGCCCCATCAATATTTTTAAGCGAATAACGATAAAATGACATCAGGTAAGAGGTTCCTACACCTGGGTCAATGAACTGTGCTGCCCGGTATGCTATCAAGGCATCATCCAAGCGCCCGGCGCTTTCATAGATCTGTCCAGCCCTCACTTCATACCCAGTATTTGCCGGGCTCACCAATCGAATTGCCATCTCAATGGTCTGCACTGCTTCAACAGGTGAACCTGACAGCTTATAAGCCCAGGCCATCTCATAGTAAACTGCTGCGTCATCGGGGAATTGCTTTGCTGCCTGTGTGTAAAGGTCCAGCGCCCGTACTAAATCTCCACTATCACGCGCCGTATTTGCCCGTATAATCCAGTAAGTAGGCTCCTTTGGGTTGAGAGCAATCGTACGTGCAAACCATGTATCCGCTTCGCTGTAACTCTTCTCCTGGACAAAAACTCGGGCCAGCAAATAGCACCAATCTACCTGGTGAATAGAATTCGGAAATTTCTGGATGACCGTTTGTAAGATAGCTGCTGCTCCCTCAGGATCTTTCTTTGAGCCAAGATTGAACGATGCCAATAAAAGAGCGCCAGCTTCAGGGTCAAGCGAATAAGCTGCATGCAAGGCCAGCCCGGCATCTTCCAGGCGGCCTGCACTTTGAGCCATAGCTGCTGCCGAGGTTAATGAATCGATTGCCCCAGCCTGCGACCAGGCAGTTACAGCAGCACTAAATTGCCCTTGCGCCGAGAAAGCATCACCTAGAATGGCGAGGGCTTCTTTATCCCCACCATGCGCCAGTGACGATACGAGCGTCTGGGCCATGACCGGGTCGTTGTGTTCCAACGCTGCGCGTGCCAGCCAAAGCGCAGCTCGCGGGTGTTGAGCCGGTGCGGATTGCAAGGTGACTGCTTGCCCCATAATGAAATGCTCAAAATTCAGCGACCAGGCATTATTTTGTACAGCGCGGAAGAGGGAGCCCCCGCAAGTGACAATAAGAAGAACGCAGGCAAGCCCAACCAGCAAAATATTGGCAATTAGTTTACTGGTTAGCCTCTGAAATGAATTTGGTTCTGCCATGGGCGAATTTTTTTGAAGTTACCTCTGAGCTGTCACCGGCATTCCTGGAAAAATCACAAACAAATCTGAAAACAATTCTAAGAAAAAAGCGCACATCATCTTGATATCGCTTCTACGACCGAATCTATTGTGCTTCAGAAATTCGCCGCCGCCTGTACCACCACTTCCACCTGCTCGTTTGTCATCGTAGGATATAACGGAAGCGTCACTTCGCGGTTGGCTACATCTTCAGTGATCTCGAGAGACAGAGGTCGATCAAAACTATTTTTGAATGCACTGAATTTGTGGATGGGAGGGTAATGAATACTGGTTTGAATTTCCTTCTCTTTCATCTTTTCCATGAAGCGCAGGCGGTCTTCTTTAGCCGGTAAAATAATCGGCATAATATGGCAGGCAGAAACCCCTAGGTGATTTTCAAATGGAACAATCACTTCTGGTGCCAGCTCATTGAACAAGTCACGGTAAAGCTGTGTTAATTCTCTTCTACGGGAATTAAATTTATCCAATTTCGCCAATTGTGCACTCCCTAATGCTGAGCGGATTTCATCGATACGATAATTGTAGCCCAGTGCGGTTACATCATAGCTCCAGGCATGACCCTGATGGCGATCCCAGGTCATTGATGTCATACCATGCGAACGCAGCAGCTGAATTTTCTCGGCGATTTCATCATCGTTGGTAACGATCATACCGCCTTCACCGGTGGTCATATTTTTGTTAGAAAAGAAGCTATAACACCCTGCGATGCCCCAGGTTCCCAAGTGTCGTCCTTCAAGAAATGAACCTGCCGCATGAGCAGCATCTTCAATTACCTGCAAATGGTGTTTGCTGGCAATTTCCAAAATTCGAGGCATATCACAAGCATAGCCGCTATAGTGCATTACCATGATCGCCCGGGTCTTGGGAGTGATGGCTTTTTCAATTGCTTCCGCAGAAATCGTCAAATCTGTTTCACTAGTGATATCAACGAAAACCGGGGTTGCTCCCGTATACCGGATGGCATTGGCAGTGGCAACAAATGTCAGTGAAGGCACGATCACTTCATCACCTGGTTTTAGCCCAATTGCCACACAAGCCAGATGTAAAGCAGCTGTAGCATTATTGACTGCGAATGCATGCTTTGATCCAGTATAGATGGCAAACTCCTTTTCAAAATCATTAGTTACCGCCCCCATTGTCAGCCATCCACTTGCTAATACTTTTTGGACGGCTGAGAATTCTTCATTTCCAAATACAACGTCAGATAAAGGTATTTTCCACATCTCGTTTCAATCCTCTGGTAAAAATTGGTCGTGCATTTTTTCAAAATCTTCGCTTGCGCGTTCGTAATCATCTGGGCGACCCAAATCTTCCCAATAACCGTCAAATAAATATCCTGATACTTTTTCTCCTGCCGCGATTAATTTCAAGACCAGATCAGGGAAGTCCAGATATTCATCCTTATTAATATATTCAAGCACACGCGGTTCAAAAACATACATTCCCATGCTAACTGAATAATTAATACTGGGTTTTTCTTCGTATCCAATAATACGGCTGCCCCCATCAAACTTCACCACACCCAGGTCAATATTCACCTTTCTGCAGTGAGAGGCAATGGTCGCAATAGCCCCCTCGGAACGATGGAAAGCAATCAATTCTGATAAATTCAAAGTAGTCAGTACATCGCCATTTGTGACTAAAAATGTGTCTTCCAACCCGCTTACATTTGCCAAAGGGCCCGAAGTGCCCAACGGAGTTGTTTCATAGCTATAATCTATGTTTAGCCCCAAGCGAGCTCCGTCTTGAAAAAACAATTTGAGCAAATTCGCCAGATAACCCACAGTTAACGTAACGTCGGTGATCCCTGCCCGTTTCATCTGCAATAACAAGATTTCCAGGATAGGCTGTTCACCAATTGGCATTAACGGTTTGGGTATGATCCTTGTATATGGCGCCAGGCGGCGTCCCTTTCCCCCAGCTAAAACAACTGCTTTCATATTTACCTCTTAGAATTCATATTTTCCAATATTATAGAGATCAAGATGCTGCTTGATCCATGCAATCGTTAAATCCAACCCCTGGTCAAAAGAAACCTTGGGCTGCCAATCAATCGTTTCACTGGCAAGCGAATTGTTGGAAAGTAATCTGAACACTTCAGAATTTTTTGGCCGCAATCGCTGCTTTTCAACTTCCATCTTAACAGGTCGGCCTACTTTTTGGATCACCAGATTTGCCAGATCACCAATGCGAATTTCTTTACCTGTTCCCAGGTTGAACACCTGTCCCAACCCATTTTCTGACTCAGCAGCCTTGATGAACCCAGCGACAGTATCGCTCACATAAGTGAAATCGCGGGTTGTTTCAAGATTACCCAGGTGAATCTGATCGCAAGTCAATGCTTGCGTGATGATCGTAGGAATTACCGCTCTAGCCGATTGACGCGGACCAAAGGTATTGAAGGGGCGCACTGTGATCACGGGTAGATCGTAGGAATAGTAGAAACTCTCTGCTAATTTATCGGCACCGATTTTACTGGCTGAGTAAGGAGACTGCCCCTGCAGCGGATGGTGCTCATCTATGGGTACCTGAAGCGCAGTACCGTACACCTCACTGGTGGAGGTATGCACCATACGCTCCACTCCAAAATCACGGCAGGCGAGCAGCATATTCAACGTGCCCATGATATTGGTCGAGACGACCTCAACTGGGTGATAATACGAATATGGGATTGAGATTAGCGCCCCTAGATGGAATACTATCTGGTTTCCCTGCACTGCTTTGCGGACAGCGTCTTCATCACGCAGGTCACCTCCAATTATTTCTATTTCCTTTAAAGTCGCAACGGGAATCTGCTTGAGTAAACCAGCATCAGCCCGCGAGTTATAACGCACAAAGGCACGTACTTTCGCTCCATTTTCCACTAGCTGTTCCACTAGATGGCTGCCAATGAACCCACCTGCTCCTGTTACCAAAATGTGTTTTTCTTGTAAATTCAATGTCATTCTCCATCCTCGGCGGTTTGTTTTTGAAGCGACCGTTTGAAAATATCAATAAAATCAGGGATCATCACAACTCTCACGGAGGTTGTATTGCAGAAGGCCATTATTCGCTCACGGTCTTTGTGTGAACAGCGTGAAATTGCAAATAGGATCAGGCCGATGTTGTGCTGTTTCACAATGGCAGGGATTTCACTAGTAGTACCCAGAATGGGATAGCCGTTAATTTTATAGTCTTGCTTACGGCAGTCATCATCGGCAAAACCAACGATCGAAAAGGCGTTTGCATAATGACTCTTCTTCATCAACCAGATTGCCAAATCGCCGCACTCTCCTGCGCCTATCACCAGCACGCGCTCCCCCACTGCGCTGCTGTTGCTGCGCAGATGTATCCAACGCGAGGCCAACCCTGTGATGATGCGTTCGCGATAACGGACGATAACATAACCAAAATAGGTCAAAATTCCAAAATCCACAATCAGACGGATTGGCAGCCGCGGTTCGTTCATCAAAAAACTGTTAATCAACCCCACTAACAGCATTGTCAGCAAGATCGATAATCCCAGATCAAGGACATAAGTGGGGCTGGCATAGCTCCAAACCACTTTCTTAAGCCCTAATACGGTGTTCGAGAGGCTAAACAGTAACGCAACACCCACTGCAATTCCAAACGCCAGCCCATAACCCAGGTTTAACGGCCCTTCCAAGCGCCACGACGCACCACAAATAGTGATAGCGATAAACGCAACAACGGTATCCACCAAAAACCACGAGACGGTGCGACGCATAAATGTATACATAGGTCCCGCAAAGAGCTGCGGTTCCGGCACCTCGCTGTGACGCATGCGCGGTAACAGTAGGATTAGCGTCATAAAGATCACATCGAGATCAGTGAATAAGTTATGATCCTTTACATACAGTTGATCTAAGCGCAGTTTGTCGGGTAAAATGCGCGACAAGTATTCATCCATCACATTCGGCGTGTTGAGAAGGGCCTCTTCGTTGCGGTAGATGATGGAGGCTGGGCTGGTAATACCGGGTCGCACAGAAAGAACGTCTTCTCGAGTTTCTACAGGCCAGGTTGCCGCGATATCTGGATCTTCGGGGCGTGGACCCACCAAACTCATTTGGCCAATAAAAACGTTCCACAATTGCGGGAGCTCATTAATCTTAGTATCACGCAACCATTTGCCCAGCGGGGTAATGCGATCATCGCCCTCTGCAGTCAGAGGTAGACCTTCGTAGCTCTTTGGGCATTCAAACATGGTGCGAAACTTGAGAATTTTAAATACTCGGCCACCCTTTCCCACGCGTCGACCACCGTAGAAGATAGGCCCTGGTGAATCTCGCTGGATTGCGATTGCGATGAACAGAAACGCTGGCGATAAAACCAGTAGTCCCAAAAATGACGCGAGAATATCCATCGCTCGCTTAGGAAAACTCTGATAGCTTATCCTAGACTCGTTTATGTTTTTGGTAAATTGTATAGAACTAGATGATTTTTCCAAAATTCCCCTTTAAATGCAAAAACAATCCCCTAAAATATGCTCCTATGCATCATTTGTCAAATATTTAGCTAACTGGGTTCTTGATCCTTTTATTTTGCTTTCTCTTTCTCTTTTTCCCCGTGGCCGTAATACTCCTGATAAGCCGAATAATTGCGGTAATAATGGTAGCGGTAAGCATAGGGTTTGCCGCGCAGATCGATATCATTCAGCACTACCCCCAGCACATTCGCATTCACCTGTTTAAATTGCTCCAACGTCAATCGCAGCGCGCTGGCGCGGGTCTTGCCCGGGCGTACAACCAGCAGCACGCCATCCATTGTAGGTGCTAACACAGCCGCATCGGTTACAGCCAGTATCGGCGGGGTATCCACCAAAATAATGTCAGACGCTGTTCGCATACTGGTAAAAATGCTCTGCATCTTTTGTGAACCCAGGAGTTCGGCCGGGTTTGGGGGTAATAACCCGGTAGTAACTACAGTCAGGTTTTCTACTGCAGTGGTCTGGCTGATGCCATTAGGCAACTCGCTTGATTGCGCAAACAACGTACTCAAACCCTGGCGGTTAGAGAGGCCAAAATATTTATGCACTCGCGGGTGGCGCAGATCACAATCCGTGATAATCACCTTATTACCATTCTGCGCCAACACCACACCCAAATTGCAGGTCGTTGTGGTCTTCCCCTCCCCAGGTTCCGAGCTGGTAACCATGAGGGTGCGGATAGGTTTATCCACACTCGCATAGTTTACATTTGTACGTAGCGTACGATAGGCCTCCGCCGTGGGTGAGCGGGGGTCAGTCACCGTGATGGGGGCATCTTTTTCTGAAATATGGTGGTTAATCACACCCAGCACCGGCAGCTTGAATTTTCTGCTGATGTCTTCGGGGTTCTTGATGGTATCATCCAGTGCTTCGCGGGCCACAATAATACCTGCTGCCAATAAAAATCCGATCACAGCAGCCAGCAGCGTGTTGTTCATCACCTTTGGTTTTATTGGAGTGAGGTTGGGGGTAGCCTCCTCCACCTGTACTATTGAAGAAATTGACTGGGCTTCGGAGAGACGAACCGATTCGTAAGATTGCAGCAGGCTAGCATAGATCTGCTGGTACTGCGTCACCTGTGCTTCCAGGCGATCTTTATCCGTTTGCAAAAAAGCAGCATTCTCCTGCGCCTGAAAAGTATTAATCTTCGTCTCGATATCGTCCATTTGTGATTTTAAGGAGGTTTCGGATTGCGAAAATCGCTGGACCTGGATATCTTGAATCTGGCTGGCAAACACAGTCACCACCGCATTAGCAATATTGGCAGCGAGGTTGGGGTCATTCGATTGCACCGTTATAGTCATGAGCTGGGTATTGGACAAAGGTGTCACCGTAATCATGTTTTTTAGTTCCCCGAGCGAGATCGTCAATCCAAGCTGTTTCGAAACCGCGGTCAACACATTGTCCTTGGTCATCATATTCGAATAGGTACTGGTTAGCTCCTGCGACAACGACACAGTTGAATTATTAGGCGCTTGGTTAGCAGGTGCTTCATTTACTAGCACAGTGGTTGAAGATTGATAAACCTTGGTTATCCTTTGGCTATAGAAGTAACTGGCAGCGCCAGCGATTGCTGCCGCCAGTAGAATCAACCAGGCCCAGTGCCAAAATAACGACAAATACTGTCGCAGGTCAATCCCCTCTTCATATTGCTCATCGGATGCATTGTTAAGAGTCATGATCACTTTCCTTGAATAAAATTGAATTGGATAAGAAGCTCAGAAAATTTTATTATATGATACATATAATAACTTAAAAAAACTAGTTGTAATACCGTTATTCATTTAATTACTTCAGAGTTACCTGCCGAACAATTCCATTAAAGGCTTTGTCCATCTCGCTGCAAAGTTCTGCAAAGACTTCATCACAATCAGCAAAATTTTTCAGAGCTGGGTCCTGAAGATCCACTTCGCTGCCATTGGAAAGCTCAGAAAGCATCACGATCTTGCTGCGCTGTGAAGCAAACTCGAACTGTAAAGCCTCTTTTTGCCCATGAGTCATCACCACCACAAGATCCGCTGCAGCAATCATTTCGTAGGTCACTTCACGGGTATGATGCTTGCTCAAGTCCAAACCCACATTTCTGGCTTCGATTATTGCAGTTGGGTGTGCCCCGCTCGCACCCTCCACCCATGTACCAGCGCTGCCTACTATCCAACCCGCAAAACTACCTTCCTGTTTCAAGCGGCTTTCAAAGAGAGCTGCTGCCAGGGGTGAGCGAAATTGATTGCCCATGCATACAAATAAGACGTTTGGCATCAGGGGGTCTTTTGAACGACAGGAATCAGTACCCATTCCCCTTGATGGAATAAATAAGTTTCCGGCAGAAGATTGACCTGGCAAAGCAATTGCAGGTCCACCGCATACTGTTTTGCCAGATCTTCCAGTGTATCCCCGTCATTTTTTACCAGAATCACTTTGTACCTTTGGGCTGCAAAAACATCCTTCTGTCCAACAGGAATGACAAGCAAAGAATCCACCCAAAATGTGTCATTATTATAATTAATGGCTTTTATAACATCTATTGTGGTGCTGTAGGCTGATGCCAGCGAGATCAAGGTCTCACCTGTTTTTATCCGATGCACCAGGAGTTTGTTCTCTGTTCCAAAGGGTGTTTCAAGCATATGCGGCTGAACCAGAGTATTGGTGATAGTAGGAAGAAATTCTGTCGCTGTTGGTGAAGGTTGTAAAGTGGCTGTTGGTGTGTTTGTTATTTTTGTTTCACCTGCTGGAATACTTGTGGCTGTTGGGGTTTTCCTTTCTTCAGAGGAAAAAAGGGATGATAATCCCCCCGGGCGGATAAGCAGCCACAACGCAAATAAAAGAATTAATAACGCCAAGAGGATAATCCCGATCGTTTTCTTCGTTGATCTGCCCGATTTGAGTGCTTTTTCAGACGCTAATTCTGGCGGCATCGGCTGAATTACATCTGATAAAAACAAAGGGCATTGGCTATGTTTCTCTGCCAGGCAAAATTCGCGTTGATGAGAAATACTGGGAATATTCGGCGGAACACATTGGTAGCAATAATTTTGCAACGTCGGGTACGCCATCGCTGTTCGTTTATCGTTGATGATGCCCAAAAGCGGACAGCTATTTTCAGAATTGATCTTTGCAGTATTTATATTCATGCTCTTTCTTCAATTGATAATTGCTAAGGGAATTGTCTTTTCTTCTCCTCTTGATTTATTTCCCACTCAAGGTTGACGAAAGTCTACTTCCCCTATTAATTCTCTGCCTACGAAATTTAGCCCAATCAAGGATCAATCGGTCATAATCTGGCTGGCAAAGCCTCTTTCTTTCAGATACCAATCACAAACTCGCTGCATTCCCTCATCCAGGCCAACTCGGGGTTCCCAATCAAGCAACCTTTTTGCTTTTTGTACATCTGCCTGATTAACCATCATGTCAGCAATATGAAGGGGATGATGCTCAACTCTGGCTTTTTCACCCAAGATTTTTTCCAACCTTCCAATCATTTCATTGATCGTGATAACTTCATGACCGCCCAGGTTGATAATTTCATACCCAACAGGTTTTAACCCCAAGATCGTACCTCGCGCAATATCATCCACATAAGTGAACCCTCGCGATTGGTTGCCATCTCCATTTAAATGAACAGTTCTGCCTTCCTTGATCCATTGCACAAAACGAAACATAACCATATCCGGGCGGCCTGCAGGACCATAAACAGTGAAATAGCGAAATATCGTAACATCAACACCATAAAGGTGATGATACGCATGGCACATTGCCTCGGCACCTTTCTTACTGGCTGAGTAAGGCTGCAAAGGCAAATCGGAGTTAGCTGTTTCTGGGGTAGGAATTGGAGCATGCTCGCCATAAATGCTGGAAGTGGAGGCTAATATGAATTTTGAAATGCCATTTTGGCGACACGATTCAAGCAAATTCAACGTACCGGTCATATTTGTATCGACAAACGCCCAAGGGTTTTGCACTGAAGCCCGAACTCCAGCCCTGGCGGCTAAGTTAATCACCGCGTCAAATTTTTCTGCAGAGCATAAAGAATTTAGTTTGAGCCGGTCACAAATATCGAATGGATAAAAAGTAAATCCACTTTTTTGTTTTAGTTGTTTGATGCGATATTCTTTCATGCGCACATCATAAGTTGGGCACAAATTATCAATTCCTAAAACCTGATCCCCACCTTCAATTAACTGTGCAATTACACGAGATGCGATAAAACCGGCCGCTCCAGTAACCAGATATTTTGCCATAATGATTTACTCGAAAAATTCCTTTTATTATTCAGTTTTAGAGAATGAGGAAAAAAGGGAAATATGAATTGATAAGCTCCGCCCTTTCGACATGACCAAATGTCGATGCCATTTTATTCTGAGAGCTAAACCTTCATTTTCCTTACCGGGAAATTGAAGCGGCTTTTTTCAAATTCATATACCCAGCAGGCAGTTCAACCGTTAATTTTCGACCCTGTAACATATTCAATAAGACTTTTACTCTTTCAGTGCCATCTATCTGCGAATCAAATACTGCCTCGTACCCTTCAAACGGTCCTGAATGAATTATTACCACATCACCATTCTTGAGAGACTCGAATAATTCGCCTCCCCGGTTATTAATTTCGTCTACTCTCAGGTGAATTGCAGATAATATGTTCTCGGGGATAAATCCAACTTCTCCGGCAAGGTAAACCAAGCCGGTCGCTCCTGGAATTCGTCCAAACAATATCGGGTTATTAATCACCAAATCTGTATGAACAAAAAGGTAGCCAGGAAAGTAAGGGCGAATCTTTCGTGACCTTGGATTAACAGGATGAACAATTAATTGAGGGTAGTAGAACTCAATGTTCCGAGATTCTAGCTGACCGGTTAAAAATTGTTCCTTATTAGGCTTGCTGCGAATGACATGCCATAATTTATTCACGAGGTTGCTCTTTTTCATGAAACTTATTAATTCGGTGTTGTCTTAAGGTTTCTTAACTGATTCGGCTGATTTGTCTAACCAGTCATCAATGTTCTCTTTTTTGAACCGCCAGATCCTTCCCATATGCAAAACAGGAATACGACCAGTGCGGGCCATTTGATATATCGTGGCTTCGCTCAAACGCAAATAATCAGCCACATCATGTACTGTCATAATGCTTGATATAGATCTTTTGAAACCCTTGTCCTTTTCCATCATCTCCTCCCAACATCTGATGACCGCAGAAAAGCACGAAATAATATTAAATATCGCTAAAGATTACAATTAATTTAATATTAATTAACCTAAACTATAAAGCTTTCTAAGGAATTATAAACAAGGCAATTTGCTATATTGTCTAGACAATTGTCATTATAGGAGGGATAAAATCAGCCAGTTATAAGTTATTGACAAAATGGTAGTTATCTGCGGGTGTCAGTGATGGAATTAGACCTAATTGTCTAGCTTCCATGATCGCGGCTGCCCGAGTACGAACTCCAAGTTTCAGATAAGCTCCAGAAAGCAAATTCCGAAAAAAGGAGACAGGGATGTTAAGTTTCCAAGAAAGGGTGAAAGTGTATTTATCAGGATAAACGGACCGCCATTATGTCAGACACAATCGTGATGGTGCGCCTAATTTGGCCGCGACCATAGAAGGCGGATACACATACATCATTGGCTCCCGGTTATATAAAGTTCCTTTTAAAATTGTAGAATATTAACAAACAAGTGAACTTAGCGATCAAACGATCATGTTTGAAAAATAAATTGTTACTGACTGATCCACCAGTACCGAGCCAAACGGGTAGCCCTTGAACTCAGAAATATCAAAAAGTAGGTGACCAAATCAAAGAAAACACGTAATGGACAGATCACCACCACAAAACCGAAGTCCTGAGCGTTTTGGCCAAGAAAAAACGACCCAGCCAGAAGTGTATGGATTGAGCGACGGTACTCGCTGGAGTTAAAGAGTATGGTCCATACCTCGACATCCAAGTTGAACTGGTAACTTCATATTACTGCAAGCCCTTTCATATAGAAGCTACATTCCGGATGGCGAAGTCGGATCTTAGAGCTTGACCTATTTACCAACATATACAAGACGCGATTTAATTTCACCTAACATCGCATTCGCAGAGTGAGAATTATCGAAAACCGATTTATATTACGG
>Ga0224522_1000104_pt1 | contig 42924 bp, 35 predicted proteins | sample CFST25metaG_FD_182733 | JGI IMG/M metagenome (GOLD analysis project Ga0224522, IMG submission 182733) | Peat soil microbial communities from Stordalen Mire, Sweden - C.F.S.T25 | ecosystem: Environmental > Terrestrial > Soil > Wetlands > Peat | place: Sweden: Norrbotten County, Stordalen Mire...
GATTGCGGTATCGTCACTGACCTTTGCCAGACCTTCATCGCTGACGATTTGCGCCGGCGTCTTGCCGCTGGCCTGCACTTTTTCGAGCAGCGTCTTGCCTGTGTTGATGTTGATCGATCCGGCATCCACCATTTTCAGGATTTCAGCAAGCGCTTGCGGTGTCAATTTCATTTCCGCCGGGTTCAAGCTCTGTTCATTGATCATGCGCAGAACATCATTCATCAACCAGTTCGAGACTTTCTTGGGGTCGCCGCCGTAAGCTTTGACCGTCGTTTCATAGTAATCCGAAAGCTTCCGTTCTGAGGTCAGGATATCCGCGTCATAATCCGGCAGCCCATACTGTTCAATGAAGCGCGCCTTGCGTACCAATGGCAGTTCCGGGAAGTTTGCCAGGATTTTATTTTTCCATTCCTCTGTTAAGCGGATAGGCAGTAAATCGGGTTCGCGGAAGTAGCGGTAATCCGCTTCGGTTTCTTTAGAGCGCATCTTCTTGAGCGTGTTCGTGTCTTCATCCCATTCCAGCGTCCAGGCTTCGATGCGGTTGCCAGCTTCCACCTCACGGGTCTGACGTTCGATCTCTTTATCGATCGCATCGCGCACGGCATCAATGGAATTGACGTTCTTGATCTCGGTCTTGGGATTGAGAATCGTTTCGCCTTTGATCCTGATGGAAACATTGGCGTCGCAGCGCAAGTGGCCCTTCTCCATATCCGCCTCGGAGATGCCCAGCCAGCGCAGCAGTTGGCGCAAGCGGATCAAGTATTGAGCAGCCTCATCGGCTGTACGCAGGTCCGGGCCAGTTACCATCTCGACCAACGGCACACCGCAACGGTTAAAATCGATAAAGCGGCGTGCTCCGGCATTCTTAGTCTTGCCAGCATCTTCCTCAATATGCAGCTTCCAGATGGAAACATGGCGGATATACGCCTGTTTATCTGCCGAGGCAATAGCCGGAATCGGTAAATCCAGATATCCACCTTTGCCTAGAGATTGATCGAACTGCGAAATTTGATATCCTTTGGGTAAGTCGGGATAGAAATAGTTTTTACGGTCAAAGAACGAAAGCGGGCGAATTTCAGAATGCATGGCGTTGGCTAAAATCACTGCTTTTTCAACCACTGCCTTATTCAGTACCGGCAGTACCCCGGGCAGACCGCAGCATACAGGGCAAATATTGGTGTTAGGAGCATCAAACCATGAATCTGCTTTGCACGCGCAGAAAATCTTGGTGGTTGTATTGAGTTGAATATGAGTCTCGAGCCCAATTACAGCTTCGTATTCTGTCATCAGTCCTCTTTTAGATCAAATTCTTTTCAAGGCTTACCTGAACCAGATTTACCTTAATACTTTCGGTTTCACCTGGCGCCAGGTTTCATTTTCAGTTGCCATCTCATAAGCTCTGCCAATCTGGAAGAGCTTCTGCTCGCTGTAATCCGCGCCTAATAATTGAATGCCAATCGGCAGTTCAGCCTGATCCAACCCGCCGGGCAGCGACAGCCCCGGGATACCAGCATGATTCGCCGGCACTGTGAGTTGATCTGCATACTGCATCAACACCGAATCCCCATAGACCGCATCCATCTCAAAAGCCGTGGTTGGGGTCGTCGGCGTCAGCAGCGCATCCAAATGATAAGGGCCTGCCGGGTCGAAGGCCGTCTCAAAATCGCGGCGAATCATGGAACGCACACGCAGAGCCCGCTGGTAATATTGCTCGCTGTATTGAGCCGCGCTGACGTACATTCCCATCAAGATTCGCAGCTTGGGCTGCAAGCCGAAGCCCTGGTTACGCGATAATTTGTACATCTTGCGTAAATCAGTATAGGGTAGGCTGGTGCGCAGCCCATATTTTACGCCGTCGTAGCGGTGCAGATTGGATGCTGCCTCAACCCGGCTGATGACAAAATATGCCGGGATGCCGTAGCGTGTATTGGACATGGGTACATTTTCGACAATTTCTGCGCCCATCTTCGCCAGTACATCCGCGGCATGGCGGACTGCTTCGGCAATTTCTTTGGGCAGCGTTTTTTCCTGAAAATCTCCCGTTTTGGGGTCAGGAAAAACAATGCGGAAATAATCGGGGGATAGGCCAATGTACATGCCTTTAACCCCTTTTTCGAGTTTTTCTAGATAATTTGGCACGGCCACCGTGGCAGCCGTGCTGTCATGAATATCCGCGCCAGAGATCACCTGCAGCATGGCTGCAGCGTCCCTCACCGTGCGGGCAACAGGCCCTGGGCAATCCAGCGAAGAAGCAAAAGCAATCAATCCATAGCGGGAGACACGGCCGTAAGTGGGTTTTACACCCACTACACCGCAGAAAGCGGCTGGTTGGCGAATCGAACCTGCCGTATCCGTGCCCAGCGAAAGAGGCACTTCACCCGCCGCTACGGAAGCAGCGCTGCCTCCGGAAGAACCGCCGGGAACGTGGTGCGTATCCCAGGGGTTGCGTGTGCTCGGCTGAAAAGCCGAGGATTCTGTTGAGGAGCCATAAGTGAATTCATCCAGGTTGACCTTGCCAACCATTACTGCCCCTGCCCCCTGCATCCGTTCAACCGCTGTTGCAGTATATGGGGATTTGAAATTGGCCAGAATCCGCGAAGCAGCAGTCGAAGGAGTGTCCTTCACGCAGAAAATATCCTTGACTGTGAAAGGGACTCCTGCCAACACACCGGGATCTTTTCCGGCAGCCAGTTGTGCATCCACTACGGATGCCTGTTTAATTGCCTCATCAGCAGTTAGGGTAATAAATGAATGAACTTTTTCTTTGTCTTCTTCAGTCGCAGTCTGATCCAGTGCGCCGGAACGGCCGTCCACCTGGCCAATACGTTGCAGTGTAGATTGAAGAATTTCGACAGCGGAGACTTTTTTCTGGCGCAGTAATTGCGTCATTTCCAGAGCAGAAAGGTCACATAATTCCATATTTAGCTTCTATTTTAACGTAGTATGGGGAATATCCGGCACAACGATGTAATCGTCTTCCAGTTGAGGCGCTTGTGACAGAATCTCTTTCGAATTCGGATACGGATGCCATTCATCTTCGCGCGGAGTCGGGCTTTCAGCGGCGGTAAAGGGAACTCCGTGCAAACTGATGGGGATGTCAGCATCCAGTGGAATTGCCTCCAATTCGTGGATTGCCTTTAATTGGTTGTTTAGTTGTTTTCGTAAATATTCAGCCTGTTTTGCGTCCAGCTCCAAGGCAGCCAGATCGACTAAATGATCGAAAATTTCAGGGGTGATTTGTTCGCTCATAAATGTCCAGTCAATTTGATGAAGAGATTAATTGCAGCAGGCGTTCATTTTTTAATATTGAGGAGTGTAGCTGTCGGCAGTGGAGTGCTGCTCGGTCGAGGCGTCTCCGAGACAACCGGAGCCGGTGTCCAGGTAGGTGGAAGACGGACGGATGTTGGAGTCGGTGTCGGAATATTAATGGTTGGAATTAACGTCGGGGGTGGAAACGGATTAATGGAAGAAACAGGGTTATTAAAAATGGCAAATACTACGCTAATTAGCACTACTGCGCCGATTAATACCAGCACGGAGAGAATATCCCACACACTAATTTTCATCGTGTTCCCTCCTCAATTTCAAAATAAAAATGAACGTCCTCTTTTGTGAGTATATCCGACTTTGAATCGCTGTCAAGCAATTTCTTTTCCTTATCTCCGGGCTTCTTCATCAGCATTTCCATGAACGCAAGTACCCAGCGAACCTGGTTGTATAAAATTTACGCTTTCATGAGAAGGGATAGATAATCTTACTGGAAAAGGCATAATATAATCTAAAGTCAGGTTAGTCATGTGAGCCTGGAAGAACCTCTAAATAAAACTTTTAGGTAAACCCGGCCGTGAGATTGGCAAATTACGGCTTTTGCTGTTGCAAACGAGAGTGCTACGCCTCAACACCGCGCTGGCACCACGAGCAACGAAAATCGCATTATTATTCCTGGATTCGATTCGACAATGCAAGCGGATGGGATTACTATTGCAATAAGAATACCAATCATCGAGAACCGGATCGCGTTCATCTATGGGAATTGACATTTCAATGAAACCTCGACGTCCTTTTTTACTTTGGTTATTGAGCTGCATTTTCTTTGCGGCTGGTTTCCGGTATTTATTGCAGGTAATTCAATCTATCCGGAGTTGGAACCTGCTCATTTCAATTCAATTCCGCTTTGGGCCCTTTTACCCGGTATTTCAGGGGGCTTTGTTAATGGCTGCTTTCTTGCTGGCTGGCATCTTGCTGCTGTCACAAAAATATTGGTCTCCTGCCTACGCGGGTGCAGTTGTGCTCCTTACAGCCATCTGGTTTTGGGTTGACCGCGTCTTATTGAATTTGAATCCTCTGCCCCTGAATCAACAACTCTTTGCCATTATCTCCAGTGTGCTTCTATTGGCATTAATTCTGGGTGGTCTGTGGACATTGCGGCCCTATATGATATTATCTACAACAGAAACACGAGAAGAATCGTCTGACTCTTCCTCTTCAGGAGAGACACATGAATAGCAATAATTTGGAAATGGAAGTAAAGTTTTACCTCAATGACCCTGTTTCCTTTGAGCAGCGCCTGCGCAGTATTGGCGCCAGCTTGACCCAACCCCGTACCTTTGAAACCAACCTGCGTTTTGACACGCCTGATCTATCCCTGACCAAAGATCACCGCGTTTTGCGGCTGCGCAAAGACCAGGGAATCTTCCTCACCTATAAAGGTCCCAGCCAACCCGGCAAAGCGGTCGCCATCCGCCAGGAAATTGAAATTGAGGTCAATGACTTCGACTCTACTCAGATATTACTCGAAGCGCTTGGCTACCACATCAATGTACGCTACGAAAAGTACCGCTCAAAATATCAACTTGAGAACATCGAAATCGACCTGGACGAAATGCCTTTCGGCCATTTTGTTGAAATCGAAGGCGATGACCCCCGCCACATCGAGCACATTGCAGCCGTGCTTTCCCTTTCCTGGGTGAATCGAGTCAATGACAGTTACCTGAAGCTTTTCGAGCATTTAAAACAGAGCCAACACCTGGCTCTTCAGGATCTCACTTTCGGTGATTTTAAAGACCACAAAATACGGCCTGGAGACCTGGGGATTAAGCCTGGCGATATCGTAGCCTATTTATAACTGTCTATACAATTGATATGAGAGAAAAAGACATCTCATGCTTGAGTGCTCCAACTGATTAACTCAACGATTTACTTAAAGTATTTAATCCCTTAAGTTTCACCGATTCTCTGCATGCTATAATATTTTTTAGCGGGTTGAGTTTTCATCTATAGGTAGAAACGAGTTTTGCTCATGTCATCCTTTACCCATCTTCATGTTCATACCGAATATTCATTACTCGACGGCTTTAGTAAGGTCAAGAAGCTTGTCAACCGCGCCAAAGAAATGGGCATGGATTCCCTGGCAATCACTGACCATGGCACAATGTTCGGCATCGTCGAATTCTATATGACGGCCAAAGAAGCCGGCATCAAGCCCATTATCGGTCTGGAGACTTACGTCGCTGCCCGCCGCATGACCGACCGCGATGCGCAGAAGGATAAACGCAGCTATCACCTGCTGTTGTTGGCTGAAAACGAAATCGGTTATAAAAACCTGCTCAAAATTGCCTCTGCCTCGCAACTGGAAGGATTCTATTACTACCCCAGAGTAGATCACGAATATCTGGAAGCACACAGTGAAGGTCTGATCGCCTCGACTTCGTGCATGTCTGGTGAAGTCCCGCGCACGATCTTGAATAAAGGCATCGAAGACGGCCGCCAGGTTCTGGAATGGTACATTAATACCTTTGGTGCCGAGAATTTCTTCATCGAATTACAAAATCACAACATCCCTGAACTGCCGGCGCTGAACCGTACCCTGCTTGACCTGGGGAAACGTTTTAGTCTGAAAACAATCGCCACCAACGATGTGCATTATGTCGACCGCAGCGATTCCCGCTTGCAGGATATTCTACTGTGCATCCAGACCGGGACACTCATCAGCGATCCGAATCGCATGCGCATGACCGGTGATACTTACTATTTGCGTTCCCCTGAAGAAATGGCTGACCTGTTCCCTGAAAACCCGGAAGCGCTGGCCAATACTCTGATGATTGCCGAGCGATGCAATGTTGACCTCACCAAGAAGGGCTACCATCTTCCCCGCTTCGATGTTCCTGAAGGATTCACTCCTGAAACTTATCTACGCAAATTATGCGAAGAAGGTCTGATTCGTAAATATGGGGACCGCTCCCGCAACCCCGAGGTACGAAAGCGCCTGGAATATGAACTCGAAGTGATTCACAAAATGGGCTTTGACGCGTATTTCTTGATCGTGTGGGATTTATGCCAGTTTGCAGCTAAAAATAGCGTTTGGTATAACGCCAGAGGCTCGGCCGCAGGTTCGATGGTCGCTTATTCGCTGGATATCACCCTGGTAGAACCGCTGACTTACAATCTCTTTTTTGAACGCTTTCTGAACCCAGGGCGTGTCTCCATGCCGGATATCGACCTTGATTTCCAGGACGATAAACGCGGCAAAATCATGGAATACTGCGCCCAGCATTACGGCACAGACAAAGTTGCCCAGATTATTACTTTTGGTACGATGGCTGCCCGCGGCGCGATTCGAGACGTCGGTCGTGTCATGGATATTCCCCTTTCTGAAGTTGACCGTGTTGCCAAAGCAATCCCCAACATCCCCGGCAAGCCGATGACCCTGGCCGAATCCGTGGCTGAAGATGCAGCATTCAAAGCTATTCACGATGAGAGCGATTATCTGCGCGAATTGATCGATACCGCCAGCCAGATGGAGGGAGTCATCCGCAACGCCGGGACTCACGCGGCCGGTGTTGTCATTACCGATATTCCTATGGTGGAGTATTCTCCTTTGCACCGCCCCACCAGCGGTTCAGAAGATTCCCCAATCAAGACAGTCACGCAATTTGAAATGAACATCGTTGAAAAGATGGGCCTGCTCAAAGTTGACTTTTTGGGCCTTTCCACCCTTACCATCATGCAGCGTGCCACTGATTTGATCTATGCCCGTCACCAGGTGCGGTTGAATCTGTATAACATTCCCATTGATGACCCTGAAACCTTTGAATTTCTGGGTAAAGGTCATACCGCAGGCGTCTTCCAACTCGAAGGCAACGGCATGACCCGGTATTTGCTGCAAATGAAGCCGCAGAACCTCAATAACATCATCGCTATGGTGGCTTTGTTCCGGCCTGGGCCAATGGATTTCATCCCCTCGTACATTAAGCGCATGCATGGTGAAGAGGAAGTGACCTACCGGCATCCGCTGCTTGAAAAAGTCTTCAGTGACACGTACGGCATTCCAATCTATCAGGAACAGATCATGTTTGCCGCTATGGATATGGCCAACTATACCGCCTCCGAAGCGGATGATTTACGCAAAGCCATCTCCAAAAAGAACGCCGACGCGATTCAAAAACACAAAACGAAGTTCATCGATGGCTCCCAGAAGAATGGGGTTACTCCGGAAATCGCTCTGGCCATTTTTGAAGATTGGGAAAATTTTGCCCGCTACGGCTTCAATAAGAGCCACGCCGCCGATTACGGTGTGATTGCCGTGCAAACGGCTTACTTGAAGTCGCATTTTACTGTGGAATATATGACCGCCCTGCTCTCAGCTTCGAAAAATGATACGGCAAAAATAGCCTCTTATGTGGCTGATTGCCGCTCAATGGGAATCCAGGTTTTACCCCCGGATGTCAATTCCAGCGATTGGGACTTCAGTATCGAAGATTGTGAGGATGGGAAACCCGCCATTCGTTTTGGTATGGGCGCGGTGAAAAATGTCGGCGAAGGCCCGGTCAAGCTGATCATGGATGCCCGCAAAGAGGACAAATTTAAGGACTTGAATGATTTCATCCGCCGGGTCGACTTGCGTCAGGCGGGTAAACGCACCTTGGAATGCCTGATCCGCGTCGGTGCGTTGGATGAGTTTGGCCCGCGTAAGGCTTTGCTTGAGGTGATGGATAGCATTGTCTCGGTGAGCAGCAGCCATTTCCGCGCCGTACAGGCAGGCCAAATGAGTTTCTTTGGCACTGTCAGCGGTGTGGAAGAGTCACTTACCTTACCTACAGTATCGTCGCTTGACCCGCGCGAGCAACTGGAGTGGGAAAAAGAGTTGATGGGATTGTATGTCTCCGATCATCCGCTCAGCCCATATCTGCCTTTGCTGCGCATCAAGGTGACTCATTTCTCGAGTGAGTTGGGTGATGAATCTGCCAAAGGCAGAGTCACCGTTGCCGGTTTGGTGACAAAAATGCGCACTTTGACCACCAAGAATGGTAAACAAATGGCTTTTGCGACCATCGAAGACCTTGAAGGTCCAATCGAATTGGTCATCTTCCCGAATACCTGGACAAAATACGGTCGGTTGGTGCATACAGACAGCATCCTCCTCGCTGAGGGGAAAGTGGACGACCAGAGTACAGACCCGAAAGTGCTGGTAGACAGCTTGCAAGAATTATCCGTGGATGATTTGCAGAACCTGCCTTCGACCGGGAAGGAAGACGAACATCAACCCTCACCAACCAGCCAGGTGCGCGCAGAACCCAGGCACCCGGCTTCATCATATGACCCTGCGGACGATGAACCTCCAATGCCTCCCGAACCTGACGATTGGATTTTGGCTGACCCTCCCATAAATTCCGATCCTTCATTATCAAGCACAGACTACGAAGCACCTGTCGATGAACCCGTGGCGCACAAAGAGACTCTTGCCACCGTCGCTATTGCGCCTTCTGCTGCCGTTCAAACCATCCCAGCAGAGGTCCAACTATCAGATTCTATCGGGCCTATGCCGCTTTTGATCCTTTCTCCACATCTCTACGACTCCTCACGTGCTGCCGAAAAGGGTGAAACTCACATGGTGACGGTCATCCTTCACGCCACCGGTGAAAAAGACCGCGATATCCGCCGTCTTAAACACGTACACGGCCTGCTGCGTTCCTGCCCTGGGAATGACCACTTCTGCTTTTATATCTTTGAAAACGGTTATCGCCATTTTCTTGATTTTCCCAATGATTCGACCAGAGTTAATTCTCAAATGCTGGATAAGCTGGTAGAATTGGTCGGAAATGAAAATGTTCAAATCGAAACAATCAAATTCCAGTAAGAGAAAGTGAAAGTTTATGGTTGAACCAACCAAGAAAATTCAAACCATCGGAGTAATGACTTCCGGTGGAGATGCTCCCGGTATGAACCCCTTCATCCGGGCGGTAGTCCGCACTGCAGCAGCTTATAACCTCCGCGTTCTGGGTATCGAAGAGGGCTACGAAGGCCTGATCCACGGTAAATTCCGTGAATTGGGTGTCAGAGATGTAGGTGGCATTTTACAGCGCGGCGGGACAATTTTACAGACCGCACGCAGTAAGGAATTCCGAGAACCCAGCGGCCAAAGTGAAGCCATCCGCCAGATGAACAACGCTGGCATGGACGCGGTCATCGTGGCCGGCGGCGACGGGTCACTGCACGGCGCCCAGATGCTGCAGCAAAAAGGTTTCCCGGTGATGGGTGTTCCGGCCAGTATAGACAATGATATCTTTGGCACCGATATGTGTATCGGTGTGGATACCGCCTTGAATACCATCGTGGATGCCATCGACAAGATTCGCGATACAGCCTCTTCACACAATCGCGCGTTCCTGATCGAGACAATGGGCCGCGAATCCGGTTACCTGGCCATTCAGGCAGGCATTGTTTCCGGAGCTGAATTGGTTCTGATCCCGGAAAGTCAGATTCCTCCCGAGGCAGTCGCAAAAGCAATCGAAGATGCTTACCGGCGCGGTAAGACCCACGCCATTATCGTCGTCGCCGAAGGTTACAAACCGCATACTACTGAATTGGGCACGATGATCGATGCAATGGAAATTGGTTTCACTACACGCGTGACCATTCTCGGCCATATCCAGCGCGGCGGCAGCCCTACTGCTTTCGACCGAATGCTGGCGACGCGTTTCGGAGTCAAATCAGTCGAATTCCTGTTAGCCGGGCTTTCCAACGTTATGGTTGGATTGAATGGAAGCGACATAACCCCTATTCCCATTGATGACGTCATTTCCAACACCAAAAAGGTCTCGGAAGATTACATCCACATGACCAAGATCCTTTCTCGATAATTCTAGATTAAAAACAATCATCCGGAAAAGAGCTCTTTTCCGGATGATTCTAAATCAAGGTGAATTAAAGTTTCTTTCCTACCGAAGCCAGATAAATTACAAAAAGATCTTTTCCGTCCAGTCCCAGTACCTGATTGATTTTTTCATCATCGAAAGCTGCAATCGGGCAGATTCCGCAGCCAAGTTGTTCCGCCCCTAACGCCAGGTTTTGACAAACGTGCCCCGCATCCAGATGCAAATAGCGGTAGCCGCGTTCGACATAGCGCCAGAATATTCGCTCCACTACTGCCACCCAGATAAATGTGACCGCACTGGTCGCCACTTGCGACTGATCCAGACAGGCTGCCGTGATCAAAGCATTGATACCCGCATCCGCAGGTAAATGAGCCAGTTTGTTTTCGATTGCCATATAACGATAGAGTCCGGGCTGCAGCCCGCTTACCTGGTTGATTAACAGATAAGTCTCAAAGGCATGCCGAGCACCCGCAGAAGGCACATTCCGCGCCGTGGACGGCCGGCTGGAGACCCGTTTGACCCCCTGCGACACCCACAGTAGATAGGTCAACTCGTCAATCGAAAGCGCGGTGGTGGCATAGCGGCGTAAGGTGCGCCGCTCTTCGATGGCGGTGCGCAGGGAAATCTCCGGGACGTGAATTTTCTCAACCGCGGTCAGGTCGATCAATTCAGCCCCTTCGGGTGCTGGCAGCTCCAGTGGTGGCTGGGGAACAATACCCAACTGCTGGGGAGATTCTGAAAGTTCCGGATAACAGGTCCGGCGCATGAATTCTTGTCCAATCGATTCTATCATTATTCCTCCTGCAAATTTATTAAATTGATATTACAACGATTGATCCTCCCGTAAAAGACCAGGCTCACTGTTTCTTGGCTGGAAGCACTTTCTTAATCAAAGAACCGATCAACTTAAGTTCTGGGGCCTTCACCAGCATCATCATTCCAACATAAACCGCCACCCCCGCAGCGGCTCCGCCAAGGCTGATCAACCAGACTGAATGCCCGGCGCTGAGGAGCAACCAACCCCAAACCACCAGCGACATCACCAGGGTGGCAATCGCCGCCTTCAGTACACCCTCCCCAATCACTATGAGGTGCAGGCCGCCCAGACGACGGCGCATAAAGAAGAGGAGGCCGCCGGTTTCGAGTGCGGTAGCCAGGGTATTCGCCAGTGCCAATCCGCCGTAGGGCAGCCATCCGAGCAAACCAAAAACCCAGGTGAATAAAAAGCTGAGGCCGATATTCACCGACATGGCAATCACACCTACAAACACTGGGGTGCGGGTATCGTTCAAAGCATAAAAGGCTCTCGAGACAATCTCAACGATCGAATGGAAAACCAGACCCGAAGCATACCAGAGCAGAACCCAGCTTACTTGCATTGTGGAAGTGGCGGTGAATTCTGTACCATGCTGGTACAACAGCGCAATCAACGGCTGGCGCAGTAAAATCAGCCCCAGCGAGGCAGGCAGTGCCAGTGAGATCACCGCTCGCAGTAAAACCGCCAGCGAAGAGCGCATCTCGTCCGGTTTACCCCGTGCCACCTGCGCTGAAAAAGTCGGCAGCGCGGCAATGGCAGTCGCTTGAGCAATAAACGCTTCCGGGATCAGCATTGTCGCAAATGAGACTGAGACAGCCGTCACTCCGGCTGCCCAATAGGAAGCCAGGTTGTTATTGATCAAGAAATTCAACTGGACGATCGAAACGCCGATCAAACGCGGACCCATCAAGCGGGCGACTTCCCGTACTTCGGGTAGGTGCAGCCCCAGGCCGGGAGTATATTTCCGTTCTGGCAGATGCAATAACACCGGTAATTGGATGAGCGCATGGAGCAGTGCCCCTAAAACCACTCCATATGCCAACCCCTGGACTCCCCAGCGCGGCACAAAGAAGAGAACACCAATGATCTTGCCGGCTGAGTACATGGCAGGGGCAAAAGCCGGCCACAGGAAGTTTTGATGGGCGTTCAAGATTCCCATCATCAACCCGCTCAACCCAAAAATGATAGGCGCGATCAATTGAATCCGCAGCAATCCTGCCGTCATTGATGCTTTGACCGGATCGAACCCCCTGGCCAGAATGTTATGCACAACCCAGGGTGCAAAGAGGGCCGTAATAGTACAGACAATGACCAGAATCAGGGTTATTAAGTTGGCAACAGCGGACGCCAGCTTCCAGGCAGTACTTCGTTTGCTATGAGTCAAAAGAGCGGTGAAGGTAGGAATAAAAGCCGAAGCCAAAGCCCCTCCCGCAACCAGGCTATACAAAATGTCTGGTAAACGGTTGGCGGCCAGGTAGGCATCATTCTGCATGGATGTGCCAAATGCATGCGCGATCAGCATGGATGAAACCAAACTGAAGGCCTGACCGAGGATCATGGCCATCATGATCGTACCGGCGGCATGGGCAATTTGCCGGTTATCGTTTTGTGTAGGCAGCGCTTCGGATGCGTCCATAATTCCTGATTATACCCGCTCGTTTGCCTGGCTTATCCCTTTTGGAAGATCGAGAAATCCATCCTGGATAATTAAGGCTCATAACGATCGCGTTAATGTAAAAATTTATTAAGCAATAATCCTAATGATTTACCCGCAATCACGCACAAGAAAAACTCGCTTGACGTTATAATGGATTTCGTTATTTGCAAAGCAAGTAATAAGGTTTTGCATATAAGTCTGTGATCTTGCAGTACAATTTACGCGACAAGCGTTAACAAACCCAGGAAGAAAATAAATGAAAAACAAAACCGTCTTCATCATGCTTTTTCTATTAGCTTTTACTCTCTCTGCTTGTTCTACCACCCCGCCTTCAGATTCGAATAAGGTAACTGCCACTCAACCTCCAGTAATCATTCCAATAACTTCGACCCCAACCGACATTCCTCCCACCCCGAGCTCTACCCCTAAACCGTTGCCGCAAATCACCGATTATTTGTTGATAACGAGCGATGTCCCTGATTCATTTTCATACGGGCCATCATTTCTGACCGAAATAAAAAATGGGGATGATTTAGTCGCCTCTCTGAGGTTCTTCAATGTGTCGGTTGGTTCAATACTGGAGACTGTAGAGGTTTCAAAGCAACCCTTTTCCAGTATTCCAAAGCAATATCAGCTAGGCACACAAATACCCACTTCCATGATTGGCGATGGAACAATGCTGTTTAATAACTCTGATGGCAATTCTTTGGTGTTCTATAAAGGAAATATTTTAGTTTCGCTTTCTGCCTACAGTTTTGATCAGACCGATACAACTGACCAGCCAGTAAAACTAGACCAAGAAGCTATAACAAATTTAGCAGAATTAATCGAATCACGCTTGCCTGATTTCTCTACTGTCTCGTTGGATATTCAGATACCCGATAAGACAGATTACACACTTTTTAGTAAGTATTTTACTGAAATGAAAATTGGAACAGGCAACTCAGATGATGTGTTTTCTGAAAAATCTGCCTTTACCTCTTCTGAGCAAATTTGTTGGCGAATTGTTCCTATCGATCAAGAAATGCCTTTTTACGATATTTTGATAGTTGATAAAAAGACCAATGAAAGTGTTCAATTGATTCGTCGATATTTCACGACGTATCCTTATTGTGATCCTTATTCAGTTACAAGCGGAGACTATACGTTATCCGTGATTGCTGCTAATACGATCATCTCCTCTGCAGATTTCGAAGTTAAGTAGAAGGGGAGAATTTCTTTAATACGGGTTGATATTTTTAATTTAGTAGACATAATCATTATTATGTTTACTGTTTTTATGTTTTTATCGTGGCAATTACGGTTTGCGTAAATATATATGCCGGGTTATACTCTTGATACGCAATTAATCTTCTTCCCAGGGGGGGTTATCGTAAAGGAAGCTTATGAAATCCAGAAAGGATATTCAAGTGGAAGACAGTCCTACATTAGATACCAATCAAAGCACTCCTCAACCAACCTCTCAGCCGGAACCTGTAAGCAAACCGGGAATTTTTAAAAGAGCTTTGCCCTGGGTTATTGTTGCAGTGGTTTTCTTCATTGCCGGTGTTGGCCTGGTTTTCTTCACCCTTTATCAAAATACCAATAATGCGCTAACCGCTTCAAAACAAGATGCGGCCCAGTTAAGCACACAATTATCCGCTGCCAATGTGGATTTACAAAAAGCTAAAAATGATTTGAGTACTTCTCAGGCTGCGTTGGCTGATTCGAACAATGCCTTAGATAAAGCTCAGCAATTATCCATCCTGTATAAATTTGAGGCTGATGTCAACACCGCCAGAACTGCTCTGGCAAAACAAGATCCCTCTACAGCGCGTCAGGCGTTGACAATTGCCGGGACTGATCTGACGGAGCTGCAAAAGACGTCCATTTCTGTGGATAATATCGCCGGCCTTCAACCCCAATTGGACCTGGCAGTGACCTATCTTGAATCCGATGTTATAAAAGCTTCTGCCGCGATGGACACTCTGTACACGAATTTACTGCTCATTTCTGGGAACATAAAGTAGACCATCCCATAAATCAAAAAAACTGTCTGAGAAATCATCCCCAGACAGCTTTTATTTTTAAGAAATCCCTGTGCTTAATTCTTTAACCCTTGCGTAATTTCTCGAACATTTCCCTTTGAGTGCTGGTGAGTGTTTTTGGCAGCTCCACCTTCACCCGTACGTACAGATTTCCAAATGTGTTCGGCTGCCGCAATACCGGCATGCCTTTACCCACCAGACGGAAAAGTTGGCCAGGTTGAGTCCCCGCCGGGATAGTCAGGTTCACATCCCCGCTGAGTGTGGATACCTTTAGAGATCCCCCTAACACAGCCGTGTATAAATCGAGTTTTAGTTCTGTGGTCAAATCCTGACCATCCAGTGAGAACCGATTATCCGGCAGAACTTCCACCACCAGATACAGGTCACTGTTACCGCCCGGTCCGCCCCCGGCCACCCGTACTTTTGTACCTGTCTTGGCTCCCGCAGGGATTTTAACTTCGATACGCCGCTTTTCGACCTGGAATAATCTGGTTGTACCCTGGTAAGCTTCATTCAGGGTTACCTCTACACGTTGTTGATAACTCTGGCGTTGGCTGGCCCGCGGCTGACGCCGCGAACTCTGCGGCATTCCTCCAAAAATCGTGCTGAAGAAATCCGAAAAGCCGCCTCCAAAAAGGTCGTTCAGGTCTCCCATATCCACCTGTGAACCCTGGCTCCTCTGGCCTGAAGCCGTTGCCCAATCATTCCAATTGAAGTTACCTGTATTACCGCCTTGAGTTTGCCAGTCAGAATATGAGGCGCCTAGTTGGTCATAACGCGCCCGTTTTTGCGGGTCACTCAGCACTTCATTCGCCTCGTTGATGTCCTTGAACTTTTCCTCGGCTTCTTTATTCCCCTTATTGCGGTCGGGATGATATTTCATCGCCTGCTTGCGGAAAGTTTTCTTAATTTCTTCGGGGGTCGCTTTACGATCAACGCCTAATATTTTATAGTAGTCTTTATAATCCATAAGCTTGATAGTAAAACGAAGCCATACCTCTGTCAATAGGTTATGGCAGACTCTTACATAACATTAACGGAAGAATGTCCCTCCAACCGGCTGAGAAAACTTCTCATTGCAGTTATCATTTCCCGCTCTGACTCATATGGGCACAGGGTCAGTGTAGGTGATGAATTGCCCGTCAGGATCATGGAAACCCTGCGCTCTTTTTGATAACAGCAGAACACAGGTTTCCCCAGGGTCAAAGCGACGGCAATTTCATAGCCAACGCCGTGCGAAGGACTGGTCGCTTCAGCCACCACTGCATCACAGTTGTGCAGCCAGCGCATATCCCTGGCATAAATTTCTGCGGGTTGAGCTACTTTTTCCACATCCACTACGTTTGCATGCGACAAGTGCGCCGTGGGTACTTCGTGCCCGAGTGCCAGCAGCTCGGCTACAATTGCCTGGTAGATTTTTTCTTCAGTCCGCCCCCCAGTGATGGAACAGGAAAAATAGATGTTCATTGGCTCTCCCTTTTGCTATTTTGGCATATATTTTGCAACTAATTGACTACAGAGGAAACGCAGATAGATATACGCATGCTTGACGCCTTCGTCGGGCTGTGCTACCATGTAAAATGAAGAGCGGGACAATACCTCCAGGCTCGATTAATCTATTTTACAATCATTCTGCGAGAATCCTTTAAAAGGAGAACTTCATGAACAAGAGATATTACGTCCTTATCTTAGTCATCCTGGTGGCAGGTCTGCTTTTATCCGCTTGTAATCGGTCCGCTTCAGTTTCGCCCTTAGCCACACCTACTACAAACGGTGAAATTCCCTTCCCGGTAGCGACGCAGTCTCAGATTATGAAAGATATTTTGGCAGCAACGCAGACTGCAGCAGCACTCAAGGGAACAATAACCACCGGCAATCTTCCAGGCCTGGGCACACCAACAGCTGCTGGAGAAATTGATCTCACACCAACTGAGGTACTGGCTACCGCAACCCCGACTGCCGTCGTTTACCCCACACCCACCGCTGGCAGGCCGAGCCAATATACAATCCAGGTGGGAGAGTTCCCCTTCTGTATTGCACGTCGATTTAATGTTGATGCCGGAACTTTACTTTCAATGAATCGTTTGACAGTTTATTCTCTGGTGACTCCAGGCACGGTACTCACTATCCCGCAGAGTGGAAGCTGGTCCAATGGAGCTCGTTCGCTGAAGGCTCACCCAACCACATACACTGTGATGCAGGGTGACTCAATCGGCCTCATCGCCTGCGGTTTCGGAGATGCCGACCCGAATACAATTCTGGCAGCCAATGGATTAAAAGCCGGCGCGATTCTGACTCCTGGACAAGTATTATCCATCCCATAAAAAATAAATTCGTTGAATCGAAATGGCGGGGAATCCCCGCCATTTTTGTTGCCGGGTGATTCTCCATAGCCCGGTATAATCAGACCCGAAGGAGCTTTTCTATGACTTATGAAACCCTGGGAAAAGAGATTATGTATTCAGGTCTCGTTTTTTCTGTCGATCAGGTAGAAATTTCTTTACCCGGGCAGCGTTCTCGGAAATATGACCGGATAGAAATTCAAAACGCTGTCACAATCTTGCCTGTGGACGGCGAGGGTAATGTCCTGTTCGTGCGCCAATTTAGGGTGGGGTCTAATTCCATGCTGCTCGAACTGCCAGCCGGGAAGATCGAACAGGGCGAATCTGCCCAAACCACCGCTGCCCGCGAAATTCGCGAAGAAACAGGAATGGCTGCCAGGAACCTGCGCCCATTGGGACAGTTCTTCGTTTCTCCAGGGTATTCTTCTGAGTATATGTATACTTTTTTAGCAACAGATTTATACCCAGCTCCGCTCGCCCCTGATGCCGATGAATTTCTAAATGTCGTTAAAATTCCTCTCGCGGATATGCTTCAGCAAATTCAAGAGGCAAAAATTGAAGACAGCAAAACACTGGCAACATTTTTGCAGGCGTTACCACTCTTAACAATCAATTTAACTTTATCGAGCGACAACCTTTCTCAACAAAAATGATGATTTTACTATTCAACTTTAGCGTTTGGGGAAAAGCAGTGCTTTAAGAATTATAATTGTTTGGACAACGGTTCATTTAAAGGGGTTTTTCAACCCTTAATCTTTAATGGAGTCAAGATGACAAAAAGACAAAATATTACAATTGATGCAAATGAAGCTGTATCGCGCGTAGCTTATTTTCTCGCTGAAGTTGTCGCGATTTACCCGATTACTCCTTCATCGTCTATGGGCGAACATGCAGACGCATGGGCTGCTGCTGGTCAGAAAAACCTCTGGGGTACTGTCCCCTCTATAATGGAAATGCAGTCCGAAGGCGGCGCTGCCGGTGCGGTTCACGGTGCGCTGCAATCCGGTTCATTAACGACCACTTTCACGGCCTCCCAGGGTCTCTTATTGATGATCCCAAACATGTACAAAATTGCCGGCGAACTGACCTCTACTGTCTTTCATGTGGCAGCTCGTACGGTTGCCGCTCACGCCCTGGCAATTTACGGAGACCATTCTGATGTCATGGCTACCCGGCAGACCGGATTCGCCATGCTCGCCTCCGATTCAGTTCAAACCGCTCAGGATAATGCACTGATCGCCAATATTGCCACTCTGGAAAGCCACATCCCATTCCTGCATTTCTTCGATGGGTTCCGTACTTCTTCCGAAGTCACCAAAATCGAGCAAATCGAAGCTGATGATATTCGTGCTCTTATTAATGAAGATCGAATTTACGAAATTCGCCAGCGCGCGCTTAATCCCGAACGTCCCTTTATTCGTGGTACTTCTCAAAACCCGGATGCTTACTTCCAGGGTCGAGAAGCCGCCAACAAGTATTACCTGGCTGTCCCGGCTATTGTTCAAAAAGCCATGGATAACTTTGCCAAACTGATTGGCCGTTCCTATCACATCTTCGATTATGTCGGTGCTCCTGATGCTACCGAAGTGATAGTCATCATGGGGTCAGGTGCAGAAACTGCTGAAGAGACCGCTAAATTCCTCAATAAAAAAGGCAGTAAGGTCGGTGTCGTCAATGTGCGCCTGTATCGTCCCTTCGATGTCGCTGCATTTGTCAAAGTCCTGCCCGCTACAGTCAAAAAGATTGCCGTTATGGACCGCACCAAAGAATCCGGTTCCATAGGTGAACCCTTGTTCCTGGATGTCGTGGCAGCTATCAATGAGGCCCTCGGCAAAGGCATTGCACCTTTCAAAGTGATGCCCGTCGTTACCGGTGGGCGTTATGGCCTCTCCTCCAAAGAATTCACCCCTGCGATGGTCAAGGCTATTTTTGATGAATTAGCAAAGAGTACTTCAAAAGAACATTTCACAGTCGGCATTGATGATGATGTCACGCACACCAGCCTCGAATTTGATCCTTTATTCCAGATCAATTCAGCCGAAACTAAACGCTGCGTCTTTTTTGGTCTGGGTTCAGATGGTACCGTCGGTGCCAACAAGAACTCCATCAAGATTATCGGGGAAGAAACTAACAACTACGCGCAAGGTTACTTCTACTATGACTCCAAAAAGTCTGGCTCTGTAACCATCTCGCATTTACGCTTTGGCCCCGACCCTATTCGCGCCCCTTATTTAATTGGGCCACAGGATGCCTCTTTTGTCGCATGTCATAACTTCTCATTCCTTGAGTGGTTGGATGTTTTGAAATTTGCTGCTCACGGTGCTGTTTTCCTCCTGAACAGTCTTTACGGACCGGATGAAATCTGGGATCACTTACCTCGCGAAGCCCAAAAAGATATTATCGAGAAGAAATTAAAATTCTATGTGATCGATGCCTACGAAGTTGCCGCCAAGACCGGCATGGGCAGCCGCGTGAACACCATCATGCAAACCGCTTTCTTTGCCATCAGCAACGTCTTGCCTCGCGAAGAAGCGATTGACCAGATCAAACATTCCATTGAGAAAACTTATGGAAAACGTGGTGAAGCTGTGGTGCAAAAGAACTACGCAGCCGTCGACCAGACTCTTGCCAACCTCTTTGAAGTCAAAGTCCCCTCTACTGTTACCAGCAAATTCAACCGCCGACCGGCAGTCCCTGCTGAAGCGCCTGAGTTTGTCCGTGATGTTTTGGGCACGATGATTGCCTTTGAAGGCGATTCTTTACCTGTAAGCGCCTTCCCTGTGGACGGCACTTATCCCTCCGGTACGACCAAATGGGAAAAACGTAATATCGCTCTGGAAATCCCGGTTTGGGAAGAAGACCTGTGTATCCAATGTGCCAAATGCGCCATGGTTTGCCCGCATGCTGTCATCCGTGAAAAAGTCTATGACCCAAAATATCTCGAAAATGCACCGAAGACTTTCAAATCGATTGATGCGAAATTCAAAGAATTCCCCGGCGCCAAATACACTATTCAGGTGGCACCCGAGGATTGCACTGGCTGCACTCTATGTGTAGAGGCCTGCCCTGCGAAAGACAAAACCAATCCGGAGCGCAAAGCCATCAATATGGCTCCTCAGCCCGCTTTACGTGAAGCAGAAGCCAAGAACTGGGAATTCTTCCTCACCATCCCGGCTCCTGATCGTGATGCTTTCTTGCCTACCACAGTTAAAAATGTACAGCTTCTCGAACCCATGTTTGAGTTCTCAGGCGCTTGTGCTGGCTGCGGCGAGACCCCTTATATCAAATTAGCTTCTCAGCTCTTTGGTGACCGCATGTACGTTGCCAATGCCACCGGATGCACTTCAATCTACGGTGGAAACCTGCCGACCACACCCTGGACTGTGAATAATCAGGGCCGCGGCCCAGCCTGGTCCAATTCTTTGTTTGAAGACAATGCTGAATTCGGCCTTGGCATGCGCCTCACCCTGGATAAGCAGAATGAATTTGCCCGGGAAATCCTGGCTACCATGGGCGCTGAACTGGGAGACGATTTGGTTGCCGGTATTCTCAATGCCAATCAATCTACCGATAAGGGTATCCGCGAACAACGCGAGCGTGTCGCAGCCCTGAAGAGTAAGTTGCCGAAATCGAAGAATCCACGCGCCAAAATGCTGCTCAGTGTAGCCGATGCTATGGTGAAAAAGAGTGTCTGGATCATAGGCGGTGATGGTTGGGCGTACGATATCGGTTACGGCGGCCTCGATCACGTGTTGGCCTCCGGCCGCAATGTCAATGTGATGGTGGTGGACACCGAAGTTTATTCCAATACCGGTGGTCAATCCTCAAAATCTACTCCAATCGGTGCAGTCGCTAAGTTTGCTGCCAAGGGCAAAGGCATCGGCAAGAAAGACCTCGGTCTCATCGCTATGTCTTACCGCTACGTTTACGTGGCTGCCATTTCCATGGGAGCTAATGACCAGCAGTCTCTCAAAGCTATGACCGAAGCGGATGCTTATGATGGCCCTTCACTGATCATTGCCTACAGCCATTGTATTGCCCACGGCATTGATATGAAGAATGGCCTGACCCAGCAAAAAGCCGCAGTTCAATCTGGCGTCTGGCCGCTGTACCGCTACAATCCGGCCAACCTGCTCGAAGGCAAGAATCCCTTGATGCTGGACAGCAAAGATCCGACGATCAGCGTCAAAGATTACGCTTATCAGGAAAACCGCTACCGCATGCTCGTTCAGAGCGACGAAGCCCGCGCTGAAATGCTTATGGGTGAAGCTGAAGACAACGTAACGACTCGTTGGGACCTGTATAAACAAATGGCTGCGATGGTCTACCCGAAACCTGAAGAGGGTTCTACCGAGGCATAAACACAAGCCTGCTCAGATATAAATACCGCGCGGTTCATTACCTGCGCGGTATTTTTTATTGACTTTTTTCCATGGCAGAGATTCGTTTCGCCATCGGCTTCATTGCCAAAGTTGCTTCCAACTTCCACTCAATTCCCTTTTAAATAAAAATACAGACTTCATTTTGTGAGGTCTGTATTTAGGTTTGTTTCTTAACTCGCGTTCTCTTCTGAACCCGGTTCATTGAATTTCTTCTGGCGGTAAACGATACGGCCACGGGTGAGGTCATAAGGGCTCATTTCCACTTTAACATGATCGCCAAGTAGAATACGGATGTAATATTTGCGCATCCTGCCAGCCAAATAAGCAAGTACTTCGTGACCATTATCCAGCTTCACCCGGAATTGCGTTCCAGGCAACGCCTCAACAATCACACCTTCCATTTGGATCTTATCCTCTTCTTTGGCCATACATCCTCCAGAATCGATCGAACCGGCTAACTTGAACACTACTCACCAATTTTGGTAAACTGACGTCGTTTAATACGGCGAATGGCTTTCTTTTTTTCCACGCGGCGCAGTTCACTCTTGGAGATGAACCAGCGTTTGCGCCGAAGGGTACTTAAAACGCCGCTTTTTACGACCTTTTTGCGAAACCGTTTCATTAAAGAATCTGATGATTCATTGGGGCGTAAAACTACTACTGGCATGTGTACTCTCACCTCCAATCCTGCATGGAATAAAAAAACTGCGTCACTCTTGCGCGCAGTTGAAAAGACCTAATAAATTCGGTTTGGAGCGACCAAATATCCTGGCCAATCACCTCACTGTCTCTCATCGAGTCAAGACGCGCAAAATAACATGATTATTATACCGCATTTCTTAAGATTATGCCGAATCAAATTCCCAAAGAGAGTCCAATAGATGAAGTTTGCGCTAATTTAATAGTCACCTAATTTGGTTTCTGCTTTCAACTCATTATTGAATTATTGCGGTAGATTTTTCCAAAAGCACTTTATTGATTGCAGGAACCCATACCAACAAATAAAAGGGGATGACAGCCACACCGATACCGCCAAAAACAATCCCTGTGATCGCCAGCCACTTGCCTTCCATTTTTTCTTTCTTGACTTGCTTTAACCCTAGAATTCCAAAAACGATGGCTGCTGCGCTGAGCACAGCGCCGATGATAACCGCCACGAAATTGATATTCCCAACTGCGATAAATTCTTCAGCCAAACTGAATAATCCAATATAAAAACTGGCTTCCGCAAATCTACTTTCGCGAACCGGTACTCGTTTGCTCATACTTTTTAATGTCCTTTACCTGACTGAAGTTTGATGGTGCGAATTATAGGATTGAATTGATTGAATGTAAATACATGACCTGTCCTAATCTCAAAGAGAATAATGGATCATTTGAATAACTCGTTGAATTCCATTTAATTAAGTGCTATTTAAATCGAAAAAGCCCTGAAAAGGGCTTTTGAGGAAAAGAAGAACATTACTGTTCTTCAAATTGTTTAGAAAAAAGTCTCTTGGCAATGACCTACTCTCCCAGGAGGTCGCCCTCCAAGTACCATCGGCGCTGACAGCCTTAACGACCGGGTTCGAGATGTGACCGGGTGTACCACTGTCGCACCAATCACCAAGAGACTTAATTCACAAGTTAAGTTTACCAGAAAAATAGAATAGTATGTAGTCCTACAAAGAGTACGAGTTCCCCGCACCATATGAAGAAGCCCTCGATCATTAGTACGGATTAGCTAAACGTATTGCTACGCTTACACACTCCGCCTATCAAACAGGTAGTCTACCTGTGATCTTACTCCCTTACGGGAAAACAGGGATCTAATCTTGTGGCGAGTTTCCCACTTAGATGCATTCAGCGGTTATCTCTGCCTGACTTAGCTACCCAGCAATGCCGTTGGCACGACAACTGGAACACCAGCGGTCAGTCCACCCCGGTCCTCTCGTACTAGGGGCAGCTCCACGCAAATCCCTTACGCCCACAGCGGATAGAGACCGACCTGTCTCACGACGGTCTGAACCCAGCTCGCGTACCGCTTTAACGGGCGAACAGCCCGACCCTTGGGACCTTATACAGCCCCAGGATGCGATGAGCCGACATCGAGGTGCCGAGCGAAGTCGTCGATGTGAACTCTTGGACTTCACCAGCCTGTTATCCCCGGGGTAGCTTTTGTCCGGTAAGCCACGGCCCTTCCACTCAGTACCGTGGGATCACTAAGCCCTACTTTCGTATCTGCTCGACGCGTTGGTCTTGCAGTCAAGCTCCCTTATGCCTTTGCACTCTATGGCAGGTTTCCATTCTGCCTGAGGGAACCTTTGGGCGCCTCCGTTACCTTTTAGGAGGCGACCGCCCCAGTCAAACTGCCCACCTGGCACGGTCCCCCACCCAGATTATGGTGTGGGGTTAGGGTCTAAACAAGCTTAGGGTGGTATTTCACTGATGGCTCCGCCGAAGCTAGCGCTCCAGTTTCACAGCCTCCCACCTATGCTACACAAACCTTGCCCAAACTCAATGCCAAGATGCAGTAAAGCTCCACGGGGTCTTTTTGTCCTGCTGCGGGTAGGCCGCATCTTCACAGCCATTTCAATTTCGCCGGGTCCCTCGTTGAGACAGTGTTCTAGTTGTTACACCGTTCGTGCGGGTCGGAACTTGCCCGACAAGGAATTTCGCTACCTTAGGACCGTTATAGTTACGGCCGCCGTTCACCGGGGCTTCAGTTCAAAGCTTTGACTTGCGTCTAACCTCTCCCTTTAACCTTCCGGCACTGGGCAGGTGTCAGCCCCTATACTTCGCCTTGCGGCTTAGCAGAGACCTGTGGTTTTGTTAACCAGTCACTAGAACCATTTCACTGCGACCTCTCGATGCTCATTATACATTCACATTAAGAGGCACCCCTTCTCCCGAAGTTACGGGGCTATGTTGCCTAATTCCTTAACGAGGGTTCTCCCGTTCGCCTTAGTATACTCTACTCGTCTACCAGTGTCGGTTTGCGGTACGGGCACTCAAGCATCAACGCTTAGGGACTTTTCTTGGCAACAAGGCTTAGCTCACTTCTACCTCAAGGGCACGTCACCAGATCTCAACTCAAACTGCGGATTTTCCTACAGCTCTCAAAGTCTGACATCTGGTGCACCCGCACAACCAATCGCGGGCTGGCCTACCTCGTTGCGTCCTCCCATCGCTCCACTTAAGTGGTTCGGGATTGTTGACCCGATGTCCATCACCTACGCCTTTCGGCCTTGGCTAAGGACCCGACTAACCCGACGCGGAATGACCTGGCGTCGGAAACCTTGGACATACGGCGAACATGGTTCTCACATGTTTCACGCTACTCATGCCTGCATTCTCACTTCTGTCCGCTCCAGCCGTCCTTACGGTCGACCTTCACTGCAAACAGAACGCTCCCCTACCGCCCCAGCATAAAGCTGAGACCCATAGCTTCGGTATTATGCTTAGCCCCGTTAAGTTTTCCGCGCAAGATCACTTGACCAGTGAGCTATTACGCACTCTTTAAAGGATGGCTGCTTCTGAGCCAACCTCCTGGTTGTTTAAGTAACCTCACATCGTTTCCCACTTAGCATAAATTTAGGGACCTTAGCTGATGATCTGGGTTGTTTCCCTCTCGACCACGAAACTCATCTCCCGTAGTCCGACTGCTATATTCTAGAGTACCGGCATTCGGAGTTTGATTGGGTTTGGTAAGCACTAAGCCCCCTCACCCATTCAGTGCTCTACCTCCGATACTTAACATATAGCGCTAACCCGAAAGTTATTTCGGGGAGAACCAGCTATCTCCGAGTTCGTTTGGCATATCACCTCTACCCGCAACTCATCCCCTAATTTTGCAACATTAGTAGGTTCGGGCCTCCACGAGTGATTAGACTCGTTTCACCCTGGTCATGGGTAGCTCACCCGGTTTCGGGTCTAATTCCTGCGACTAGACGCCCTATTCAGACTCGCTTTCGCTACGGCTTCGAGTGTTTCTCTCTTAACCTCGCCACAGAAATTAACTCGCAGGCTCATTCTCCAAGAGGCACGCTGTCAGGCCTAGCGGCGCGCACCCGGCTTTCACCGGAGCACCGACCCGCCATTAGCCCTCCAACTGCTTGTAAGTTTATGGTTTCAGGTTCTATTTCACTCCCCTCAACGGGGTACTTTTCGCCTTTCCCTCACGGTACTAGTTCACTATCGGTCGCCAAGCGTATTTAGCCTTGGAGGGTGGGCCCCCCGGATTCCTGCCGTATTAGCGTGCACGGCAGTACTCAGGTACCTGACGGGAGATGTTTAGCTTTCGTTTACAGGACTCTCACCTTCTTTGGTTGGCTTTCCCATACCATTCTACTAGCTAAACATTTTGTAACTCCACAATGTCAGGCCCTACAACCCCACTACAGCAAGCTGCAGTGGTTTGGGCTGATCCCCTTTCGCTCGCCACTACTCGGGGAATACTCTCTTTTCCTCTGGGTACTTAGATGTTTCAGTTCCCCAGGTGCCCCTCATTCCGTCTATGTGTTCAACGGATGATACCAGCGGTTCGCGCTGGTGGGTTTCCCCATTCGGAAATCTCCGGATCGATCGCCTGTTTACGGCTACCCGAAGCTTATCGCAATATCCTACGTCCTTCATCGGCACTTGGCGCCAAGGCATCCACCATAAACCCTTAGTAGCTTCTCACACATGATGCGGAGAACTCGATACTCTTTGCAAAGAGATCGTATTACTATTTGTTTGACAAAACATTTATGTTGTTTTGACTTGGCCTACATACTATTACTATTCGATTGGTAAAGTTCAAGCTGATTGTTCTTCACAATCAGGCGCTGTTGAAAAGCGCTCAGCGATTCTCACCTTCGTGAGGAGCACTCAGCCCGCTTCAACATTTTCAATTTTCAAAGAGACAAGTCGACCCGGCTCACCGCCGGGTCAGAAGACCTTGCGGAATTTACTTGAACCGTTTATTCCAGTGAACTACTTCTTGCCACTCACTTCTCCATTTTATGTTTCTTAGTGGAGATGAGGGGATTCGAACCCCTGACCTCCGCCGTGCAAAGGCGGCGCTCTCCCAGCTAAGCTACATCCCCAGATATTCTGGGTTCAGGTGGGCCTTTCAGGACTCGAACCTGAGACCTCGCCCTTATCAGAGGCGCGCTCTAACCAGCTGAGCTAAAGGCCCCAATTACAGCCCTTAGCAACTGAAGAGTGATAGGAAGGCATTTCTAGCCTTGTGTTTCATCGTCTCGACACCGCGTCGAGACTAGAAGAAGTTTAGAACTCCGCCCTAAGGCTTCGTTCAGAACTCCATAGAAAGGAGGTGATCCAGGCGCACCTTCCGGTACACCTACCTTGTTACGACTTCGTCCCAGTCATCGACCCCACCCTCGACGGCTCCCTCCTTACGGTTAGGATACCGGCTTCAGGTGTTGCCAACTCCCATGACGTGACGGGCGGTGTGTACAAGCCCCGGGAACGTATTCAACGCAGTATAGCTGACCTGCGTTTACTAGCAACTCCATCTTCATGCAGGCGAGTTGCAGCCTACAATCTGAACTGAGACCAACTTTGAGGATTGGCTCCGCCTCGCGGCTTAGCAACCTATTGTGTTGGCCATTGTAGCGTGTGTGTAGCCCAGGATATAAAGGCCATGCTGACTTGACGTCATCCCCACCTTCCTCCGGCTTAAGACCGGCAGTTCCGTGTGACACTTGTAACACACAGCGAGGGTTGCGCTCGTTAGCGGACTTAACCGAACATCTCACGACACGAGCTGACGACAGCCATGCAGCACCTGTGCAAGCTCTCCGAAGAGTCAGTCACCTTTCGGTTTCCTACCACTTGCATGTCAAACCCTGGTAAGGTTCTTCGTGTAGCATCGAATTAAACCACACGCTCCGCTGCTTGTGCGGGGCCCCGTCAATTCCTTTGAGTTTTAACCTTGCGGCCGTAGTCCCCAGGCGGTGAACTTATCGCGTTAGCTTCGGCACCGATGGATTTGAACCCACCGACGCCAAGTTCACATCGTTTACAGCTAAGACTACCGGGGTCTCTAATCCCGTTTGCTACCTTAGCTTTCGCGTCTGAGTGTCAGAAATGGTCCAGGAGGCCGCTTTCGCCACTGGTGTTCCTCCGGATATCTACGCATTTCACCACTACACCCGGAATTCCACCTCCCTCTACCACTCTCAAGTCTCGCAGTTTTGAACGACCTCTCCCAGTTAAGCCAGGAGCTTTCACATCCAACTTACGAAACCACCTACACGCGCTTTACGCCCAGTAAATCCGGATAACGCTTGCCTCCTACGTTTTACCGCGGCTGCTGGCACGTAGTTAGCCGAGGCTTATTCAGAGAGTACTGTCCTTCCTCATCCTCTCTAAAAGCACTTTACAACCCGAAGGCCTTCATCGTGCACGCGGCGTTGCTGGTTCGCGCTTTCGCACATTACCAATATTCCCTACTGCTGCCACCCGTAGGTGTATGGACCGTGTTTCAGTTCCATTGTGGGGGGCCACCCTCTCAGGTCCCCTACCCGTCATCGCCTTGGTAGGCCATTACCTTACCAACTAGCTGATGGGACGCAGGCCCCTCCCGAAGCGAATAAATCCGTTTAGTCATCAGATTCTAAAACCAATGACCACATGAGGTATTATCAGTCCTTTCGAACTGCTATCCCTCTCTTCGGGGCAGGTCACCAACGCGTTACTCACCCGTTCGCCACTAAGACAATATTGCTACTGTCCCCGTTCGACTTGCATGTATTAAGCACGCCGCCAGCGTTCATCCTGAGCCAGGATCAAACTCTCCGTATAATTTTTTCACCTTTTCAGGTGTAAGTTACGGATTTTATTACTTGAAACGACAGGGCATCGTTTGTTTCTTCCTACCACTCTTCAGTTGTTAAGGTTCTGTTTACTTCCAAGGGCCAGATTCTACTCGCAGCTCCCTTTTCTTGTCAAGGGGTTTCGAATAAATTGCCGATGATTTCTCTTTATTGCTCGATCATCGGCGATGTTTCGAAACGCTTGCGGGAAGTCCTCAAGCCTTGTTCTGTTGTCAACGATTTGCTGTTTTACGGCGAAATCTCCAACTCACTTGGGACTTGAATTCTACTCGCTCCTCTTCATTCTTGTCAAGGGGTTTCGCAGGTTTTGCCGGGGAGTCTTGCTCTCGGCTTTTCTTCGAAATTTACGAGCTATTCTCAACCCTTTCCTTTATTAATGGTCTCTCGATCTTTCCGAAACCATCAACTCAGTTTGGGGATTAGAGTTTACTCGTTTCTTTTTCCCTTGTCAAGCGCAATTTTCAGATAAAATTACCGATGCTTTTTTGAGGACATCGGTAAATGTTTTGAAAATTGCCAGGGTACTTTCCAGAAGTCTGGTATTGGGTTTTGAAGGATTTGCCTCGGTGGAGGCGAAATCTTTTGTGTTTCAAACAACAGGACGGTATTATACACTCACTAAAATCCCTGTCAAGGGTATTTTTCACCAATTTCCAATATTGGTCGAATTGGTTCTCCAGCAGGCATAATCTCACCTTATTTGAGATAGAGACACACGCAATGATATAATTTTTATTATGATGAATCGTCCAAAAGCCTCTTTTCTACGGCAATCCCTTTCGGCTCTCTTCCTCGGGATTATCGTCGTTCTTCTTTTACTGGTCTTCTGGGTGGCTGGAAGCCACCTCCTCTTCGCCAATCGTATCTTCCCGGGTGTCTCACTTAACGGAATTTCTCTCGGAGGAATGACTGAGCGCGAGGCCATGCAGACTATTGCCTCGAATTATTCGTTCCCCCAAACCGGGCATATTCTTTTACAGGCCGGGGATGGTTCCTGGCTGGTGAGCCCTGCCCAATTAGGCGTCTATGTAGATACGCAAGCCACGGCAGACAAAGCGTTATCAATCGGTCGAAAAAACCCTGTAGAAATCATGGAAGCGGCCATGTTTGGAGCCGCAGTCAGCCCTGCCTTTGTATTCGATCAAAATGTGGCCCTGCAATATCTTGAGGGGTTAAGCGCCTCGATCAATCAGCCGGTGAAAGAAGCCAATCTTTCGATTGCAAACGCGCAGGTATCCATCAATCAGGGGCAGCCTGGCCGTGTCCTGGATATGGCGGCTTCCTTACAATCCATTTCGATTCAAATTACGAAAATGCAGGATGGAATTGTGCCTTTGTCGGTTACCGAAGTACAGCCTAAAATCCTCGATGTTTCAAAGCAGGGAGATGAATTAAAAACCATCCTCAGTCAGCCGCTGACTCTTTCATTACCCGCAGAAGCGAATTCCCCCGCTGCCGGCCCTTGGACGATCGCGCCTGCTGATTTGGCAGGATTGCTGAACCTAACCGAAACAGGCACTGATCAATCAGCCACGCTCGCTGTTCAAGTCAATCAACCCCTGGTCACTGCTTATTTGCAAACGTTGAAAAAGCAGATTGATCAATCCCCCCAAAATTCGCGCTTTATCTTCAACGATGAGACCAAACAACTGGACTTATACCAAAAAGCTGCCATTGGCCGTTCGCTGGACATCGATAAATCAGTGGCAGCCATCAATGATGCCCTCCTCAAAGGGGATCACAGCGCTACATTAAGCCTGGAGATTGTCAAACCTGCTGCTGTCGATACTTCGACCGCAGCTGACCTGGGGATCACTCAACTTGTTCAGGAATATACATCTTACTTTCATAGTTCTCCGGATGGGCGCGTCCAAAACATCCAGACTGCCGCAAAACAATTCCTGGGGTTATTGGTGGCGCCAGGCGAAACGCTTTCGATGGCGGATATTCTTGGTGATATCAGTCTGGACAGTGGTTATGCTGAGGCCCCCATCATTCTCGGCGATCAAACCATCTCTGGAATCGGCGGCGGAGTCTGCCAGGTGAGTACTACGCTTTTCCGTACGGTTTTTCTGGCCGGGTACCAGATTGATGAACGCCATCCGCATGCCTACCGGGTGGGATATTACGATCAGATTAATTCTGCCGGGCTGCACAGTCTGAAATACGCCGGGCTGGATGCCACCGTATTTGTTCCCCTCGTCGATTTTAAGTTCACTAATAATTCAAACTACTGGATATTGATGGAGACCTACGTCAGCACCGCAAATAATTCGCTGACCTGGAAGATTTATTCCACCCCGGATGGCCGGACTGTGAATTGGCAATCATCTGGATTAACCAATATTGTCGATCCTCCTGCTTCGGTCTACGTAGAAAACCCGGACCTGCCCGCAGGGACGATCAAACAAACTGATTATGCCGTCCAGGGCGCTACGGTGCGCGTTGACCGCACAGTAACCCTCAACGGTAACGTCATCATTTCTGACCATTTCGATACCAAATATGAAGCCTGGCCGGATATTTACGACTACGGCCCCGGGACAGAAATTCCAACTCCTGTTCCAACTCCATGAAGCTCAACACAATATTTCCATGAAAATGATATTGGCTCCTTTGCCGGTCGCTCAGTAATACGGCAAACTTGATTCTATACAGCCATTTCTTTCAAGAGAAGTGAGCGGTGTTCCATTCATGTTTGAGAGAGTACTCAGTGGTAAAATTGAACTTATAGTATTAACTCTTTGGAGCGTATATGGTAAATCCGGACTTGCTTGAGATACTTCGCTGCCCGGCCTGTGTTCGAGAAAAAGAAGGCCGTCTAAATTTAATCAAGGGTGCATGGTTGATCTGTGCCGACTGCGGTCGTAAATATCCAATCGTTGAGGATATCCCTGTCATGCTCATTTCTGAAGGCGATAAATGGCATAAATATTCAGAAACGAGCCTTCCCATTCCCCCACCGCGCCCGGAATAGCTCTCAGCCTTGATGATATAATCACTCCAACGGGCTGGAACCATTCTTGCAACTCCAACCAGCAATAGAATCTTCAATAAAGCGAGGTAGTGTCCTGCCTTATGGCACAAAATAGAAGCGTTTCGATGGCCAGGTCCCGAAAAAGGAAACCCCGTCTAGATAATGTCACCAAAGGATTATTGGTGGCTTTTGCAGTTGTAGGCATCTTGTTAGCCTATTTTGGGGGCAAATTCGTTTTTAATTTGGTAAAAAGCTGGTCCCTTACTTCATTGCCAGGTGCCCCTGTCGCGACTAATAATGGATCATCGAAAGCCACTGTTGTTGCCACTCCTGGGTTGCAAACGAACGGCGGAACAGCCGCCAAAGCCTGGGATGGAAAAAATAGGGTAAATATTTTATTGATGGGTTTGGATTATGGAGCCGGTTCAGATCCTGCTGTCAGAGACGGTCCTCCAAAAACTGATACGATGATCCTGGTCACAATCGATCCGCTGTCACAAACGATTGGCGCGCTATCGATTCGCCGGGATTTACTGGTCGATATTCCCGAGGGCGTTGGCTATAAGAAGATCAATATGGCTTATTCTTATGGCTCAACCTCAACAATGCCTGGCGTTGACGGCCCCAGTCTGGCTGTTGAGACAGTCGAACAATTTTTAGGTATCAAGATCAATTACTATGCCGAGATAAATTTCGATGCCTTCATCAAAATCATTGATGAAATTGGTGGAGTGAATGTAAATATCACCGTTCCCATGACTGCTGATTGGAATGGCAGTGGTATGCCATTTACGATTCAGCCGGGGAACTACACTCTGCCTGGAAGTTATGCGCTGGCTTTTGCCCGCTGCCGCGAGGGTTGCGGTGATGATTATGGCCGCGGTTCTAATCAGATGCAGATGCTTCAGTCCATTCGTAATCGTATTCTCAATTATAAGATGCTGCCAAAATTAATTGTCAATGCGCCGGCTTTATATAATGATGTATCATCGGGGATAAAAACGAATATGTCATTGGACCAGGCCATTCAATTAGCGACCTTAATGATGCAGATCCCGAAGAATCAAATGAAGACCTACAACATAGATGTTTCGGATATTTCCGCGGATACCACTGCATTTATTGATGGGGTTGCGCAGTCTGTGCTTGTCCCGAACATGGCCGCAATACGTAAGCTGCGCGATGAAATGTTTGCTAATCAAGGGAGTGCCGCTGCCCCTATCACTCTGGGGACTAACGATACTCTGGCTTTGGCTAAAAAGGAAAAGGCGCGCATCCAGATATTGAATGGAACCCTTTCGAGTGGTCTGGCGGATACAACTTCAACCTATTTGCAAAAACTGGGGTTGAATGTCGTCGGAACGGGTACCACTGATCGTACGGTTTATTCGAAAATAACCGTTTCAGGAGCCACACCCTATACGGTCAGTTACCTGGCAACTCTCTTGAATGTACCTGAGAGCCGAATCGAAAACCATTATGATCCAAACGCCGCAGCAGACGTGATTATCACCCTGGGAGATGATTGGTCAAATAGCAATCCCATGGGTAATAAGTAATAAATTAGTTAATTATCCACAGCTCTCCGGTATTGCCGGGGAGCTTTTTTATTTAACGAGAGAAGTTGTCTTTTAATGGATAATGAAGTGCGGGTCGATTATTGTTGAAATACCAGTTCCAGATCTACTGTGTAGCTCTGCCCGGCACTACCGTTGCACTGGGGCAGCTGCAATCCAACAACAGGCTCACCGCCAATCCCTACCCGCAAACTATAGGTGATATCGGGACTCATTGAATAATCAGCATACCCTTCCCCTATTTCCGGATAAAACCCGGTATAAAAGTCCTCGCTGCCGCCATTGGGGAGAGAAATCTCGATTTTTACACCGGGTAGACCATTGCCGCTTGCATCCAGTACATTGACTGTCAATAAAGCACCCCTGGGGTTTTTGTCGCAATCACCTGATTTACTCACGAGTTGAAAGGGCGCTCCTTGCGTCGGTGCTGGCGTTGCGCTGGGTCGAGGGGTAAATGTAGCAAAAGGTGTACTAGTTGGCTGTACAGGTGTCCTGGTGACATGCACAGGTGTCGTAGCTGTGATCGCAGGAGGAGATGTGGGTGTGGGAGCGGGTGTCCGCGTAGCTGGCTGTGATTTTGTAGCTGCAGCAGTGGGTGTTACCCCGATCAACGGCGTAATTACCAGCCCGGGTTGGGTCATGGCTGATGCCAGCAAAGCTAACCCGCGGGCTGAAAGAAGGTCGGTTCCTTCCGCAGCCAGCTGCTGTGATTGAGCAACAAGAGCCGTGTTTAGATCGTTATCTTGCAAGAGCGCCAGCCGGCTGAAAGCCCGTCCGCTGTCCGCTTCATATAGATAGGCTCTCCCGACTAATGAGCGGTAAATCTCTTTTTGGGCGGCACTCAGGGTATCTGGAGCCGTATTGGTATAGCGTACCGGCAGAAGCACATAGGTTATTAACAGTCCAACCAAAACTCCGATAATGATGCCAGTGAATAAATACAACGGGGGTCTGTGATCCTTCATGGCTGGCTCCCGTACTGCCTTACCCGAAGATCCAGATTTACCAGGAGCCGGAGGTCTGCCTCTGAATATCCCAATTGTTGGCCGGTAACCAAAGCCTCATCGGCTGCTTTCAATGGGTCGTCAGGGTTGATCTGCCGCAGCATTTTGATGGCGTCGGGCAAATCCTCTGATTTCGGATAAGCTTCAGCAACCATCAGTACAAAATCGGTCTTATAGTCCGAGCGCAGGCTGGCCAGGGTGGTGTTTGCTGGTTGTGCCGGCGCTCCGACCCAACCATACATCAATGCTGCCGAAAGACCCAGCACGATGGCTAATATGAAACCGATAATGCGCTGCCTTTTCAAAGCCTATTCTTTCTTCAGCATGGGTATCTTGATGCCCATCCGCCTGGCAGCTTCGATAGCTTCAGGGTAGCCGGCATCCGCGTGACGAACCACTCCCATGCCAGGGTCGGTGGTTAAAACCCGCTGCAGCCGTACAGCTGCCTCCGGGGTACCATCCGCGACAATGACCATGCCGGCATGTTGGCTGAAGCCAATGCCTACACCGCCGCCGTGATGGAAAGACACCCAGGTGGCGCCGCCGGCTGTATTGATCAGAGCATTCAAAATTGGCCAATCGCTTACAGCATCGGTTCCATCCAGCATTCCTTCCGTCTCCCGGTTTGGAGAAGCCACTGAACCGGCATCCAAATGATCGCGCCCGATAACAATAGGCGCTTTCACGATGCCTTTGGCAACCAGCTCATTGAATCGCAGACCCGCTTTAGCCCTTTCGCCGTAGCCTAACCAGCAAATTCGGCTGGGCAGCCCCTGGAAATGAACTTGCTCTCTGGCCATTTTTAACCAACGCTGCAAGTGTTCATCCTCCGGGAAAAGCTCAGCCACGGCCTCATCTGTGCGGTAAATATCTTCGGGGTCGCCCGAAAGTGCTACCCAGCGGAATGGTCCCTTCCCTTCGCAGAACAGCGGTCGAATGTACGCCGGGACGAACCCTGGGAAGTCGAACGCATCTTTCACGCCGTGATCGAAAGCGCGTTGGCGTAAATTATTGCCGTAATCGAAGACTTCCGCTCCGCGTTTCTGGAACCCCAACATGGCGCGGATATGCACCACCATCGAATCCAGAGAGCGTTGTTTGTAGTTTTCAGGGTCGGACTTGCGTAAAGCTGCGGCCTCTTTGACGTTTAATCCAAGCGGAACATAACTCATAACGTCATGAGCCGGAGTTTGATCGGTCACCACGTCAGGGATGACGCCGCGATTTAATAGCTCCGGGAAGACCTCTGCCGCATTGCCAATCAGGCCAATCGAACGGGGAATTTGTTTGTCTTTCGCTTCCTGCACAAGAGCCAGGGCTTTATCCAAAGAATCGACGACCATGTTGACATAACCGTTATCCAGCCGCCGTTTTGCATGCTCAGGGTCTACTTCAACGATCAGGCCGATGCCTTCGTTCATAGTAATCGCCAGCGGCTGTGCTCCGCCCATGCCGCCGAGACCTGCCGTCAGAACCAATTTGCCTTTTAGGGAGGGCCATCCTTTCAGCCTTGCCAGTGAACCCAGAGTTTCATAGGTCCCCTGTAGAATTCCCTGCGTGCCAATGTAAATCCAGGAGCCAGCCGTCATTTGACCGAACATGATCAGCCCCTTGGCGGCTAACATATCAAAATGCTCCTGTGTCGCCCAATGAGGCACCAGGTTGGAATTAGCAATGAGCACCCTCGGAGCATCCGGGTGACTCTTAAAAATAGCTACCGGTTTACCCGATTGAACCAGCAAGGTTTCATCCGGGTCGAGGTTTTTGAGCGAGTCGAGAATCGCATCGAATGCTTCCCAACTGCGGGCTGCTTGCCCTCTGCCGCCATAAACCACCAGATCCTCCGGCCTTTCGGCAACTTCAGGGTCGAGGTTGTTTTGGATCATTCGATAAGCTGCTTCAATTTGCCAATTTTTACAGGTGAGTTGATTACCACGGGGTGCGCGAACTGTGCGAGGACCAGACATGCTGCCTCCATGAGTTGAGTATGGAATAATTATGTCATTTATTATACGCTGAATTATTCGGCCGGTGCATCAGGGTGAAGTACGACTAAAACTAAATAGGAGGCGTAAGTATACAATTCCTCTCGCCCCGGATGAAACGAATGTCCGTCAATTTTGAATATCATCCCCAGCATCAATGGATGTCGTTGGAAGCGATAAGCCAGAAAATCGCAGATCATATTTCGGTCATAGATCAATTCCGCAGTTCCGCTAAAACAGCAATCGCGAATCTGATAGCTCACCCGCGGATTCTTTTGGATGTTTTTCACCCAATCACAAGTGATGCCATTCCCTGCTCCGAGTGTATATTCATGGTTGAAGAGCTCATATTGCAGCGGAATCGTCCTGAGCAAACCTGATTTTCTTCCGGTGGTGGTCAACAGCAAGATTCCCCCGCCAATGAATCGCCAGGAGAATTTCTGATAATGACCAACAAACCACCGATTGAACGCCGGAGAAAGCTTCATATCATTTACTCATTATAACGTAGTCAGCGGCATCAGCAATTACATCAACCAGAGATCCTTGTCTCGATCAATGATCATCTTGATCGGTTGAATGAAATTTTCGGCAAATTCATTTGCCCTATAACCTTATTATCCATAATCACCAGAGTACCTAGGACATTAAATAATCCTGTTGGCGTCAATTTAATCCCTGTTCGGCCACAACCTTTGATAAAATAAAGGTCACACATGGAGTAAATATGCTGCTCAAAGTCGCAATTGAAAATAATTATGAAAACCGCTCCCTGGCCTGGGTACTGGATTACCCAGGTTGTTTTGCATACGGGGCTAACGAAACTGAGGCACTGGTCCGCATTCCCCAGGCTCTGATCGCCTTTAAGAGCTGGCTGGAGGGCTATACAACGGATTCGTGGCTGCAAGACCTGGCGGATTTCGATATCCGATTGGTCGAGGTTTACACATGCCACCTTCTCAATGACCAGTATGAGCCTGCTGCCGCAGGGATGGAAGTCAATTCCTGGTTCCACAACGATTGGCTGCCCTTGAATGAAGAGGAGATTCGTAAAGGTCTTTCCGTAATCGGTTGGGCGCACCAGGACCTTTACGAACTGACCGCTGCCCTCACCCCTGAGCAATTGGATCGCGCCTATCCGGGTGAACGCTGGAGTATCCGGGAAATTTTATTCCATGTAGCGAACGCTGAGTTGTATTACCTCGATCGTTTGGGGCTAACCTCTTACGGTAAACATGACCTCCCTGCAGATGTTTACCAGGGTCTACAATTTACGCTGGCACAAACTCTTGCCGCCTTACCCAAATTGGCCGGTAAAACAGACGTACGCGGCCTTGAAGGTGAATTTTGGTCTCCCCGCAAACTCCTGCGCCGTGCCTGTTGGCATGCGCTGGATCACTGCCAGCATATCCATCGACTGATCACTAATTAAATAAAAGCGCCCCTTCCGGGGCGCGACTAAAGAAGAAGGAAAGGAGTTACTTGGGTCTCGGGGTGAAACCGGGTAAACTCATTGCCAGAAACATAATGCCTAAAAGGCCGACAACTAAATAAATTTCGAATGCCATTTCTCACCTCACACTTGCTGAAACGGACACCATGATTTGAGAGTTAAAACCCTCGAATATCAAAAAGTGTTCGTTTTATCTACATATTAATACGCAGAAATGACAAAATAGTTCCGAAATTATCGAGATTTATCGAGATTGCTATTTCCACACCCCCGGGATCACCAATCCGCATTTAGGGCAGGTTCCATCCTCTGTGAGGTTGTTTTCAAGTACCTGGTATCCGTGCCGATGCAGCAGTAAATTGCCGCAGCCAGGGCAGTGAGTATCTTCCAAAGAACCGACGCGGCCGGGTAAATTCCCCGCATACACATAGTGCAAGCCGGCTTCTTCGCCGATTTCTGCTGCCTTCTGCAGCGTAGCAGCCGGAGTTGCCGGCGCATCGTCCATCTGGTAGTCTGGATGATAAGCAGTGACATGCCAGGGAATGTCAACCGAGATCGACGCTAGAAATCGGCTAAGGTCCCACAATTCTTCCAGTGAATCGTTGAAACCGGGGATCACCAGCGTCACGACTTCCACCCATAAGCCAAGCTCGCGGGCGAGACGAATCGAATCCAGTACATGTTGGAGCACACCACCCATTTCACGATAGCGTTTCTCTTGCATGCTCTTGAGATCGATTTTGTACCCGTCCAACCACGGCTGCAGATAATGCAGCACTTCCGGAGTGGCGTATCCATTCGAAACAAAAGCGGTTTTCAAATTAGCCTGTTTGGCTTCTTTAAAAATCCCTGCTGCCCATTCAGCGCTGATTAACGGTTCGTTGTAGCTGGATGCGAGTGCCGCGGCGCCGTTCCGCAGCGCCAGTTTGACCAACTCCGTGGGGGAAGTTCTGGTGATCTGGCTGAGAGCATCGTCTGCCTGCGGGTCTCGCAAGGCTTGCGAGCACATCCAGTTCTGGCAAAAAGAACAATGAAAATTGCAGCCCAGCATGCCAAAAGTGAGCACCTGGCTTCCGGGTAAAAAATGGTTAAAGGGTTTCTTCTCGATTGGATCCAGTTGCGCTCCCGCCACATATCCCCAGGGGACGCGTAGTTGTCCATCCTCATTAAAGCGGACACCGCAAATTCCCCGCTTGCCTGGCCGGATCAAACATCGATGCGCGCAGGCCGTGCAGCGTACAGCCCCCTCAGCTTCAGGTGAGGATAATTCCCCAATTTTGGTAAGCCGATCCAGAATTACTTTATCATTCATGGTTGCCTCAAATTCATTATAACGCTGACGGCGCATCGAAAATTGGTAATCCAAATGGATTCCTGGCTGGGTCGAACCTGTGTTACACTCTCCATTATGGACGATAAAACTCTCAAAATGCTGGAATTTCCCAAAATTATCGAGAAATTGGCTAATTATGCCTCTTTCAGCGCCTCGGCTGAAATGGCTGAATCCTTGAAACCGTATGCCACTCTGACCGCAGCTGCTGACCGCCTGACACTGACCAGCGAAGCTCGCCGTTTGTTGAGCGTCAACGATTCCATAGGTGTTGGGGGTGCTGTAGATATTCGTCCTATGGTCGTTCTGGCTCAGCGCGGCGGAGTATTGAGTGAAACCGATCTGCTCGCAGTGAGTGGAACCCTGATTGCCGCCCGTGTATTGGCGCGCTCGCTGGATAAGAGTGCCAGTCTCTACCCGCATCTTTGTGAAATCACCTGCCTGCTTGTGCCGCCATCCGGCATCATAGAATCCATTTCGCGCTGTATCTCTGACCACGCAGAAGTTTTGGATAGTGCCTCTCCAAAGCTCCAGTCCATTCGTTCGGAGGTCAAAGTATCGCATGACCGCTTGATGAGTAAATTGCAGCGCCTGATAAACGATTCTCACACCGCCCCAATGCTGCAAGAATCAATCATCACCCAACGCAACGGGCGCTACGTGATTCCCCTGCGGGCTGAATTCAAGAGCCGATTAAAATCGATTGTCCACGACCAATCCGCATCAGGCTCCACATTATTCGTCGAACCGTTGGCTGTGGTTGAATTGAACAACCACTGGCACGAGCTGCAGCTTGCGGAGCGGGATGAAATCCGCCGTATTCTGGCAGAGATTTCCGCCCTGGTTGGCGCCGAATCTGAGACGATTCACGGCATCGTCACTGCTATGGCTGAATTCGATTTCGTGCTCATGTGCGCAAAGTATGCCGAAGACCTCCATGCCAGTGAACCGATTTTGCATGCCATTCATACCTCCGAGAAGGACTCCAATCCCGGAGTCGTCATCAAATTGCTCCAGGCGCGCCATCCTCTGCTTAACCCCGCAACAGTGGTTCCGGTGGATATCGAATTGGATCCGCTCACATTCGCGGTCGTCATTACGGGGCCGAATACTGGCGGCAAGACGGTCACGCTTAAAACTGTTGGGCTGATGGTAGTCATGGCGCAATGTGGATTGCATATCCCTGCTAAATCCGGTACGGAATTCAGCTATTTCGATAATGTCTTCGCCGATATTGGTGATGAGCAGTCCATCGAGCAGTCCCTGTCGACATTTTCCGGCCATATCACCAACATTGTTCGCATCCTCCATAATGCCCGCTCCAAAACCCTGGTTTTGCTGGATGAACTTGGCGCGGGGACCGATCCGCAGGAAGGTTCAGCTCTTGCCCGCGCTATTATGCTTTTCCTGGTAGAAAAGCGCGTGCCCTGCTTGATTGCTACACATTACCCTGAACTCAAAGCCCTGGCACATGCCACGCCTGGGGCAGTCAATGCCTGCATGGAATTTGATCTCAAGACCCTCCGCCCCACTTATCGACTGACCATTGGCTTACCCGGGCGTTCCAATGCGTTTGCCATTGCGCAGCGGTTGAACCTGCCTGATGAAATCCTGGAGGCCGCTCGCTCGATGATCGATCCGGATGATTTGAAAGCCGAGGAATTGTTGAATGAGATTCACCACCAGAGTGAAGTGGCCCGCAAGGCTCGCGCAGCCGCCGACCATGACCGCTCGATTGCGATGAACCTCAAACAAGAGCTTGCCAATCGTTTGGATAAAATCGAAGAAGAACGACTGCGCGAATTAGAAAAGAGCCGCCAACAGGCTGAGCAGGAATTGGAAGAACTGCGCAAAGAGATGGGCGAGGTCCGTCAAAATCTGATGCGCGCCCGCCAACCGTTGGAAGCTTTAGCGCCAATCCAGGAAAAGATTGAAAAAGTCGAAGTAAAGGTTTCAAAGGCAATGCCGCGGGTTTCAAATTCGGAATTTTCACCCACATTTATTCCCCAGTTAGGAAAGCGTGTACGTCTGCGCAACCTGGATATGGAAGGGGTAATTACTTCTTTAGGTCAGGAAGAAGCCGAGGTCATGGTCGGCAATTTACGCATGCGAGTTAAATTACAGGACCTGTCCTCAGTGAAAGAAATTGCCGAACCGGCTGCCGAAAAGCCCGGGAAACATCTTAAACATCAAAACGAAGTCACTGAACCGGTATCCACTACCAAACAACCTTCCTTTGTTCCCTCGCCGGGGATGGAGATTGACGTGCGCGGTCAGCGTGCTGAAGATGCTCTGGATATACTCGACCGTTATCTGGATAGCGCCGTCGTGGCCGGGATGCCTTTCGTACGCGTCATTCACGGCAAAGGCACCGGACGCTTGCGCCAGGTAATCCGTGAAGCTCTTCACGAGCACATCAATGTCACCAGTTTCGAACAGGGTGCAGATAACGAGGGTGGTGAAGGCGTCACTATCGTACACCTGGATACAAATTAATTGAATCTGGATTAATAATAAAGGTCGACAGTATCACTCCCCACGAGGCTGTCGACCTTATTGTTCAAGCTCCCTGTCTCTTGAACACAAGATATTAACGTTACCCTTTAGTTATACCTCATAATTAGTAGAAAAATGCACATTCTTTACATATTTTTAACTTGTCTGTACCACAATGCCAGGTCTCGCATCTTTTATTTCGGACAGGGACTCGCCATAAACGGATCAATCAACAATGGGGGAATGAGAAGTGCAATAATTCGGGGTTCATTTGCTCTTCGGTTCTACGCTTTTTTACAATGATTCAGAGAGTAATTCTTTTTGACGGTGCCTGGCCTGGATAAGCATTTCACGAGCCGCATTGAGATTCGACTCTGTGATGCTCCCAGTCATTTGCGCGCATTCGACGATCCGGCCATTCTCATCCAATTCTTCTACTACCGTCATCGTCCGCCCGTCATTGATTTCCTTGTGCACATTAAAATGCTGGTCGCCAAAAGACGCCAGTTGAGGTAAATGTGTCACGCACATCACTTGATGGTCACGGCTTAGGTTCCAGAGCTTTTCCCCGACGATTGCCCCTACCCTGCCGCCAATCCCCTGGTCAATCTCATCAAAGATCAGCGTGGGTACGAAATCAACTTGAGCCAGTTTATTTTTTAATGCCAGCATCAATCGCGAAGTCTCACCGCCCGAGGCAATTTTCACCAGAGGCTTCAAACCTTCGCCCGGGTTCGGCGCGATCAGGAATTCTACCTGATCAAAACCATTTTGATCAAAAGCCACCTTTTCGCCTGAAGTGAGCGTCACTCCGGTTGCATCCGGCGAATAAGTCATGTTCACAGAAAAGAGCGCTCCCTTCATGCTCAAATCATCCAATTCCCCTTCAACTCCGTGACTTAAAGTTTCTGCGGCTGCCCGCCGCTTTGCAGAGAGTATTTCTCCTGCGGCTACCAAATCCTGAGTGGCATTTTTTTCGTGCGCTTCCAGTTCCTCGATGCGTTCCTCAGCGTGGGCGATGGTCTCTAGCTGTTCGCGGGCTTGATGCCCATATTCCAGAATTGCCGGGATGGACGCGCCGTATTTGCGCTTCAACTGGTGGATCAACTCCAACCGGTTTTCCACCTGCTCCAACCGCCGCGGATTGAATTCGATTTCTTCCAGATAGCTGCGCAGATCGCGCGTGATCTCGCCAATTTGTGCCGCCGCTCCGTCTACCTGATCGGAAAGTTCTAAACGGCTGGCATCTATCCTGACCAGGGAATGGAGTAATTGGGTCACTTCACCGAGTAAATCGGTGACAGCCTGCGCCTCAGGTCCTCCCTCATCTAGCAGCACTAAAGCACGCTGGGCTGAAGCTGCCAGATTTTCCGCATTGGCTAAGCGGTTTCTTTCGACGTCCTGCGCTTCCTCTTCGCCTTCCTTTAAAGCGGCTGCATCAATTTCGTCAGCCTGGAATTTCAATAATTCACTCTTCCGGGAAGCTTCGACTTCAAGCCCACGCAAGGTAGCTAATTCTTTGCGGATCTGAGTCAGTATTTGATAACATTGGCGGTAGCCGGCCAGTTCACGCTCCACACCGGCAAAGCGATCCAGTAACCTGATGTGGGATCGGACGTCCAGCAATGAAAGATGTTCTGCCTGACCATGAATATCCACTAAATACTCACCGAGCTCTTTGAGCAGTCCTACAGACACGCTGAGGCCGTTGATTCGCGCCACTGTGCGCCCTTCGCTGCGGATCTCTCGCCCTAAAGTAAGCGAATTTTCGCTGTCATCCAGCGCTTCGCGTTCGAGCAGGGCATGTACTTCATTTTGTGTCTCTGCCGGGATTGTGAACACTGCTTCCAGAACGGCTCGTTCTGCCCCGCTGCGCACCATGGTAGCCTCCACACGCCC
>Ga0224522_1000105_pt1 | contig 42842 bp, 28 predicted proteins | sample CFST25metaG_FD_182733 | JGI IMG/M metagenome (GOLD analysis project Ga0224522, IMG submission 182733) | Peat soil microbial communities from Stordalen Mire, Sweden - C.F.S.T25 | ecosystem: Environmental > Terrestrial > Soil > Wetlands > Peat | place: Sweden: Norrbotten County, Stordalen Mire...
CCCCCAGCCACACCGAGAGGGCACTACACTTTTGGCAGCATCCAGGCGATCCGCCATGAACTGCCAATACGTCATCCCCGCAGGAACTTCGGAGACATTCATGGGCTGATTTCCCCGGTAGGCAATAAAAAGTATCGAACCCATAATAACCACTAAAATTACCGTTCGCAGAACTTTGAAAATGAAATGAAACCCCTTGAGTAGAAACATTTTCCCTCCATACCCTTTTCTATCCAAAAACCAACCCCTGAATGGTCAGATCGAGATCATCGTTCGCTTTGACTGCTGCACTTTCAAGACGCACTCCGCCCGCACGCAACGCTGATTTCAGAGCCGCTGCCCGCCGGCGTTCAGGTATATCCACGAAGAAAGAAAGCAGATCATCATCCTCACCCTCTCGCAAACTGAGGGTGAAACGAACCTGATGGACGCGGCAATTTAGCTTGGGTCGTCCTCGTTTTGCCTTCATGGTTACCCTTTCCGATTGAGGTTTTGAAACAAAGACAGCTTCCACAATCCCCTGGCAATGGATTGAATGGGATCTTCAGCCAATATTCCTTTGCCATTGAAAAAGTAGGGTAAGGTATTCTTGAGCAAGACTGCTCCCCCACCCACCAGAATGACCACCGTGAAACGCCGCCAGGCCTTGCCCCAGCGCTTCTCGATTTCACCGGTAACTTCCCTTTCCCAGATGGGTAATGCCTGTGACACATCCAACCGGTTCGCTCGCAACAGGGTGTCCAATTCACCCAGTGAATAGAGCTGTTGGCCATTGACTAATTCCAACAGCCGGCGCACCCCGGTAGTTGAGCCGGCTGTGAAACGTTGGACGGGTACTTTTTCACGCACTACCAGGAGTTCGGTGGTGTTCATACCAATCGAGACAATTCCTACTTCCTGGGTATAGGCACTGCGCCGTTCTGGAATGATCTTTCCCTCAGAGTCGAGCACGTAATCAAACAAAGCTCCAGCAGGTTGGGAGGTGGCGCGGACTTCGGCGACATTTAAGTGATATTCCTGATCATTGGCTTTCCAGGAGTGTTCCACCTTCATCCAACGTTGGATCCCTTCCATGGTTGCGCGCGCTTCTTCCCCGGATAAAGTTTCGAGCGGCAGGCCGCAGGTGATACTGACTGGCTGCGTAAGAACCCCTGCCCGCTGCATAAAGCGGGTGAAGGTTCCGTAGAAGAGCGCCAACATCTCAGGAGAACCGGCGAAACGATCCATGCTCAGGTTCTCAACGGGCCGGCCGCTATCGTGAGCACCACTGTCCACAAAGAATGTAGCGCCGGAAGGTAAAGTTACCCGCAGTGGAAGACGCGAGCTGCTTAACCCCATCATGCGCCCAACCAGCGGACCAGTGTTGACCGCAACCTGAGAGATCAGTTGAATTCCCTGCTGATTACCATAGAGCTTGAGAGCCCCCATTCCCAGATCAAGTCCAAAATTCATTGTTTCTGTCATTCAATCTCCTATATTACATGATGTATATTAACTTGGAGCAATAGAGGTTAAAAAAATTCAGCCTCAGCGACTGAAATCATTTTAGCATATTACTCCATGTTAATCAATATCTTGGAGTAATTAATCTATCCGTTTCACTTCTTATACGGTCTCCCCGCTTCATCAAACGCCCATTTACCCTGACCGCTGTTCAGATGATATACCCGAGCGCAGTATGCCACATCGGCTTCGTCTAGGAGCGTCTTACGTCCCTCTTTGCCCAACTGATGGATCAACCCACGCTGCATCCAGCGCGTGAGCGTGGAAGTGTTGAGTTTGTACTTACGCCCCGCTTCATTGATGCTGATGGACACTCCCTGCAACTCTGCGTTTTCTTTATATTCGGGAAGCGCTTCTTTGGGCAGCAGCTCATTCACACTTTGCTGACTGATACCAATCGTCCCATCGGTCATGACCGCAGCCCGTAGTTTGCCTTCGTCGGCTAGCTTGAAAATGGAATCCAAATTCAGGCCGAGCTGACTGGCTGCCTGTTCGGGAGTGATAAATAGTTCGAGATGGTTTCGGTTGAGTTTCAAAAATTGTTCCTTAATTGGATTGCTACAAGTTAATCATACAGGGAAAGCGAATGATCGTCCAGCAAATACGTATTGATTCAGTTTTAAAAGGTGCCATTCAAACTGGCTTTACTTGTTATCATAATATATGTATAATGATAACAAGTAAAGCCTTATTATCACTTGTGAGAAAAGAAAATGAACCCTAAGGATTTCCAGAGTAGTACAAGCGGACAGTTAATTCCCATTTCAGAGGGTGGTTATGCTTTCGTTCCCAACCCTCTTCCACCTGAGAATCTAACCTGGGATTCAGAATTGGTTGAAATGCTTTCCACTGCAGACCGTGCTCTGGGAGAACTGGCCGGAATTGGCAGATCGCTGCCGAACCCTCACCTTTTGGTACGCCCATTCCTTCGACGGGAAGCGGTGCTTTCTTCACGCATAGAAGGCACTCAGGCATCGCTGTCAGATGTACTGGCTTACGAAGCCGTTCAACTGCCCCTATTCGACGCCCCGGATGATGTGAAGGAAGTTCACAATTATGTACGAGCATTGGAATATGGGCTGGAGCGGATGAGCTGCCTACCAGTCAGCTTGCGGCTAATCCGCGAGTTGCACGGTATCCTCATGGAAGGGGTGCGTGGGGAACAGTTCCGAGCAGGGGACTTCAGACAAGGGCAGAATTTTATTGGTCCACCTGGGAGCCATTTAGCCTCAGCTACCTATGTTCCACCTCCTCCCAAGGAGATGATGGAAGCCTTACAAAATCTGGAGTTGTATATCAATGAACCATCCAATCTTCCACCGCTGATCCGGTTGGGATTAATACACTATCAGTTTGAAGCCATCCATCCCTTCCCGGATGGCAATGGTCGTTTGGGCCGGCTGCTGATTTCTATACTTCTGTGCTCCTGGAATTTGCTCCCCCAGCCGCTGCTTTACTTGAGCGCCTTCTTTGAAGCCAACCGACCGGACTATTACGCTAATCTGCGTGGCGTCACCGAAAAAGGGCGATGGAATACATGGTTATCTTTCTTCCTGATTGGCATCTCTTCGCAGGCAGTGGATGCAGCCGCGCGCGTCAAACGCACCAACGATTTGCGGGAGAATTACCGACAGCGTTTTCAGCAGGGACGCTCTTCTGCCCGTTTGCTTCAGGTAGTGGATCTGCTATTTGCCCGCCCACTAGTCACGGTGCGCACGGTTGAGGCAGAACTGGGATTACCTTATCCGACCGCGGAGCGTTACATTGACGAACTGGTGAAGCAAGGGATTCTGGTGGGAACTGGCAAGGCACGCAATCGGGTTTTTAGAGCAAACGAAATATTACAGGTCATTGAATCAACGCTCAGTAGCTGATGAGCTTAACTCGCTGGTTTCAAAGAAACCTGAGCAAAGAAGCATACCTTATTCCTGCTTGCAGATAAAATAGAAGAATCACTTTACGGAGACCTACATGAAAGAAACCAACAAGTTTGAAAAACAATTCCTTAATGCTTTGCGCGATATTTTTGTAGGCGCAAAAGTGGAAGGTGATTCGGGATACGTGAACCTGATGCGCATCAAATCGCGTTATTATGAGCAGGGGGTTTTTCCACAATTGCAGAAGGATATCAGCGCTGCGCTGCAGCCTTTCCCGGATTTCCGCGAAGAACTGTTTGACAAACTTTTCACATTCTTCCAACGTTATTTCAGTGAAAGCGGCTCCATCTACTTCCGCTATACCGCCCTGCATCAAAACGTGTATGAGAAGGTGTATACCGATGACCGCGATGTGATCCTGTTCTGGAAGACCCACATGCTATATTACGTCAAGACCGACCGTATCTTCACCAGCCTGAACGTGGAAGTGGATGGCGTGAAGTTCTTCTTCGATGCCTCGAAAATGACGCTCAAGAAATCCAATGAGAAGCGTGAAGTCGTTTATTCTTTTCGTAAAATTCAGCCGGAGGAGGGTACCCTTGTCTTTGATGTTTCCTATTCCGAAAAGGGTAAGACCACAAAGGTGGACGACATCCTCAAGGAAATCAAAAAAGCAGACGCCAGGCTGGACGATGAAACGCTGGCAAAAGCCTTCCGTGTCTTTGAAAAGCAGAGTGAGGTGGATTTCTTTATCAACAAGGATGCACGCGCCTTTTTACAAGAACAGTTCGATCTGTGGATGTATCAATATCTGTTTGCCGGGCAAAACATATGGAGCGAAGAACGCCTGGCGCAACTACAGGTGTTAAAAGCCATTGCCAATAAAGTGATCGACTTCATCAGCCAGTTTGAAGATGAATTGGTCAAGATCTGGAACAAGCCCAAGTTTGTGCGTAACAGCCACTATGTGTTGACGCTGGATAAACTGGGCAGCAGCCCGGTGCTGGGAAAACTGTTGGCGCACTCCAATCTGCCACGTCAGATGCAGGAGTGGCGCGACCTGGGTATGATTGATGAGGATTTTCGATTGGAATTGCTTGCCCAGAAAGACGCAGCCGTCGCGCTGCTGAACCCGCAATACCAATATCTGCCCATCGATACGAAGTACTTTTCCGACCTAGAGTTGGATATTCTGGCGTTGTTTGACGACCTGGATGCTGCGCTGGACGGTTGGCTGGTGCATAGTGAGAATTATCAGGCGTTAAATACATTGCTTCCAAAGTTTACACAACGGATAGATGCAGTTTATATTGACCCACCTTATAACACAGATGCTTCAGCTATTATTTATAGTAATAATTATAAAGATAGTTCTTGGACTACCTTAATGGAAAATCGGTTATATGTTGCATCCAATTATTTGAAACAAGAAGGAATTATTTGCGTAGCAATTGATGATGAGGAATTTATCGAAACAAAGTTTGTTCTTTCAACAATTTTTAAAAAGCAAGTCGGTATTGCTGCAGTTCGATCTAATCCAGCTGGACGAAAAACAAAAGGTAAATTTGCTCCTGCACATGAGTATGCTCTATTCTATGGGATCTCTGAATTTTCTATTCCTTCTTCACTAGAAAAAACAGAGCATGCATTGTCTCGTTTCCCAAAAGAGGATGAATCAGGCAGGTATTCATGGGCGAATTTTATCCGTTCAGGGAGTCATGATAAGAGAATAGATCGTCCCAGGTTGTATTATCCGATTTTTGTAGATTCACAAAACAGTATCCGTATTCCGAAAATTGAATGGGTAGAAAGTAAAAGGGAATATGATCTTCTTGAAGAACCCTGTGAAAATGAAGCGGTAGTTTTTCCTGACGTATTGAAGGAAGGAAAAATAATACAAAAAAACTGGCAACGAGGCTATATTCGGATGAGTAAAGAATTACCACTGGGGGAATATCGCATAAGAAGGGATAAAAGCAATAATATTTGTATCGATTTTAAAACAAGAATGGATGAAGAATCCCTTCCAATTACTTGGTGGGATCATAAAAAATATGCGTCTGCAAATTATGGCGCAGCGGAGTTAAAAGAATTATTTGGTCAATCAGATTTTGATTTTCCAAAATCCAAAGAATTAGTGAGTGATTGTCTGCGCACCTCTGGAATTTCTGAAGAGTATTCAATATCGCTTGATTATTTTGCTGGCTCTGGCACAACTGCCCATGCCGTGATGAACCTGAACCGCCAGGACGGCGGTAAACGCAAGTACATTCTCGTAGAGATGGGCGAACATTTTAACAATGTCATCCTACCGCGCATCAAAAAGGTGGCCTACAGCGACCAATGGAAAGACGGCAAAGCCAACGGCGGCAAAGGCATGAGCCATTTTGTTAAATACTACGACCTGGAACAATACGAAGATGTATTGAGGCATGCCAATTATGCAGACTCCGACCTCTTCAATAATCCCTACGAAGACCCCTATCACAGCTATGTCTTCCTACGCGATATCAAGCTATTGGATTCTATTGACATCGACTCAGCCCAGAACAAAGCCCATTTCCACCCTGAGCGCCTCTACCCCGATTCCACCAAGCTATCAGGGACAAGCATCGATCTGGCCGAAACGCTTTCCCAGCGGCGCGGCAAGTGGATCAAATACATCACCGCCGAATATGTCGAGTTCCAGGACGGCGAACGCATGAGCCTGACCGATCTCGACTGGCAGGTCATTAAACCCCTTGTCTGGTGGCAGTAATATGACCGGAATTTACCTGCAACGCATGCTGGAAAACCTGCCCCAAGGCTCGCTTCCGCTCAACTGGGCTGGTTTCGACCTGGCAACCTTCTCTCGTGGCAAAATCCTGTGGGATTATCAGCAGCAAGCCCTGCAAAACGCGCTCCTTGCCTTATGGAAGTATTACCAGACCCCTGGGCTGCCTGAGAACGAACGCAAACAAGCCTACATGGCCTGGTACCGTGACTTCGGACTGGAAGTTGACTTGGACCTGCCGCTGGACCGCTCTTCGGCTGCCAAGCGCAAACTTGCAGCCCTTATGGAAACCTATTACAGCCAAACGGATGACCGAATGCCTTATGAGCAGTTCATCAACCGTATGTGCTTTTGGATGGCGACCGGCTCAGGCAAGACGCTGGTAATCGTCAAGATGATCGAGTTGCTGCACCACCTGATTGAGCGCGGCGAGATCCCCGCCAACGATATCCTGGTGTTGGCACACCGTGACGACCTGTTGGAGCAACTGCGCACGCACGTGGACGAGTTTAATGCCGGTGGAGGATTGTTCATCCGCTTGCACGAGTTGCGCGACTATGCCGAAGTCAAACACCAATCACCATCCCTGCTGCGCGGGCAGGAACTGACGATCTTCTACTACCGTTCAGACAACCTAAGCGACGAAAAAAAGGAAAAGATCATCGATTTCCGCAGCTACGATAACAACGGTAACTGGTATATCCTGCTGGATGAAGCACACAAAGGTGATAAAGAAGATTCCAAACGCCAGCACATCTATTCCATCCTATCGCGCAACGGATTTCTCTTCAACTTTTCAGCCACCTTCACCGATTCGCGCGATATCGTCACCACCGCAGCAAACTTCAACCTGAGTGAGTTTATCCGCAAAGGCTACGGCAAGCACATTACCATCCTCAAGCAGGAAGTGCGTGCCTTTAGAAAAGGGGATGAATACACAGATGCGGAAAAGCAGAAGATTGTGCTCAAAGCTTTGATCATGCTTTCTTATACGCGCTGCTTTGAAGCGCGCGTGCGCCGGGTACGTTCCGATCTCTATCACCGCCCGCTGATGATGACCCTGGTCAATTCAGTCAACACGGAGGACGCTGACCTCAAGCTCTTCTTCCGCGAACTCGTACATATCGGCAAAGGCGAGATCGACGAAGAAACCTGGAAAAGCGCTAAACGAGAACTGTTGAGCGAGCTGCGCGACCGGCCAGAATTCCTGTTCGAAAATGACACCAAAATGCGGGTTGATGATCGCCTGCTCAACAGTCTCACTCAGGCCGATTTATTGCTCAACGTATTCAACGCGTCCTCTGCTGGAGAGATTGAAGTACTTGCACGTCCATCAGACCGGCAGGAAGTAGCCTTCAAACTCAAGACCAGCGATGACCCTTTTGCCCTGATCCGCATTGGGGATATTACCGACTGGCTAAAACAGGAACTGTCGGGCTACGAAGTCAATCAACATTTTACCGATGAAGGTTACTTTGAGCGACTGAACCAGCCCGATTCTGACATCAACATCCTGCTGGGGTCGCGTAGCTTCTACGAAGGTTGGGATTCCAATCGACCGAACGTAATCACTTATATCAATATTGGCACGGGTACGGAAGCCAAGAAGTTTATTCTGCAATCAGTCGGACGTGGTGTGCGTATTGAACCGCTCAAAAACCGGCGTAAACGCCTGCGTGAACTGATCACCAGCAGTACTCTACCGAAAGATGACCTAGAAGTACTTGATCGCATTAAAAATGATGTCCAACCTCTGGAGAGCGTATTCATTTTTGGTACCAACCGCGAAGCGCTCAACCTGGTGATTGGCGAACTGGATCAGGAAGAAAAGCAGGCCGGCGAGGTGGAAATCTCGCTCGAACTCAATATAGAGGCCATCCAGGGAAAACTGCTCTTGATTCCGACCTACTTACAGAGTTCTTCACTCCTCTATGAAGAACGTAGCCTGGCGAAATTTTCGTTAACACCTGAAAACCTGGATTTACTGCAAAACTATCTGCAATATGTTGATGACGACCGGGTGTTTTATGCCCTTCACGAAGTTCCGCCGGTGCAGATCACCGCCCTGCGCACCAGCCTGCAAAACCCTGTTGAAACCTACCGGACGGACAGTCCGCGTTCTTACCGCAACCTACCGGTTCTCATCCGTCAGGCATCAAGTTATTTCACTCTACGCAACAAGGAACTGTCTGGATTCAAGGAATTGGAAAACGAGATCAATCACTTCAGACATATTAAAGTGTCAATTGAAAAGATAGGAGATCTGGAACGAAGAATTCAAGGAGTGCTTCAGGCGGTCCATCGAATTCAGGAGGCCAGAGCCCAATATGCCGCCGGGCAACTTTCATTTGACGACTATGAAAACGAAGTCGATGACCTTCGCCAGCAGCAATCAGACACCTATTTTGCCAATAATGCCCAACTGGAAATCCGACGGATTGCCAACCATTACTACATACCTGTTTTGCTGAGCGAAAACGAGAGGATTGATTACATTCGCAGCATCATTCATGTGGAAAGTGAAGTGCGCTTCTTGCGCTCTTTGGATGAATACCTGCGCAAAAAAGATCACCATTTTAAGAACTTTGATTGGTGGCTGTTCAGCCGTGTTGACGAAACAACGGATGACATCAATATCCCTTATTATTACCCAATTGAAAATCGAATCGCCAATTTCAAACCCGACTTCATCTTCTGGCTCAAGAAAGGAAATCGATATCATATCGTGTATATCGATCCCAAAGGTACTGGCCGTACGGAATATGAACACAAGATCGACGGTTATCGAGCTTTATTTGAAGAGAATGGCACTCCAAAAGTATTCCATCATCAAGGGATGGATGTGACCGTTCATGTATTTCTTTTTACTCCTGACCGCCAATACCTGGCGGCGGGATACCGGAATTACTGGTTTGATAATATTGAGCAAGTGATTGGATCTATTGACATAGAACAGAATCCGCACGTTCACCCTTAATACACTAGGGGAACAACCGGGAGAGCACAGCTGGCCAGGTCGTTCCCCTATCGTTTAAATCGGTCTGAAGTTTATAATATGGCTTACTACTCAGCACCAAAGGATGGATCTCGACAACAAAAATTCGTTAATAAAACCAACAACTTAAGAGAATTAGTATTTCAATTAATGGATAAACAGAAAATAACCTACTCAATTATTAACGTTCTAAAAATGTCATTAATTGACAAGATTTTTCGTAGCACGTCGTAAATGGATGGGGTAATATGACAACTCCTCGCGCAGTTTTTGACAATCCTGACAATTATTTGAGCTTTCTAACCTCTATCTCTGATAATGATTTTGAAGGTCAGTATTTCGATAGAAAAGAAGCCGGACGGATTCTCAATGGCAATTCCATATCTCAAAGTAATGTCGATAATATAACTTCGCAAATTAAAGAATGTGTTTCAGCTTTTGCGAATGCTGAGGGCGGATTATTAGTTCTTGGAATCTCTTCAAATGGAGCCGTTAAAGGGATTCAACACCTATCAGAAAACCAATTAATTCGGATTACTTCACTTAACCAGTTACTCAAATGTCAAATAGTATCCATTAATTTTTTTGATTGCACAAATGATCAAGGAATTCAGGACAAAATACTATTATTCTTGGTTCATAAATCGGAAAATGGAATTTGTGAAACGATTACTACGAACCCTGAAGCATGGTTAAGAATAGGTCCGCAAAATCAACCTATGACAGATGATATGCGAGAGTTATTAAAAAGAGAGAAAAGGATAACGGATTTCGAACGGGCATTTTGTTGTCCATATGACCCCAAAGAATTGGATCAACAGGTCATTGCCGAATTTAAACGGGCGATGTCCCCCGGTTCACAAATAAGTGACCAGGATCTACTCTATAATGCTGGTGCTTTGGAAAAGGACACGAATGGAGCATTATTCTTTAATAATGCCGGCTTTCTGTTTTTTGCAAATAATCCTACAAGGGTCTTGAGTTGGGCTCATATAAGATTACTAAGGTTTACCGCAAAAGTCTCCAATTTTAAGAATCCAGGGTTGCCAACTTTTGATCAAATATTTGAAGGTTCTATACCTCAACAAATAAGAAAACTTCGTGTTCATTTTCGAGAATCTGGATTCATTAAAATTTATCAAAAACGAAACCCGGATGGGGGATTTATTGAAGAGCCCGAGTTACCACGCATCGCAATTGATGAAGCGATAGTTAATGCTGTGATACATAGGGATTATGGAGTACAAATCCCAATTGAATGCCGGCTATTTCTAGATGGTTTTGTTGTTGAGAATCCAGGAAGGATAAACCAACGGGGACAATCGCTCCCTATCGAATTTTCCCTAAGTGAATATTCATTGGATTCTTCTCCCCGCAACTCGAGACTTATGCAATGGATGAGATCTATTCGAGATGATCAAGGAGCTGTATTCGTTCAGGCACTAAGTGAAGGCACAAAACGGATGCGGGATGAAATGACCCTTCTGAATCTACCGGCTCCACTTTATAATACTGAACCAAAAAGGACTATCCTTACCCTTTATAGTAATGCTGAAGAACGTGAAAAAAAATATCAACAATCAGGAAATCAAAATAATCCGGAATTTGCAAATATTTTTCCAATTCAGATGATTAACGATCATGGAAATAATATTTCTTCGGATTATTTTGCCAAAAGATATAAAGAAATAATTTATCTTCTTAGAGATGCAATTCAAGCCAAAGGTTGGTATGTTGACGATATTAGTTTTAGCAGAATTACTGCCCATCGAAAAGGTATTGAAATTCAATTGCCGTCTCAAGTTGCAGCATCTATAAGATTTTATCCCGCATATATTTTTCAAATTCGTGAGTTTTATAATAAATTTTTTCTGTCGATTGATTACACATTGGCTATAAAAAATATAAGTAGAGTTAACGAATTATTGAAGCATTTTAAACCGGAAAAATTACAAGGTAAAAGATGTATCGCTTTATCGAATAACTGGGTAACTGGGCGAATTATCTCTTGTTCTCTAGAAACCACCTGTGTTCATTTTGACGATCTTGGAACCGATGAATATATCCCCAGCAACAATGTAATTCCTGATCTTCCAATGGATCTAATTAAGCTTCTTGTAAAAGAAAAAAAACCACAATTTGATCTACCTAAAGAAATTAAAAGACATAGTATCGCTTTAGACCCAAACTCTTCACGACTTAGAGCTGAGAAAACTATAGCTACAATTAATGAAATTTCTCAGCAGGTATTCCCATTAACAATGGGCGATATCACTATAATTTTATTGAGCACCCCAGTTTCACTTAATCGATTTGATGACAAATCTGAGTTTCCTGTAATTTATTTACCAGAGCCAATTGTAGAATTTCATCATCAACAAGGGACTCCTGACATCAGAAATGGAATCACAAGATTTGGCTCATATCAGGATGACCCAAAAACACTTGAATTAATTCCTATTTGTCTTACTAGTAATCGTGACCAGATGGCTGCTTTGATTGAACGCCTTAAGGTCGGGAAATATAAATATGCTGGTTCAGAGAAGACCTTTAGTACTCGATTAACATATAGCACGATTTTAACAGTCCAATCTCCAGAAGAATTGCTCAATGAATGTGAAAGAATAATTGCAGAACACCCTGATTGGAGTGGAAATTCACAGTTATCAAGGTTGTTTCTGGTGCATACGCCTGAGAGTGGTTATTCCCTTGATAATGAGGTATCACCATACTACTTAGTGAAAAGATATTTGCTTGAAAGTGGCATTCCTTGCCAGATGGTCGACACCCCCACCTTACAAAATCCAGATTGGAAGGACCTAAACCTAGCTTTAAATGTTATTGCGAAGTGTGGCGTAACACCATGGGTTTTACCAGATAGAATCCCCAACACTGACTTCTTCGTAGGGCTTTCTTTCACACAAAACCGCCGCGATGGGTTGAGAAGATTACTGGGTTATGCAACAGTATTCAATCAGTTTGGAAAGTGGGAATTTTATACAGGAAACACAGATACTTTTTCTTATGATGAACGAGAAACATTTTTCGACCAGCTTACTCAACAAACATTAAATCGTCTTGTTTCTCAAAATTCTCTTTCCGATCGGCCGAATATTAGTTTTCATTATTCTGCGAAATTTTCCTATGATGATCGAAAAACCATTCTACAGGCTGCTCGAAAAGTAAGGCCTAACGGGACATATTCGTTCGTTTCCATTAATTCGCATCACAATATAAGATTGTATGATAATCGACCAGAAACAGATGGAAGCCTCTCACGAGGATGTTACATACCATTTAGTCAAAGAGGTTTATTTCTTTCAACTACTGGATATAATCCCTATCGTAAAGCAATAGGCACTCCAAAGCCTCTCGAGATTTCTGTGCGTGTCGAACCTCCAATAGGTGAAATGTATGTGCCATGTGATCTACGGGCGCTTGCGAGTCAAATATTGAGTTTAACAAAATTGAATTGGGCATCAACTGATTCAATTTGCGGTGAGCCAATTACAACAAAATATGCCGGAGATATTGCCTATTTGACCGATGCTTTTCTTAGACAGACTGGAACATTCAAGCTCCACTCTGTCCTTGAACGCACTCCATGGTTTATTTAGGAAAACACATATAACCAAAACAAACCCAGACAAGTAGCCAAGCCTTTGAATTCAACTATACAACAAAGAAAAATATTTCGTGATTATGTGCGATCTTGTTAAGGAAAACCCAATCAATACCTGGCTTTCGCTTATAATCATATTATTCTGATGTTGCTCTTTAGCAGGTGCACAAACGGGTAACTGGAATTCGTCAATAGAATTTTTGGTAACCGCCCTTTTTTGCTTTATGGTTCTTGTAGAAATAAAAGCAAGTTTTCTCATAACAATAAAGAATAAGGTGGAGGTGAAAATGTCAACAATTCTTAAAACGATGGCGGCAGGTTCTGCTTATATGGGGCGGTTTAACCGATGCCAATTATTCTTTGTTCCAGAATCTTAGCATTTGCTTTGAGATATAAGCAGTAGGGGTAAAAACCTTAGGCCTGCCCCACCACCAATGAACACCTTTACAGTTCGTCCGTAGAGGTGTTTTATTAATTATTTTCCCCGAAATATACTGCAAATTGTGATTTTCAAAGATATTTTGTGTTTGAATTTGAGCTAAATTTATTAATTAACGGAGTTGTATTTGAAAAAATAATTAGGAGGATTAAATGGACAAAAGTGTTGAGTCACAAAAAACTTGGGGAGTGTACTTGTTAACATCGTATGATTTTTCAAAAGGGAATAATCCAAATTATCCAGAGTGGGCTGCAAAATCAGATTTTCATTGCCAAGGCCCAACCAAACTGATTATTTGGAATGAAGCTGAGCATAAATCAGCGGTATTAACGGCTATAGAATCACTGAGCCTGATGGATAGGTTACTAGCTGGCAGTGACTGGCAAACCATTGGTGTGTCGATCACAAGAAAAGTAGTTAAATTTCAAATTCAAATAAGTCGGAAGAACAAAAAGAAAAATGATAAAGAAAACCCAGATGAGGACCCTGCAGCGAGTGAAAAATCCCAATGGGTTGATGAAATATTACTCAGCCTACCACCTCAAGCAGGTTTTGAGTTATTAGAACTTCTACAAAATAACCAGAATAAATTAATGACATTGGCTGAAGAAGAACATCAAATGCAGGTAAAGACCCTTACAAGGGTTTACGACCAAATATTTGAATGGGGACGTAATGCTGAAGAGAAGGAAGTCAATTTTCTTTCAAGAAATGCCGCATGGACTCGATTGAAGGAACCTAATCATTGGGTATGTACTGCTGGGGAGAATCGTGGAGCTATTCATCCAATAGGCTGGAGTAATTGGTCAACAAGTATTGAAATAAACAGAAAACAGAGGAAACATAGATCAGATTTTGATAAGCTGATCGATGCAGTAAATTGGGTCGAAAACGAAATTCAGCATCCTGATGTAGATCAGACAAACTCGGGAGAAATGGATCAGGAGGAAAATCGCAAGGAGAGGTTAGCTCAATTACATGAAAACGTAAAACGTTATCCACTCCAAATCAAGCCTGAGGACTTGGACTCCAAAAGTATTTCCTACCAAATTGTCATCGATGTTGAGAGTAATCCAATTCACAAGGAGACCTACGAAACAGAATTTGGCGATGTTGTAGAATACGGAAAGAAATATCTAACGCCAACTAAAATATCAGCGCTCATCGGGATTGACCCTGACTATTACAAAATTAAACAGCCCTTCGGCGAAAACTCGAAATGGTGCCGATTTATTGGATTAACCACTTACCATCTGGAAAGCCTTGCAATCAGTCAGGTTCAAAACGCCTGGGATCAAAGCAAAATCACTGCGCAATTCAAAGCAGGCACTGTAACAAGAGCAAGGTATGGATATATGGAAGCAGAGACAAAATATCCCGTTTTTATTGGTGAATGTTCCAATAGTTCTTTACGTTGGGGAGGAAATCAAGACCGGTGGGAGTTTCTGGAGAAAAATGCCTTCCGCCTTTCGGTTTTTCACTCGCTTGAAGTTTCGGATCTACGTTGTTATTTAAATTTGGACCCTGAGACAATGAATGATAATGAGGTACTTACTCTGATGCATGAAACTCGTGCTGAATCCACTTTTATTCCAATCGAGGAAAAACTCAAAAGCCAATTATGGTTGTATGAAAACAAATCAGGGATGAAGAAATAATTTTTGACAATCATCTGGAATGCTAACGACCTGTTCCCTCACACACACCGTTCCCCCTTAAGTCACTAGGGGAACAGCCGGGAGAGAACGGTCGGCCAGGTCGTTCCCCTTATCACCCGTATTAGGCTAAAATAATCATTCGATAAATTTTTATTCAGAGGAAGGTTCCCGACAAAACACTTACCATCACCCTCACCACCTGGATTATTTCCGACACGCATTTCTTCCATGAGAACATTGGAAGATACTGCAACCGCCCTGAAAACTGGCAAGAACTAATCATCAATAATTGGAATAATTTAATCTCACCAGAGGACACGGTCCTTCATCTGGGCGATTTTGCATTGGGAAAGAAAAACAATTTCGAGCTGTTGACCGATATATTGAATGGAAGGTTGTTTTTAATCCAAGGTAACCATGACCGCCTGAGTCAAACTTATTGCGAAACCCATGGCGTGACCCTGATCAAGGATTCAATACAAATTGAAATGGAAGATCGAGTGAAGCTGATCTTTTCACACCGTCCGATTGTTCCGTTGGAAGACGGGTGGATTAACCTTCACGGTCATATTCATAATGTCCCGCCACCTCCTGAAGGCTCTAGTCTTGGACCCAACCATATCAATATGAGTGTTGAGGTAAGAGAATATCGGCTTTGGCGATTGGGTGAGATTATCAATTTGAGAAAACTTCCTCCCGCATAGAACGATGTTTCACCACGTTACACTGTTCTCCCTTAAGACTCTACGGGAACAAAGTGATAAGAACGGAGTGTTACATCGTTCTCACAATACGATTGGAATTATCTGATGCAAAAAAAAGAACATGAATTATTTGGGAGAAATATTCACCCATCTTTCGGGCAAGATAAGGTTCTGCGACTGAGCATAAATGGGGTTTAAACCGCACTAACTCCCGATAAATCAAGTCAGTTTGTAGGGGTTACACTCAATCAAGTGTATTCAGAATAATTATCTTTTTAACAACAATAGGCTCAAAAATCACTCGCGTCTGCGTCAAGGTCAGCGGCGTGTCAGCAGTACGTCTGAGGTAAAGTTAGGAAAAACGCAGACGGTTATTAATTATTATCATGAACATTTTTCGTTTATTTTCCGGATACTGGATAGAACCGAAATATTGATGGAACAAAGTTAATTTCTGGGGCGATTTCCAAGTATCACTTGCGTGTTGCTAAAAGTTTGAAATTTTGATGGGCTTTTTCGCTTTCTGAGCCCATCTGCGTTATAATTTTTATTGTAGGAGTATTCTGATAAAAAGAATCCTTTTACCTGTTAAGTTTTATAGTTGGAGAAAGCGCTGGCCAAACGGCTTGAATGATTGGCAATTGCATTAACGAAAAAGAGATCATTCATGCATTGCAAATGTCCGTTTTGCGATTTCTTTATATGATCATCATTATGGAATGGACAGAAGTGGCGGACTAACCGACAGGTATTTTCTTATAATTGCTTATGGCCCATACTGGACGAGGTCTATGGTATTTTTAGATAAATGCAAAAGGAGGGATTGTTTCATGTCAAAGAATACAGAAGCTATGCAACGAGCAAATACAGAGAAAAGGGTAAAAGCTGCTGCTGAAAGAGCCGAATGGGAAGCTGCATTACCAGGTTTGCTAGAACGACGAAACCAACAATTGACGATTATTCGAAGTATCATTGTTGATATTAGATCTCGATCACTAGAGTTTACTCGATCCAAGCAGCAATATGTTCTTTTATCAAGCGTTCTTGAAGGCCTCTACGAGGAAATTGATAAGCAGTGTAAAAAGGCTCCTGGCGAATTAATTACTGACCTTGGACTAGAGCAAGTAAATGACATTATCAAAGCGATAAAAGAATTGGCTAAAGATGATTCCTATGTGCAAAAGCAAAAAGAATTTGTGGCGGCTGGCGATAACCCACAATTGCGAGATGTGATTATTGTTCTAAAGCAATTAGCCCAAGGTTTAGAAAGGGAGAAATCTGCCTGGTCGACACGTCAATCAACCATTGATGATAAATTGAGCCAAGCTACTACAATTGAGGCAGCGTTAAACCATTTCACAAACTCACAGGAACCAAATATTCTTGAAAGGGATATCGCTCTCCAAAGAGTAACCCCATCAAGCTTTTGGATTATTGTTTCACCAAACTATTCTCAGCATATTTTTGATTGGAATAAGTTGGACACCACAGATCTCAATTCGTATTTCTTGTGAGTCTTATTCCATGAAGTCTTTAAAACCATATTTGCCACTTCTAACAAAGGTAAAACAATATGAAGTTGATTTTGTAATTCCCAGAAACGGTATTGATCTACCGTTGGGGATCGATCCATTCTTATTATATAAAAGCCGTGATTCTCAATATCAACAACTTCACGTTTCACTTCTCCGAATATTTAACATGGGGATAGATTGCGTGAAGAGAAAAGATATGGCAACAGCGGAGATGTTGCTTGACTTTCCCGAGGTCTCAGAAATTGGTCTTGGTTATACTAGAACAGGTAAACGTGGGGCAGGTGTTGGGGAGCTTTTACGAAGCCTAATTATCCAAACCTTAATGGAATCACCGGCATTATTGGATCGGGGAATTCGCCATATCGAAGAAATGCAACTGGTCTCCCTTGGGATTGGTCCGGATAGGGTAAGTGATATCGCGGCAAATATCTTAAAAATTGACCTTATTCGGTATACACAGGAGCAATGCGCTCTTTGGAACATCAATTTAGAAAAGGGGGTTCCAGTCCACCATGTTTTTGACCCTATACAAATTCAATGGTATGACGATTATTTTGATCTACCAATAAGCCCAATCGACCAAGCACCAATCCTTTTTGTACCTAGACGCATCGTCAGGTCACTACCGTGGATTAATTACAATGATTATTTTAGAATGGAGTTTACTGCTTATTTACGTGCTAAGCGAGCACGTGGCAGATTGATGTCTCAAGAGACATCCAGCCCAACAGCGGCACTAAACAAGCAATCTGTGATCACAATTACAAGAACCGAGACCGAACGAATTGACCGCTATATTGATCGTAAGGAAGCAACATCTGAACTGGCACAGCCAACGATTAATTTCCCGATGGGCGAGGATCAAAGCGAGGAAAGTGATACCTTAAAACAAAGGTTACGTGGTATTCCGCATGGCATTGAATGTGCCAAGGCTTACCAATGTTTAATTTTGGAAATTCTAAACTACCTGTTTGTTCCGGATCTCATTAGTGGAGAAATGGAAGAAACAACACTGGATGGAACCGAAAGGCGCGATATCGTATTTACAAACGACTCGGATAAGAATTTCTGGGAGTATTTACGAATTAACCATAAAAATTTCCTAGTTATGCTCGAAACAAAGAATACAAAGGCAGTCGAAATTGAGCATATTAATCAAACTGCCCAATACCTTGGGGATCGAATGGGATATTGCGGCATGATCATCAGCCGTGAGGCAGTCGACGAGAATCGATTACGGAAAATATATTCGGTCTATAACGATTCCTCTCCGAGAAAAATCATTTTGACACTTTCTGATCAAGATATAAATAATATGCTCGATTTGCGATGTCAGGGGAAAGATCCGACGAATTACATGCAAAAAGTGTATCGAAATTTTATTGGGAAAGCTCAGTAAATAGTTTAACCAAAATCGCTCTAATTAGATGTGATAAATTGCACAAATTTCCTTCGAATAATTTTCCAAAAATAAATTTTACTTAATAGCGATTTTAATATCGTTATTTTACGGCACATAACTCGTAACGTATGATCATCCAGCTTCTTTAGAAAGGCCACCCTCTAACCAAGTAAAAGATAAAAATAACTCGAATGAACTCTGTCTTGTAAACAAACGCACCGAGGTTGTATCTTCTTTTTAAATTGCTATAATTAATTTACATTTAGTGGTGGTAAATTCTTAACAATGACTTCTTATAATTTACTACATGCTTTTTTAAACACCGGCATATTTAGAGATTATTTTTTTTCTTACTTGGGGAAAATATTTATTGTGTTATTGTCACAGTTATTAGGCATTATCTAACTTAGAATAATTTTTTTATTTACAAGTTAATAGAAGTGAGGATAAAATGGTTGATTTTTTGAATCTCAATCAACACACTCGTTCTTTTATGCTCGAAGCTATTAATGAAGCTTCTGAATCAGGAAATATCTATTACAGCACCCGATTAAATGAATTAGGGAAAAAGCAATGGCTTCCTTTACTTAAACAGGCTGCTCTTGAATATAACGAACACTGGCTTGCGTTTAAATTAGATGAGCTCCGATTATTTAAGGGCCTGGAAAGTGCTCAAACACCATCAGGTGGATATACGATTAAACACATACCAAGTAATGCTGCTGAAACGCTTTCAGAAGGCCAATTTAATCGTTTTTACATTTTAGGGTTGTGTAAGGTTGCAACGACAAAAAACATACAACAATTAATCGTTTACAGAGCTAAAGAAAGTCTACATCCTCGTCCAGAATCTGATTTGCTTATAGATAAAGCCATAGCAATTACTGAGATCGAGTCTCAGCTAAAAGATATTCAATCAAGCTTTAAAAGCAAACTTGTTCAACCAAATTCAGGCATTAGTATGAGATTACCTTAATTATTATTGAAAACTCGAGGTGGGAAAATGGATAATGATGTCATCACAATCACAATAAATAATTGTAACAATATTGCAAATGCGACAATCGAGTTAAACAAAAACCATTTAAATATTAAATTTGCCCCTAATGGAACCGGAAAATCAACAATTGCTAATGCAATATTCTGTGATTCCACTAAAAAGGGTTTATCAGAATTACATTCTTTTGGAGTAAAAGAAGATCCATTCCTATCATCTTCGTTACCGTTAGAGAAAGTTTTTATTTTTAATGAGAACTTTGTAAACAATATTGTTTTTCGTGAAAGTGAAGTAATTGAAAAATCGTTTGAAATATTTATTAAGACACCTTTATACGACGAACGTTTAAAAAATGTTAATTTGAGATTAACTGGATTAAAAGTCGATATAAGCAAAGACGAGGAATTAATATCGCTATTGTCGACTTTTTCGGAATTTACAACCAAAATCCAATTTAATACTGATGGAGAAATTAAAAATAATCCCTTTTTTAAAAGTATTACAAATAAACAACACCTATTTAAAGTTCCTGAAAATCTAATGAAATTCCAACCTTTTTTTGAAACAAACTACACAATTGAATGGGTTGATTGGAAAAATAAGGGATTCGAATTTGACGAAAAAGGAGAGTGTCCTTTTTGTACAGAAAAATTGATAGCCGAATATGAAAAAGAAAAAGAAACGTTTACTAGCTCATATACTAAAACTAATGCAAAGAACTTGTTAGATTTCCTAAATTATATTAAGACCCTCGAAGAATACATTTCCCCCGAAAAATACAAATTACTAAATGAATGTATAACGTCCATTACCGATGAAACCAAGATCAGGGCAATTATTGGGCAATTTACTATTGATATAAAATACTTACAAGATAAAATTGGAGAAATTTTTAACTTTGATTCATACAATATTCAAAGCGACGAAATTTCTGATCTAGATAAAAAAATAATTGATATGAGAATTAATCCCTCAGTTTTAACTATGCTTCAAAGTGAAAAAACTGAATCAGTAATAACAAAAATCAATACAAAAATTGATTCGATATTAAGCGAGATAAAAGAAGTTAAAAAAGAAATTGGTGAACTTAGAGGAATAATTCAAGCACTAGCAAATACCGCTAATAAGGATATTAATGGGTTTTTAGAATCAGCCGGAATAAATTATGAACTAGTAATAAAAGCTATTTCGGAAAACGACTCCAAAACCATACTCAAATACAAAGATAGGCAAAATAAAGGTTTTGAAGTCGATAAAATTAAAAACCATTTAAGTTGGGGTGAAAGAAATGCATTCTCATTAGTTCTTTTTATGCATTATGCATTGAGTCAAAATGCAGATCTAATAATTCTTGATGATCCCATTTCGTCATTCGATAATGACAAAAAATATGCAATCATCAATAGGCTCTTTAAGAATAGTTCAACAACTCGTTCTTTTTATAAGCAAACAGTCTTAATGATGACTCACGATCTTGAACCAATTATTGATTTTGTTGTGAACAATAAACCCACAGGCGGTTTCGTGCGTGCTTACCACCTGCAAAACCTGAACGGCACTGTTTTAGAAAAATCGATAAATGATGATGATATGTATTCTCAAATTCATTTACTAGTAAACATTATCAGCAATGAAAAATTAAATGAGGTCTATCGATTAATATCATTAAGAAAATTTATCGAACTTACCGAGCCAACAGAAGAAAAAGGCAATGCTTACAACATTGTTTCATGTGTCCTACACGCAAAAAATAAACCCGATAAAAAAATTGGGTTTGATGAATGCGTTGATATGAGTGAGGAGGAAATAAAAATTGGAATTGCTTATATCAAAAAATGGATTCCGGATTTTTCCTATGATTCAGTAATTAAAGAAAAACTAACAATAGATTCGCTTAGTAAATCTTATAAATCCGAAACCTGTAATTTCTTCAAACTTCAACTATTTAGAATAATTCTTGAGCTCGATAATAATAGAACAAAAATTAAGGATGATGCTTTATTAAACTATATAGACAAAACTTATCATGTAGAAAATGATTTTATATACAATCTGGACTTTCGTAAATTTGAGATGATCCCAGAATTTATAACCAAGAAATGCGACGAGTTTATTTCGATAAATTATTAATAAAAGCAAATTACCTCGAATAGCTTTTCAATGGAAACAAAATCGATTATCTTGGAGAACGCCACCGAACTAGCCTTGATGAGTACATTTCTGGAAAATACCGCGTTGCCATCGAGTACAAGTTTACAGAGGCGGAAGTAGGAACCTGTTCACCCCACCATTAACCACCGCAGATACAAATTACGATAGCGAGCACTGATGGGTCGTATACCCAACAAAGAATAAGTAATGAACGGTGAAGTGCTCGTTAACCGAAATTGGAGTGTTATATTAGAAATATTTCGCTACCGCTTTTAGAATTTGGAATAATATTGATTTGGATCCTTGTCCATTAAACAAAAACTGCCAATTGATACGGAATATTCTAGTGATAGCAGTAAACGAAGATTGATTAGTTAACGATCAGAATAGCCATGCATTATTGATTTATGACGAGAGAAACCCAGTCTTCATGAAGGATGGCAATGGTTTCTATTCATTTTCTGAAATTGGAGCTACTCTCAAACGACTAAAAATGCTTCGAAAATACAGTTGGCAAAAAATAACGCAGTGCATTTGACAAAATAATATACTCCCGTGGCTGACAGATCAGCTTGCTTCTAAATATGGTTTGTAATAATCTTAATCCTTTGATCAACCAGTGCCCCCAGTCTTTTACAGAATTAAAAAGCCTCGAATCTTAAGGATATTTTTCATTTCACATAAGTCTTTCAAAAAGGGGGGTATAGTTCAACCACCGTCTTCTTGGTAGCAAGAAAAACTGCTCCTGTCAAAAAAAATGCTCCTTGACGCCAACACAAAAACTCGCTACTATAATCTATATAAATCGTAACCAAAGATCATCCGGCCTTGTCAAACCGGCGATCCTCAGGCTAGGCTGAAATGCATGACCTGAGGGCAAATCGTTCTGGTAGCAGGAAAATCACTCATAACCCGGAGGTCAGTGGTTCGAATCCACTCCCCGCTACTATTTTCCAGACGCCCTATTTGGGGCGTTTTTGGTTTAAACATGCGCTAATTCCTTGAACTATTTAATTTAGAAGAGAGATTGTTTGTTGACTGCCAAACGGTTCTCTTCTGGAGATAGATCAAGAGTATCATTCCAGGGATTTCATTACAATATATCCATATGGATAGGTTTAAAGATTAAAACCTACCAGTATTGATATATTGTAAAATTCGGGATTACCTGGTATTTACATTGTCCTCATGCTCGATTACTGAAAACAATCTTGACATGCAACTATTTAATTGAGAGAAAATTCTTTTCTGGAGTAAACTGACACTTAATAGTTTTTATTATGCCCTCGATTTCAGGGTTCAGGCTCGTAACCTTGATGGGTTGAACCTTGGGGAGAGTAGATTGGACACCTAGTTACAGTGAAGGCAGTAGACTTCGTCTTCATTCAGTTTGCTATCCGTTTTGGGGTTACGATGTTCATCCACCCAACCCGGCGGATGCCGTCCATATATTTTTATTAATACCGGAATCGGTAGACACTGATATCGGAACAGATGGACGGCATCGCGCGGAATCATTACGAGATGAAGTAACGCTAGATAACCTCAGTTATCTGAGACAAGCTACCTCAATCATCACCTTTACCTTGATTCATCAGGTGTCCGTTTACCATTTCCAGCACCCTATCGGCTTTCGCGGCTACTTCAGCGCTGTGCGTAGCTACTATCACTGTTCTTCCTTCCCCGGTCAGACTATAGAGTAAGTCAACAATAAGGCTACCGGTTTTGGAATCTAGATTGCCTGTAGGTTCATCAGCTATGATTATCGAAGGGTTATTGACCAGGGCTCGAGCGATCGCCACCCTCTGTTGTTCACCGCCGGAAAGCCGGCTTGGTTTACGTCCTCCACAAGTTTGATCCAACCCTACTCTTTGCAGAAGTTCCCGAGCTAGGATTTCGCGCTGTGCTTCAATTACTCCTGAAAGTTCCATCGGCAGCATGATGTTTTCCAGCGCTGTCAGGTTCGGAATCAGATAGTATGATTGGAAAACAAAGCCCACCTTTTGGAGACGATATTTAACCTCGTCTCTGCCGTGGATTCTCGCAACATCAATGCCATCGACCACAATACTCCCGGAACTGGGTCTATCGAGGGCTCCGATAAGGTTTAACAACGTAGTCTTGCCGCTCCCACTGGCTCCCTTGATAGCAATCATGTGCCCTTTTTGAAAACGGAGGTTGACCCCAATAAGCGCTTCAACCATGACATCCTTGGATTGATAGGATCGGGATAGATGATGAGCGATTACGATAGGTTCTTCAATATCCATTTGTGTGATTTTCTCGTTATTCATTACGCAATACCTCCGCCGGACTGACCCGGGCGATATACCAGATGGGTACGATACTGGAGAAAAGCGCTAACGCTGTCATGACCCCGATGGCTATCAGGAAAATATCGGGTGAGATACTCGCGTCAACACCGGGCAGAACTTTTTTTACGAAAATAAGAGCCACACCAGTGCCTGGGACCACCGATATCAAACACATGAGCAGAGTTTCTATTCCAAATCCTAATCCGATACGGCGGTTTGAAGAACCGATGGCTTTCAGAATGCCAATCTCACGCACGCGCTGGCGCATGACTAGGAACATCGCGAACAAGATTACAGCAGCCGCTGCAATGAAGGACGCGAGCATGCCAACTTTACTGGCTCTGATAGCATTGGCAAGGTCGGAGTGAATGTTGTAATACTCCGAGGTGGCAGTTAACACATCGGCTGTATTTGAGTCGAATACCGTCCCAATTTCCTGAACAATAGTATTGACGTTATTGACATTGTCCGCCACCAGTATGATTGTATTAGCCCCAGGCAGTTCATATATTCGCTGCACGGTGGCAATGGGCATGATGATCCTATTATCTATTACTCCGGTGTTGTAAATGCCAATCACCTTTACCGGTACGCCATGGAAATCAATGGTTGAGCCGATCTCCAGATTATTTGCCTCCGCTAAAGCCTGTCCGATTACCATCACCTCTGAGTTTGTATTATCAGCCGTAAAGTAAGTTCCATCGACCATCGTGATTTTCATATATCCGTTTGGTCCCATCAGCAGCGGGTTAGCTATAGACGGGTCAAGACCCATTACCGAAATATCCTGCACAGGAGTGGCTTTTTCGGCTGGTCCATTTAAATGATAAGTAGGACTGGCTGCTTTTAAAAGAGCACTTCCCGTGTACCTGACTGATAGGGAGGGTTGAATCGAGACGATATGTGCCAACTCATGGAGTTTGGCAATGGCTGCTTGAGGAAGGATTACATCCCCGGAAGGCAAACCCTCGTAACCAGCGGGTGCCACGATGATGCCGGTACCAATCTTTCCGCTAACCGCTCCAAGCTGACTGGCAGCTGAATTATTCGCTGCAAACATGGATAAGCCCAATCCCAGGCAGACCGCCAGTATAACCACGACCACCGCGGTCTTTCCCGGACTGCGCAACAGATTAAAAAACGAACGTTTGAAAATATCCATAACCTTTTACCGAACCTCCTACTGAAATATATTCTTATCTCATACTAGCGGAAGGCAGGTAAAGATACGGTAAAGTATAGACAGGAACGATCGAAATGGAGTTTTTTATACCTGGGGAAAAAGCGGAAGCCGGACACAGAAGGTGCTGCCTTGGCCGGGAATGCTTTCAACGGAAACGGTACCCCTAAGATCTTCCACAACCTTTTTCACGATAGCCAACCCTAAACCACTGCCACCCTGCTGGCGAGAGCGAGATTTATCTACCCGGAAAAACCGGACGAATACTTGTGGTAACTCTGCGTCGGAAATGCCTATACCCGTATCAGCTACCTGAATAATTACCAACCGATTTTCGGTCTGAATGGAAATATTTACCAAACCTTCGGGGCGGTTGTATTTGATGGCATTATCGACCAGGTTGAAAACTACTTGGCGTAAACGAAAACCATCACCTAAAACAAAGGCTTCGGTAGCCGGTGGTTTCCAATTAATAATAATTCCCTGTCGCCCGGCTTCCATCTCAACCTCGTTTACCACTTTGGTGATGACCTCCGAGATACTCACTTTCTCTAACCTGGCAATAGAATCGGAATCCGCGGAAAGAAGCTGCAGGCTATTACTGATGTTGTTCATGCGGTCTAAACTCAGCTTTAGAACGCGGGTCAGTTCCAGATAGTCATCGATGCTCGCTTCGGATTTCATTTCCAGCACCTCGATATTGGTAAGAGCCGTCGCAATCGGCGTTCTTAGTTCGTGAGAAGCATCTTGGATAAACTGTTTTTGGAAATCGGCAGCGTTCTTCAGGCGGCCCAGCATATCATCAAAGGTATCAGCGAGACGTTTGACCTCATCATTCGGTCCGGTATAATTTAGCCTTTCTTTGAGGTTTGAATAGGAGCTTCGCCTCGCTAATGAGGCGACTCTATCTATGGGTTTCAAAATGGTACCGGACAAAAAGTAAATGCCAACTGAACCGACAATGAGAGCTATCACTGCTCCCGTTATAGAGTCTTTGCGTACATCGTTCTTGAAATTATTATCCTGAGGTACTGTTTGCACTTGTGAGGGTAAGCCGGAAGATATTGGGACTGAACTGATATTCTCCACCCTAAGGTTCAGCCCGACCAAAAGGGCTAAGACCACAATCATGAGAAAAGAAACATACCAGAGTGTCAGCCGAAAGCGGATCGTATGCATGAACGAAGGTATTTTCATCTAGCCCCCACCACATATCCTTTCCCTTTGACCGTCCGAATATGATCCTCTCTCCCGGTTTCTTTTAGCTTTTTACGCAGATTATTGATGTGTACCTTGATCGTCTGAGTGAAGAGATTGGCATTTTCATCCCAGACATGCTCCAGCAATTCTTCCTGACTAACGACTTTACCGGCATTAGTCATCAGATATTCCAGAATGGCGAATTCTTTAACGGTGAGAGGAATACGCCGGTCGCCGATGTAAACGGTTATGGAGTTTGGGTCGAGTATCAGGTCATCAACTCTGAGGATGACCTTACGGACTTCTCCTGTACGGCGTAGTATTGAGCGCACCCGGGCGATCAGCTCCGGGAAATGAAAGGGTTTTACCAGGTAGTCATCCGCACCCAGGTCTAATCCGATAACCCGGTCATCCTGGCCGGCCCTTGCCGTCAACATAAGGATTCCAACCTGGGAATCGTTTGCTCTGATTCGCCTACATACCTCAAGCCCGTCGATTCCAGGCAAATTCAGGTCGAGTATTAGTAGATCATAAATGTTAATCTCGGTCAATTCCAGGGCTTTGAGACCGTCATAAGCTATGTCGACTGAGTAAGCTTGCAGCGAAAGTCCTCTGGCGATAGCATCAGCCAAGTCCTTTTCATCTTCGACGACTAATATTCTCACAACCTAATTATAGCAATTTAAGGTAAAGATAAAGTAAAGGCTGTCATTGTAAAGTCAGTGCTGCGCTCACCATATCGTCCACTTGATTTTAAATGACTCAACTAGGGTCGCTTTTGCTTGATGGACTAAATAATCAAATTCCTTATCTGGCATCTTCAATAACACTCCGAACCTTCTACGAAACGCCGGCAAATAGGTGCGCCAATAGACAGGCAAGCGAATAGAATTGACCCAGAGTTTATGCAGGCTTTTTGAGATTGTGAAATACCCATGAATTGGAAATTAAAAATGATTATCAAAAAGCGTTATAAAAGCATCAAGGAGGATGCATCCCCCAGGCGAATATGAACTTGAAACAATTGAATTGGAAAAATCATTTTAGGAAATCGGAAAAAAATCAGGAAAAATGACTTGACGAACCCAAGTAAAGAGGCTACTATACGAATATCGATCAACTATCGTTGCGTGCCGGGCAAGTGTGAACCAGCGTTCTTCGGTTTGGCTGATTTGCAGAACCCAACGCACAAATGGCACGGATTCAGGATCTTTGCTCATAACCCGGAGGTCAGTGGTTCGAATCCACTCCCCGCTACTATTTTCCAGACGACCAGAAATGGTCGTTTTTGGTTTAAACATGCGTTAATTCTTTGGTTATTTATTTGAGAAGAGAGGACGGTTGAGGTGTTTACTTACTCTTCCGAGATAGACCAAGAATAACATTCCATTGAGGCAACTACAATATACCAATTTCGGTATGTTTTAATATAAAAGACTATCCAAATTGATATATTGAAAGATTGAAAAGTATGTGATTCAAAAATTACAGGAATATTTTTTGGCTAAGGATAGAATTATTAAATCCTTATGAAATAATTTTAATTGATTCATATTTGAATAACGTGTTCAGAATTGATGTTCCCATGCTCTAAATAGATTGTTGAAGAGGTCGGAAATTAATAATCGGCAAGTCTCAGTTAGAGAAACCTTTCATATGTTTAGGAATAAACCTTGCTAAATGATTTGAATGTATTCATAAAACCCTCAGAAAACGGAGTATATTGGAAACCGAGAATTTCAGAGATAAGGCTTCCATCACTGAGATCATTTATATCGAGGGGAAATGGGAGTGGAATGCTATCTCGTTTTACCTCTGCAATCGTGACTGGATGAATAGAGAATGAAGCGCCGTTGCACAAACGAAGTTCTTCGAACAGCCTTGAATAGGTTATACGCTCTGGCGCAGCCAGATTGTAGATTCTGTTTTTTGCCTCAGACTTATTAATTACTGCATAAACAGCACGAGCACAATCTTCCACATAGACCATCGAAAATTCAGCAGATGCATCAACGGGGAATGGTAAAGGTGTCCCTTCTACAACGCTTTTAATATAATATGATTCTCGCGGCGCATAGTTGAAAGGCCCATATATGAAGGAAGGTCGAAAGATTGTCCATGGTATATTTTGGCAAGCACAGCAACTTCGTAATTCCTTTTCAAGGAGTGCTTTCTGACATAAGTAATTCAAAACAGGATGAGTGGAAACTAAAGGAAGGTCCGCCAAAGGACAGGACTCAGTTTTAAGTCCTTGAATAAACGGGTCACAGATGCTTATGGTGCTGAAAAAAATATATTGGTCAATTCGTCCGCCAAGAAGATCGAAGAGGGTATCAATTTCGCCGGCTTGATAACCGCAGAAGTCCACAACAGCATTGAAATGTATATTAGGCAACATCTGTATCAGCTTTTCAGGCTCATGCCGGTCACAAACGTATTCAACAACATTAGGTAAAGCTAATTTGAAATTACCCCGATTGACGACATGAACCTTCAGATTTTTAATGTTTGAACTTAATGACGAAAAATAGCGGCCGACAAAATAGCTTCCTCCAATCACCAGGATATTGATTCCCATCCGGACCTCGTTTCGCATTTATATTAGTATAATTTATTATATATTTATTTTTTCTGAGTTAATATTTGAATCATTTTCAATAATTGACAAGGTTCATCTCATTAGTATTTAGAAAAAATTTCCTCAAAGTACATATTCATTTTTTGTTCAAGTAAAATCAGATTGAAACCGAAAATAGTTGGTGATTGAATAAAAATTATTGGTTTAGATTCAGGTTATCCTCATGATTAGTTATGAAATAATCTAAATATTAGTCTGAAAATTTTAAATCAGGGAACTTTAATTGAAATGTTTGAGGAAGCGTGAAATGAACAAGGAATTGTTTTTTGATAACCTCTCCAAACTTTTTTCAGAAGGCGATTTGGCAAAGGTCGAAAATTATCTACTAGAAGAAATCTCACAAATTGTTGCTGATGATGGTAACGAACTGTTACTTTGCACTGTTTACAACGAATTAGGAAGCCATTACCGCTCCACTTCACGCTTTGGTGAATCTTTGGCTGCTTTCGATAAAGCTGCCCTTTGCCTTGAAAGACGAGGGCTTGGGTTATCCTCTATGGCTGCGACCATAATGATCAACCGTGCAGGAACCTACCGTATAATGGGGGAATCCAAATCAGCAATGATGCTTTATGACCGCGCCCAATTAATTCTGCAGTCCGACCCTATGTCGGATCGCTATCTAATTGCCAGTCTGTATAATAATTTATCCCTCACCTATCTCCAAGACGAAAAATTGGAGGATGCAATGCGCGAGGCGCACAAGGCCTTCACCTTAATAAAAGCAATTCCGAATTCAGAACCCGAACAGGTTACCTCCCTGATTAACCTTGCAGCGATTTCCATGCAAGCAGACGACCTTGAGACCGCAGAAACTCTGACGAATCAAGCAATGGGCATTTATAAAGATACATTGTCCCCTGACACTCATTATGCAGCCGCATTAAACGTTTTAGCAAATATTCGTATCCGTCAAGGAAAATTCAAGGATGCAATATCAGCGCTCCAGGAATCCTTGGGTTTTACTCAAAAATTTTTCGGCGATAATATCGAAGCCGCCATTGCCAAACAGAGTTTGGCACAGACTTACGCCCGCGGGGGAGACATCAAAAGCGCCGACTCCTGGCAGAAATCCGCAATCAAAGACCTGGAGCAGCTTCTTGGAATAACAGATAGCAGGACCACCTCGGCTCGTGAGGAACTGAATCGATACAAAGAGCAACTGGAAGGAGAGAAACATGAGAGCCTTGGATCTAAGCCGGACCTTTTTTAAGCAATCCGCCCTTCCTGCTCTTCAAAGGGATTTTCCAGAGGCGGTATCGCGAATTGCAGCAGGATTGGTCGGAAACGGTTCTGACTGTTTTGGATTTGACGACGAATTTTCTAAAGATCATGATTGGGGTATAGATTTCTATATTTGGATCCTAGAAGAAGACCGCAATAGCCTTCAAGAACCACTTTCTGCTTGGAAGGAAGAGATTCTCTGCGGCGTTCCAAGTGAGGTATGTCGTCGTAGGTCGAATTATGGTAGTAAAGCTGGCGTTATGTCCATTGGTGATTTTTATCATTCGTTAATTGGCGTTCCCCAGTGCCCAGAAACCTTAAACGAATGGCACTTGCCTCCGGAAGAAAATTTTGCCATGGCGGTTAATGGTGAAGTATTTTACGATCCAATTGGAGATTTCTCCACTATTCGCAAAGCCTTATTGGCTTACTATCCAGAAGACTTACGCCTAAAACGTATGGCGAGTGCCTGCATGCTCATCGCCCAAACCGGCCAATACAATTTCATACGTACAGTAAAACGAAAAGATTGGGTGACAGTCAATCATATCCGTTCAGCTTTTTCAGATCATGTCACCAGTCTTGTTTTTTTGCTCAACCGGGTTTACAAACCTTATTACAAATGGTCGTGGCTGAAGATGCATGAATTACCCGTTCTAGGAAGTGAAATTGCTGAAAATCTGCGTACCTTGGCCTTGTCTTCTGACTTTACTGAAGAATCACTCCAAGGCCAATACAAATTAATAGGGGTTATATGTAGTCAACTCAGCGAAGAACTCTTTCGGCAGGGTCTTTCCGATTCAACGGACTGGTTTTTAACTTCGCAGGGTGAACAAATTCAACGTAGCATAAAAGACGATTTTCTTCGCCTGTTGCCACCCCAGTTTTACTACTGAACTCGAATCCTCAATTTCCTCTGAATTTTCCCCTCGCAATCAACTTAAGATTGTAGACTTCATTAGGAACTGTATATATTTATTGTGCGTAATATTTCTCGGCCTTTTCCAAGGATTCGTAACCGTATTTTTTTACCGTGTTCTCAAGATATACTTCCTCGATATTTTCCCCCCTTTTAGAACAATCCAAAGTCATATCGTAATAGAGTTGAATGGTATTGCTTGAATATGTTCGCAACTCTCCTCTTAAATAAGTTTCAAAGGAGGTTGAATTCATTGAATCCTCTTTTGTAAATATTTCTCTCCCTCTCCTCGTCAGATTAGGATATTTTTCAGCGGTCTCAATTTTCCACTTGAGATTAATATCAATTATTCTTTCTATTTGGTCGAGGGTTTTCTTATCGACAACGGGTAAAAAATTGGCAATCCTTGTATATTCTTCCGGGAAGGTGGACTCCATCATTCTCGCATATTTTTCAGTCATGAGGTTCTTGTTTTGGGATTTAGCATGCAAAAGGTCGTTGTAATAACTTTGGAGGAGTTCAATACTCCAGGCTTCAGCTTGACTGGCCCTCATTATTTTAAAGGTCATGAAATCTTCTTGGCATGACGCTTTTCCTCCCATACTGCTAACGTCTGAAAACATTTCCCATTCAAGTTCAACGATATCAAGAAAAATTTTCTCATCCATTTTATGATCCTATAATTTACCCAACTCAAAAAACCTGTCTTCTGTATTCAGAAAACTAGAATGTATTTCTTTCTGCCATCCGACTGATGATTGTTTTTTAATTGGTCACAAGTCGTGAAACTACTTCGTCTTAAATCAGTAATGATAAGGCTTTGATATGCCTAATTGTCTTGATAATGAACACCAATGGATTAATTTACTGGTGATTTTCATTATCGGAAACGTAAGGGTGTGTGCCCCTTTCTTGCTTATCGAACTAAACTACTTGGCCTATTCTGCCAGATGCACCTGATATGCTTTCCAACCAGGACACCAGGTAGTATGCCAGCGCCAAAGCCGCGCCAGAAACGAGTTGGGTTTGGCTTCAGCTTTCTTCCTGATAGGGCAAGTTTCGCACTGATATGTTTTCATAGGTGTTGAGTGATTCTGAGAGGTCATTTGTAATCCTTAGATGTATGAATTTGCAATATCGATTGTTTTCTAGATTACTTGAATCTTTTACAATTTGACTGTAAGTGGTGCTCCGGTAAACGAGTAGAAGGTAGCTTCAGACTTATCAGCAAAGAAAATCACAATTCCATCGATATCTTTAGAAAGGTTTTTTAAATTAGGATTCAACCCCACAATCGTTTCTTTTGTTTCACGACTATCGATAAATTTGGCTTCGCCATTTAAACGGATCCATTGATTGTCTTTGCTTGTTGTGCTGATTTCGAATTTCGGATTAGCTTTGAGTTGCTTGAAGATATTCATTTGATCGTTGCAGGCAAAGATTAACTTTCCATCGTGATTCCCGGCAAAGCCAAATGGGCGAACCCTGGGTGTATCTCCATCCATTGTCGCAATATAAAAAGGATGATTATCATTTAAAAATCCCAATACTTTATCTATGCTTTCCATTTTTCTTTTTCCCTTCTCCTGGTATACAGGTTTTTATTAATATTCTGAATTTTATGAGTTTTTTCTTCCTACATGGGGTCAATATCGGTTCCGCCGATATTACCCTCGATCCCGTAGCTTTCAAAAAAAGCTCTATGCATATCCATATCCAATGCGGTAGGCTCTTTGACCTCAGAACACGCGTAAATCTTCCCCAACTGGCGATATTTGTACTCGCCCATTATGTGGAAGGCTAACAAATCAATGTATTTCAGATTATTCGCCTTCATAAATTCAGCCGTTTTCCTGAGATTTTCCTCAGAATCATTGTATCCAGGGATCAAAGGAAGACGAATCCGAATCAACTTCCCCATCTTTGATAGCTTTGCAATGTTTTCAAGGATAAGTTCATTCGACACCCCGGTTCCCTCTTTATGCTTAACCGAATCCATATGCTTGATGTCTGTTAGTATTAAATCGGCATATTGGGTAACATCACTCAACACTTCCCAATTAGCATAGCAACAAGTCTCAACCGCAGTATTAATGTAATGTTCCTGGCATTGTTTGAGAACTTCACGTGTAAAATCAGCTTGCAGTGTAGGTTCTCCTCCAGATATGCAGATTCCTCCTCCAGTACGCTGGTAAAACGATGCATCCGCTCGCACTTCTTTTACTGCATCTTCAACGGAAATCTGAGAGCCAACTATTTCCATAGCAGCAGTAGGACAAACATCTGCGCAATTTCTACAACCTGTGCTGGCAAGGCAGATTTTCCTATCTATTACTCTTTCTTCCAAATATCCTTCTATGGCTAATACCGGGCAAACCTCAACGCATTTTCCGCAAAGTGTACAAGTGCGGGCGTTATACCACACTTCCATTTTGGGGTTAATCATCTCTGGATTATGACACCAAAGGCAATGCAACGGGCAACCCTTCAAAAATATTGTTGTCCGAATACCTGGCCCATCTTGTATACTATAATGCTGGATTGAAACTACAAGACCTGGTTTTTGATCCATTGTTCGTCTGCCCTCTCTTAAGAATACATTTTCATTATTTCTAAAAATGCACAATTCTTCCTGATGCCAGCGCTTCAGCATGCTGGCATCAGGTATTCAACTCAAACAAAATTGCTCAATACATTATTTAGGCGCTTCCAGTTCAGTCCGTGCAATAATAGTTTCCTGAACAGGTGCCGCAAGATTGACATACACCGCACTATATCCGGCAACTCTTACGAGTAAATCTTCATATTTCTCGGGTTGCTTCTGTGCTTCTCTTAACGTCTCTGTCTTTACAACATTGAACTGAATTTGAGAGAGCCCCAGGTCATTCCATGTTCGTATGAGATTGACGAACTGTTTGTTCGTCGTGTTAGGACTGAGTCTCATGTTGTGCAGAATTCTCTGCGTCTTGCTGGCGTCGACTGTAGACACTGATTTCAGAACACTGATTGGATCTGAGGCAACTCCGGCTTTCGGTGAGATACCACCATCATAAAGAGGTTCTCCTTTGCGTCTGCCATTCGGGAGGGCAGGATCTACCATTCCCATGGTTAGGAACGTAGATACCGAATGATACTGGACGTCATATTTTGCGCCGGTAAAGTCTTTAAATTTCGCTGCTTCGCCGCCAACCATCTCAAAGAGATCATTAAGAATTGTGTCCACATAAATATTAGCGGTTCCGAATTTTGGCACATTATTGCACATCTTGAGGATATCTTCGTATCCTACCCAATTGGCCTCGCAAGCCTCATTCAGTTTTGCGAGTGTAATTTTCTTATCATCGAAGACAAGTTTCTTGATAGCTGCCAGTGCATCAGCCGTATCAACGATACCTGAACAGCAGCCGAAGAATGGATAATAGTGATCAGCAATTTCTCTGGCATCCAACCCTTGTTCTATACTACTCGGGTTCAGGCAACTGACCCACGGCAGAGGATTAAATTGTGAGTCAACTTTTCTGCTGATCTGGCCTCCACGCCAACCCCAATACATAATATTGACAACTTGCTTGCGAAGGGCTTCAAAAACTTCCTCGTAAGTCTTGAACTTCGTTGCATCGCCGGACTCAACGCCGTCTTGTTTCCCATTCATAATGTTTTTACCATTGTTAAGGGCAAGAGACAAAAGTTCTGGCATGTTAAGAGCACCGCCAACTTTCAACTGGGTAAGAATATTTTTGCCTTCTACGCATACTGCCACGCAGCCAGCGACAACGTTATTTCGCGCATCATATAAGGATACTCCGCGATCCAGCAAATGCTCAATAACTGGCTTGTCGCTAAAGAACGACGGGTTTCCTCCGGTACCACTCTTTAATACATCCCAGCATTTGGCAAGCAATTCATCTGGTGTTCCGGCATGCACCCTGATGGAAAGTGCAGGTTGCACACAATGCAATGATTCTGATACATCCAGGAACAAGTAGGTGAGATCGTTTGTGCTGTCTTTTCCGGTTTCAGGATCAACACCACCAAGAGTAAAGTGTTGGAACAGCATGTTACTCCCCACAGCTGACGGCCTGACATTAGCTGGGACGAGAGTACCCATTACCCTTTCATATTTGAGGAAGAAGTCTTCAACGATTTCCCTTGCTTTCTCCGGCGTCAAAATGCCTGCTTCGATGTCGTGTTTATAGAAGGGGTATAACAAATAATCCATTCTGTGCGGGCTGCCGGCTGCCTGCATTTCAAGCTGACGAGAGAGCATATGTTCCAACCAGGCAATCTGAACCGCCTTTTGGAAAGTTTTTGTCGGTGTGGCAATATCACAGTTCTTTGCCATCTCCAACAATTCAGCTTTGCGAACAGGATCCTTTTCTTTCTTCGCTTCTTCAGCGGCTAATTTGCTGTATCTATCCACAAAGTGGACAACACCGTCAGCAGCAATCAACATGGCTTTCAATTCATCTGTTCTATGCATGTAGTCGTGAACCAACGCTGGTTCACATTTGCCTGGGTCATACTTCTTCAGGCTCGCCTCAATATCCTTCTTAATGCCATTCACACCTTTGGCCCACAACATTTTTAGGTCTGCAGAAGGTGAGTTCCCCGAATATCGATACAAGGTGGAATAGAGGCTCTGAGGAGTTCCAAAATCCGGCGGATGCACATGGGATTTTACATCGTCTGGTAATTGCGCAACAACTACATCCTCGTATGCTCTCCCCTTGAAGTACTTTTCTAATTCAGCGAATTCAGCCCATTCTTCTTTGGTGAGTGCGAATTCACTACCTATGCATTGTTTCAGAACATACCCAGTATAGTATTCCATAAAGAAGGGAACAGAATGAATATCTTTACCGGGATGGCCAGTAATAAGCTCATTCGGCCAAATAAAAATGGTTCTCTTGGCAAGGAAATTCGCTAAAGCTTTGGCCCTTCTCATTGCCTGAGACTCACCCTCAGTTTGTTTATAGCTCTCTACCCAGTAGCGAGCCCTCTCGATATCAGCAGTTGTGGTAATTCCTAAGTTCCCGTCGCCTGCTATGAATTTTCGTTCCAAAGAGTCTTTTAATTTTTTTCCTCGTGCTGTTACAGTTGGTAAGGACATTTTTTACTCCTTTTTAGAAAACAATAATCACTTGCTTTGACGGATTTTCCTGATTGCTCAGGTCAATATTCGTTTCCTCTACTTTATCTTTCACCTTGTAATCTCTGATTGTGTTATCTTAATTGCTCCTTTCATAGAAAATAAATCTACTATCACTAAGAACCCAGTTCATTAATTTCAGCAATCATTGCTTCTACTTTTTCTTTTGTGAATCCCATTCCTTTAGCCTGCGGAGCTGCCAGTAGGTACTTGATCGACAATTGTTTTGCCATAGCTACCATAGGGTTCTTGCTGAGACCTGGGCAGTATTTTTCAAATATTTCGACATATCGTGGATCTGCCATGATTTCACCTAATTTTGAATCAAATGTAAGTGTCATTTATTCCTCCATAAAATAAATTGAGTTGACTTTACTGAAACTGAATCTTTAATTGCTCTTATACGATTTACCTCGCTGTGATCTTGGCTATTTGATAGCTCGTAACTCTTCATCAATTGCTGCCAGTTTTTCTTTGGACACTCCTGCCTGAGGGAAGCTAAAGATCTTCTTAATAGCCATATTGGCTCCCATCTTTGATTGAGAGCTTGTCGAGATTCCCGGTACGTATCTCTCCAAAACAGCCGTTGCTTCGGGATCTTTGAGCAGTTCACCTAATTTTGAATTTTGTGAAAACTTTGATGTTTTTTCTTCCGCCACGATTTCAATTGTTTCTGTTTCCACCTCTGGAATGTCTTCAGCTTTATTTACAGGGTAGCCAATCTCAATAATCCGCTCAAATTTAGTATCAAATCTCTCATTATCTATTTTCAGCTTGGCATGACAATTGTATGAGGAGCGATTAATTGTAAAAATACGATCCTCAAGTTCTATGGGTTGTTTCTGAATGACTGTTTTGAGATCACAGGTAATTGTGCCTCTTATCCTGCTATGTTCAAATATAAAGAGTATTTTATGGGGTACAGTATCCCCAGGTTCAATGTCACTCACCTTTACGTAAAAATCACAATCCCTGTCATATTCGTATATCTTCTCTCCCTTCCAGTCCCACATCCATTTATACGGACGATATCCACAAGTCTCATTAAGTTGTCCTTCAAAAAGATTGAGGGTATGTTTGCCAATAGGGAAATTTGCCCAAGAAAAGTATCGAACTGCAGTTTTCATATAGTCAGAATTACCCCACTGGTGATCTGCGAAACCCATGCCTGTAACCGGAATCTCTTTTCCTTCCACAATCAACTTGCCGGTGATCTTGTTTCGGGGTCGAAGGAACCAACTGACGGAAACAGGCATAAACGGCGTGGAAACGTGTCCAAGACCTACTCCATCCGGTATTTCAGTGATGATCGGTTCGATGGTTGATTCATAAAAAAGCTCAGCTCCATTATTACCATCATGTACTGAAAGCTGATATTTGGGATATTTGCCGCGATAGAAGTTTTCGCCCATCTTAATATTCAAAGCCTCGGTCGAGGCTTTATACTCGTTGGGCTCAAAGAACTGCATTGATTCTACGACTGGATTTCCGGTAGGATCAATAATATGGAGTTCAACCATGATGACCGGTCCGTTCGTGGCAAACATGATCGTGGAATAGTAACCGTTGTCATAAATAGCGTCAGTATGCCAGGTTTCCCATTTATCCACAAAATAACTTGGCAGCGGATGACGTGCAAAATCTTTTTCTGATGCTCGATAAAGCTCAGGATCAAAAACCTTACCCATTTTCTCTCCTTTTTAAATAAACAGGCTTCTATTGTCAGAAGCCTGTTTTACGTTAGTTGAATGCAGCCTGGGCTACAAGTTCAACAATATCTAACACTCTAATTTCCGCACCCATCTTCTTGGCTGCGTTGATCAAGCTTTGTTTACAGTTGACACAACCGGTGATGATTGCCCTGGTTTCCACATCCAGAGCGTCTTGGACTCGTTCTCGTCCGGTATGGTTGTAGGTCTCAAGCGAAGCTGATGCGGTGATGGGGCGGCCGCAGCAATAGGTATACTTGCCGAAGCCATCCATCTCAACCAATTCGACACCTGGAATGGAGGATAGAACTTCTCTGGGTTCGTTGATAACATTACCACCTCTACCCAAGAAGCACGGGTCAAAATAGGTGATCTTTCCGCCGAAATCGATTTTCTTGTTGAATTTGATCTTTTTCTCTTTCAATAGTTGCAAGATCATTTCTGAACTGTCAATTACTTCAAAACCCAGGTCGCCAACATATTTTGGATAATCGAATTTGAGAGTCCTATAGCAATCGGCACAGGTTGTGACAACTTGTTTTGCCCCAGATTTTCTAATGGCGTCAACGTTATGCTGTACGCTTACTTTGAAGCTGTCAACTAAACCGCTGTCCAGTTGAAGTGCACCGCAACACCATTCGTCTTCCAAAAGCCCGAAATTCATGTCGGCTGCTTGCATTATTTTTGCTAATACCTGGACAACTTCGTTATCTTGGTAAGCTGCTGTGCAGCTGGTGAAAATGATTGTGTCACCTTTGGCTGGGATATTCATCCCTTCAGCCCAGGCAGCTCTCACACGCTGTGTTCCCTGACGGTTGTGCCTTTCAGTGATGAGGTCGGTAACCTTTTTTACCTTAACGGGGGGAGCAACGTTCATATTCACGAAATCCGCTCGAATTGTCCGGAAGATTTCAGAACATTCCAACGATCCCAATGGAAGTTCATCTCTACCTGCACAGACGGCATCACAGCCCTTGCAAAGCAGGCATTCGTACATTGCCTCGACCAATTCTTCAGTGGGTTGAAGTTTGCCTTCCAATAGCTCACGAATGATCAGCATCATGCCTTGTGAAGAAGACGCAATACTTCTGTGAGTTTGATAAATTGGGCATTCTTTGACAGGGGTTTTTAAGACATCAGGTTGATTGGGATCCCAGGGACCCCTCTGACACCTTCCACAAGTATTACACCGATAGATTTGCTCTCTGTATTGAAGTACATTTTCATAGGCCATTTGTTTATTACCCTCCAGTCACAAGTTTCGATATCACTTTTAATTATTCCGGAAGAGGGATCGCCTCTAATAATCTGGCTTGACCACCCGATATCATGTACCAGCCTCCAGGATTCATGATCCCATTCGGGTCTAGTGCATTTTTTATCTTGGCCATTAAATCTTCGAATGGAGGTCGGATAACAAATGGGTACGAATCTGGGATTTCGAGACATTTCTTGGTAATCTCGAACATTGCAGTTTGGAATTTTTCCATGTCTGTGTCGTGATTGAAGGAACCTATGGTCCAACCTTGTACCCAGTTCGGGAAGCAGGTCCAAGCACTCCAACCGTTCTGGAGGCCATATTTTTTCCAGGTATCCTTAATAATTTTATAAATCGCAGGATAAGATTCATAAGAGGTACAGGCTGCAGCACAAGAGAATAAACCTTTGGAAGCAGTGCTGAAGTTGAAATTCGCGGTGTTATCATAGGTCAATCTGGCATACTTGCTGTCAATTTGAATTCCACCTGCTGCCTTCATCAGTTTTGCTGCGACTTCACATTTCCGTGCGACTTCTTCTTTATATCCAAGGTTTGTAGCTGATAATATTAACGGGTAGTCGACCGGATTATGAAGGATCTCGTAAATATCGCAATCTTCATGCTCGATATCTGTAGCTGCGCCGGCATGTTGAACAGCCGAAGCGGCTTTTGAGAGGGAAGCAATATCCTGGAATCCAAAACAAACCTCGTCGGTGGTTTCGGGGAGAGGCATTGCGTAGGCTGAAACTTGAGTTACGATACCCAATGAGCCCAAAGATTGATGGAAAAGCCTATCCAGACTGTTCATGCTTAACCAAGGATTGGTCATAAAGCATTTGCAGTTCTCAAAAGCACCTGATCCAGTTTGGATAATTTCTCCGGTTGCTAAAACGACCTCCAATCCAGAGGACCAATGATCCATTGTGCCGTATCTGGCTGCCCTGGTTCCAACCATAGAGGGGCCGCAAACCCAACCGCCCATGGTAACGCCGGACCCATACCAACCCTTTAACGGCAGGTCATAACCTTTCTTGCGAAGTTCCTGAACAATATTGTAGACTGTGATACCAGCCTCGACCGTGAAGACCATGTTCTCCTCATCGAAATCGAGGAACTTGCTCATTTTGGACATGTCGATGATGATACCGCCGTCAGAAACACAGATCGGACCTGCAGTGCCACCTGCCCTCGGAGTTACTGTAATTTTATTGGCGTTGGCAAGGCGAAGTACGGCAGAGACTTCCTCTTTTGTTTCCGGAAGAACGACCACATCCGGATATACCGGGTTGTTATAAATCATTGTTTGTGAATAGGCTGTCTTCACAAAATCCTGATCCATTACATCATTTTTCCCGCAAATTTTTTCCAGTTCACTCTTAATGTTTGCTGATAAAGCCATTGATTCTCTCCTTTCGTTGTTTGGTCCAGTTAAAGCAATCCTTAATTGCTAGAAGGTTCAAGCCAATTCTTCCAGAACAAAAGATGCCATATTGGGCACTTTATTTATTTACAAATCTAATTGGGATTTCAATGAATTAAACATACAACTTTTGTTGGTCCAAAAGAATATACAGAAATTCACTTTCTGGTACAATTATTCCTATAATAATGTAGGCTTCACAGTTAAGCATTCAACAGTAAGTAAAGTAAACGCGAGGTATTATGAAACTAAACTACGACATCCTCCGTACTGAACTAGCTGAAAGATTCGATTGTAAAGTAAATGGAAAGGATAACAGTTGTGAGCTGATTGAAAGACCGATGTTATTTGAAGAAGGTATGACGACATCCTTGGATTGTTGTTATATTTCAGAATCAATCCCACAAAAAAAAAGTAAAAGCGAAAAGAAATTACTTTTTATTATTTGCGGTGAAGTAAACGAAGAATCTATTAATCGAAGCAAGGACAGCATCCTTTATTTTTCAAAGCCCCAATCAGTGTTTTTAGTAATGAATGCAATCGTGGAAATTTTTGACAAGTACTACGAATGGGAAAAAGATCTGCTTGAATCGTTGCATGAGACCAATTCTCTGGATGCTCTTCTTCAATTGAGTATGCCGATTTTTAAGAATCCCTTATATTTAATAGATTCCGGATTTTATGTGCTTGCATTTGCGCCTTCTGACCTCTCCCCAGATTTTGTAATGCATAATCAAAAAGTCGACGAAAGCTGGATTATTCGAGGTAAGGATGATCTCATTAGTGTAAGAAATATCCACGAACAGCCCTACTTCAGACACCTTCCGAACGATTTTCCACGTTTGTTCATAAACTTATCAGAGGGAGAGTATTTGATGGGAAACCTTTCCATCCAAGCCAGCCATCGAGACCTGCGGGAATGCGATGGGTATCTACTCACTCATCTGGCTAGTATTGTTCGGATAGCACTGCTCCGATATGGAACAACAGCAAATGATCAGAGAAGCCTCGTTGAAAGAATGCTGACTACACTCATCAGTGGTGGTAATGTTGATCCAGAGGAATTGGCTAAAGTGATGACCAGTTTCAGAGTCACTCCAGGGGAAGAATTCCAATGTATAGCAATCAGAATTCCCAAACCGTCCGGAAAGGAATATATCCGTAACTTTTTACATAACCTGGGAACACAGATCCCTTCAATTTATATTCCATTGGAGGGGGAAATTGCTGCGATGGTGATGAGTACAACAAGAGCTGTTCGACAAAAAATTGATGTTATTTCAGTATTGGATGAAAAATTGAAATCCTTTGGGTTCAGGATTGGGCTGAGTGACAGATTTGATAATTTAATATTCTTACAACAATATTTTACGCAAGCACAATATGCGCTAGAACAAGGTGAGACCGCTCTCAACGGGAAAAATGTATCTACATTTACTGACTGTTGCTTGGACTATATCCTTGATAATTGTTATGGAGAATTAAAACCTGTCATGCTTTGGAAAGAAGGATTTAAAAAATTACTCGATCATGATATAAGAGGAAGAGCAAATTATATTGAAACTCTGCGGGCTTTTCTCGACAACAATTTAAATACCCAAAGAACAGCTGAAGTATTGCATATCTCAAGAAATTCTCTCCTTTCTCAACTTGAAAGGATTAATGCCCTAGTCGTTGAGGATTTTGACGATCCCAATGTGCGTTTTCGGTATGAACTTTCTCTCCTTCTATTCGATAAGTATTACGAAAAATAGCTTTCTAACTACAGTTCTTTCAGTGAAAAAACGGAGTGGGATAGAATAATTAATATTCAGAATGCTCTCACAAAATTCGCGAAATCAGGATTCGGACTCATACTCTTGAAGCCAGTGATTCAAAACCATTATACGTAACAATGTGTGAACCTACTAACCATCTAACTCCTAAGTCCAGGACGCAAAAAGATAGCAAATTGACGTTTTTGATGTTAACGTAGAGTTAGTCCTATAATCATTTTCAAGTCAAAAACAAAATAATTCTACTCGAATGAAAAAATAAATGAATCAAGTGCTCCCGCCGGTGAATTCGCACATTTAGACCGGAGCATGGCGCACAGTGGATAGAGAGAAAACACTGGTCAAGAAATATTATACATCGGTGTGCGGCATGGTCCGGTTTCCGCGTAACTTTCTTTG